>Ga0065721_10051065_pt1 | contig 16406 bp, 14 predicted proteins | sample Mesricmetagenome_FD_59108 | JGI IMG/M metagenome (GOLD analysis project Ga0065721, IMG submission 59108) | Mesophilic microbial community from rice straw/compost enrichment Sample: eDNA_1 v2 (version 2) | ecosystem: Engineered > Solid waste > Grass > Composting > Bioreactor | place: USA: Davis... | reverse complement strand
CCCCGCCGTTGGACTGGCGGACGGCCTGCGTGATCACGCCGGCATCGAGCTCGATGGCGAGCGTGCCCAAATATCGCGTAGGATCGGCCAGATCGTATATGCGGGCCAAGTAGGTAAACCCGTCGATGCTGCGCAAGTTGCTTCCTCGGATGATCGAGGGATGGAGCCCGGTAAAATACCGTTCGCTCGGGAAATTCGCGTACTCGAGATACCATTGCTCCGCAAAAGGGGCATTTTTATAATCGTAATCGAAATTCAGGAACGTCTCGTTCCGCTCGTCCAAGATGGATATGTCGGTAATGTAGGACTGGAGATATTGGTATTTCTTAACGACGGCGTCCAGCCCCCGCTGCGCGTCGGGATTCGTGCCGGATCTCGGCATGTCTCCCAGCAAGCCCACGATTTGTTCGTCCAGAATCATGTTCCGAGCCAATTCGTTCACGTCCTGCAAATAATATTCGATGTTCTGCATCGTTTTATCTGCGACCTGCTGGCTGTACGTAGCCACGTTGGCGTTCACGACCCGCGACAATTCCAGATAAGCGAACGAAAGGGTAAGGACCACGCACAGACCGATAACGACTACGAAACCTAGTTGGATTTTTTTGCGGATATTCATCCGGAAAGGATGCAACTTCATCGATTCACCTCGACAATTCTACGAAGGGTAGCTGACCATGAACAAGAACAGGCGAATGATATCTATCATACCGATATTGATCGCATTGTCTACTCTAGTCTCCTGTACGGGGAGGTCCGAGAATGCGGCGGAGCCGCAGCCGAGCAAGCAAACGACCCTTACGATGTGGACGTTCTCCATGAACAACGAATTGCCGCTGAACGACGCGTTCATGCAGCGGAATCCGGACATCCGAATCGAGACGTTGCCGGTTCCGTGGGCGGATTACGAAAAAAGGCTGTTTGCCGCCCTGACTACCGGCGAGGGCATTCCCGACATCGTCATAGCCGAATCCTACTGGTGGGGAAAATGGCAGCATACGTCCGGAATATTCGAGGACTTGTCCGCCTATGGAATCAGCCGGGAGGACGTGGCCCCGCAGGTCGCCGACGCGGCGCTCGACCGCGACGGCAGGCTCGCGATCGCGCCGTTGTCCATCGGCGTATCCAGCATTTGGTATCGCAAGGATTTGGCGATCGCTTACTTGGGGACGGACGATCCGGCTGAGATCGAACGGTTGCTTCCCGATTGGCTGGCGATCGAAGGATTGGGCGAGAAGGTGAAGAAGGAAAGCGGCGGCAAGCATTTCCTGTTCCCCGAAACGGCGTCGCTGGCCGAATTTCTGATAGCCGCCAACAAAAACTATATCGACGGCGACACTCTGATGCTGACGGAGCGAATTCTGCCGCTGTTTCGGTTGATCGAGAAATGGCGCGACGGCGGCTATATCGCCAATCTGAAAGGAATCTCCCTCGACCAGTCCTATTCCCAGGGCAACGTGCTCTTCTACCCGTACGCGGATTGGCATGGCGCCAACATCAAGGAGCGCGATCCGAACGGAGCCGGCGAATGGGGGGTAATCCGGCCGCCCGGCGGCGTATTCTACCGAGGCGGCTACGGCTACGCGATACCGGTCAAGAGCGATCCGGATCGCAAGGAAGCGGCCGCCCGGCGCATCCGGTATACATTGTCTCCCGAAGGAGCGCGGCAAGTCATGGATACGAACCAGATTTCCGTGTACCGGGGGATTGCCGAGTCATACGTCCCAGGCCGACAAGACGACTACTTTCCCGGAGATCTGCGGCAGACGTTCCTGAACTGGTCGAAGCAGATCGATCAGCCGATCGTCTATAACGAACATACCGATATCATCGAGAAAGAGCTTCGCATTCAAGCCTATAACATGATGGTGTCGCCTCTGACGGCCGAGCAGGCCGTAGAGGCGGCGCGAAGGGTGATCGAGGCCAGCCTGGACGGCGGCCTGAAAATAAAATAAGACGACATCTGAAGATATCGCAAAGAAATTCGAACGATTTCGCATTACGTTGGATGGACCTTCCCGATATACTGACGTTGCAATCCCATAGCGATGGTCATGGCCATAACCCGCTTTTGGCGACAAACCGCAACCTCAAGGGAGGTCCATCCAATGAAACAACGCCGTTTTTCCGTCCTCGTTCTACTCGTGTTCTCTCTCGTTGCCGGCATCTTATCCGGATGCGGCAGTTCGAACGAATCCTCCTCTCCGGCCGCCAGCGCCTCCGCTCCTACCGCGACAACCTCGGGGAGCAATGAAGAGGCAAGTCCTAGAAATCCCGAAGATTACAAGGGAGAAATTACGGTTTGGACGTGGTACAGAGAATACTACGACAAGCGTATTGCGGACTTTAACTCCGTATATCCCAATGTGAAGGTGAACCTCGTCCTGCTGAACTGGGGGGACTATCTGTCCAAGTTCGAAACGGTTAAAGCCTCGGGCGGGCCATTGCCTGATATTGCCCTGGCCGAATCGTATTGGTGGGGCAAAATGCTGAATATGAAGGATACCTTCGTCAACCTGGAAGACGTGGGGTTCGAGCTTTCCGAGTTGACGGAATCGGCGCATAAAACCGTCGTGAACGCGCAAGGGCAATTTATCGGCGTTCCTCAAGGTCTCGGCGTAGGCGTCGTCTGGTATCGTAAAGATTTGGCCAAGCAGTATTTCGGAACGGACGATCCGAACGAGCTGTCGGCGCAATTCGCGACTTGGGAAGACTTCTTCGAAGCCGGCCGCAAGCTGAAGGAAGACAGCAACGGCAAGGCTTATCTCGTCTCGAACGCGACCGATATGATCGAAGCTCTGATCGGGTCCTATAAAACGGCGGGCAACGGCTACGCCGACGGCCGGAAGCTGACGATCGCGGAGAATTTGACCCCGGCCTTCAAGCTGTTGGAGCAAGGCTTGAACGAAGGATTCGTAGGCAAGTTCGACGGGCCCGCCATGGATGCCGCCTGGTCGTCGGGCGACGTCGTCTTCTTCCCTTCGGCTGCCTGGAGAGCCGGCTTTATTCCTAGCTACGACGCGAAAGGCAAGGGTCGCTGGGGGGCCATGCTGCCGCCGGGAGGCAGCTACTTCCGGGGAGGCACGGCCGAGATGATCGTAGATAACGGGGACGCCAACCGGGCCGAGCTGGCCGCGCTGTTCCTGCGGCACAGTCTGTACACCGATCAGGGCATGGCGATCAACGTGGACAACGGCAATATCAGCGCCGTCCAGAAGTACGTGGACAATCCGCCTACCAACGGCGCGGACGAATACTACGGCGTCGATCTGTCCAAGGAGTTCTACGGATGGCTGAAGCAAATGCCCGCGACGGGCTACGGGGCTTACGACAGCCTGATCGAAGACCAATTGAAGAATGCGGCGCTGGAGATGCAGAAGTCCGGCATCACGGCAGAGCAAGCCGTCGACCAGGCCGTCAAGGCGATCAAGGACAGAAGCGACGAGTTGGAGTAATCAAGGGGCAACGCAAGGGGACGGTCGGGCCGTTCCCTTGCTCTGGGTAGAAGGGAAGCGATTTTTGCTCATGAAGCTGTTCAACAATTGGAACCATTACGGCTATCTGTTCGTTTTGCCGTTTTTTCTGCTGCTGTTATCGTTTACGATTCTTCCGATTTTGTTTACGTTCGGGATCAGCTTTGCCAGATGGGATCACTTTACGGACTTTTCTTTCGTCGGCTTCGAAAATTACAAAGACGTGCTTACGGGTACGCTGTTCTATAAATCTCTGTTCAACACTTTGCTGATCATGGCCATATTCCTGCCCGTCAACATCGGACTCGCGGTGGGGATGGCTTACATTTTGAACGAAAAGCTGGTGCGCGGGGCTTCCGCGCTCAAGATCGTTTATTTTCTTCCCTACATTACGACACCGGTCGCGGTCGGGGTGTTCTTCGGGCTGCTGTTCAATTATCAGACCGGCTTTATCAATCTGCTTCTGGACTCTATCGGGTGGCTGAAGGAGCCGGTTTATTGGTTGTCCAAGCCGGTGTATGCTGTCTTGATCGTCAGCCTCATTATGATATGGAAGTACATGGGCTACAACATGGTGCTGTTCCTGGCCGGCTTGCAAACCATTCCGAAGGAAGTGTACGAAGCCGCCGAGATCGACGGCGCGGGCGTCTTTTCCAGATTCCGTCATATCGCGCTGCCCATGCTGCGTCCGATTACGCTATTCGTCGTCATTACCTCGTTGATCGGGGGATTGCAAATTTTCGACGAGCCGGTGATGTTATTCGTCGGCACCGACAATTACAACAGCATCGCCAGCACCCTTGGCGGCCCGCAGCGATCCGTCTATACGCTCGTTTCCTACGTTTACGAGGAAGGCTTCATTTTGTTCCGTACCGGACGTTCGGCGGCCGTCGCTTATCTGATGACGATTATTATCGTGGCGATGACCTTTGTCAGCTTCAAATGGATGAACAGGAGGGGAGCGGCATGACGAGCAAACCGAACCGGCTGCCCAAAACCGTCGGATACCTTTTGCTGCTGGCGTTGGCTTTGCTTACGATCATCCCGTTCTATTCCATGTTCGTAATGGCCACCTATAACAGCTACGAGATTTTCGAATTCAACGGCTTGCCCTCCACGTTCGCGCTCGAGAATTTGCGGTCCGTTCTGGACATGAAAGAGATGGGACGGTTTTTCCTCAACAGCATCGTCGTGTCGGCGGCATCGGTCTTCATCGGCGGATTGGTGACGGCCGCCTGCGGTTACGGCCTGGCCAAGTTCGAATTCAAAGGCCGCGGTTTTCTGTTCGCTACCATCTTGTTTACGATGATGGTGCCCACGCAGTTGGGATTGGTGGCTTACGTATGGGAAATGAAAATCTTTGGTCTCTCCAATACGCTGATTCCCGCCATACTGCCGTTTCTGAGCATGGGCTTCGGCGCGTTCTGGATGACTCAGTTCATTCGCGACGCCGTTCCTAACGAACTGATGGAGAGCGCGAGGATCGACGCGGCCGGCGAATTCCGCATTTTTGCTTCCATCATCATGCCCGTGATTACGCCTGCCGTGTACACGCTCAGTTTGCTTCTTCTCATCTGGTCGTGGAACAGCTTTCTGGTACCGCTGCTTACGCTCAACGATACGAAGCTGTATACGCTGCCGCTCGGCATCACCATGTTCAACAGCATGTACGCGTCGGATAACGGAGCGAAGATCATGGCGCTCTCGCTCGCGACGTTGCCTGTCTTGCTTGTCTATGTTTTATTCGCCAATAAGCTGATGGACGGTCTGACGGCCGGCGCGGTGAAAGGTTAAGATGCAGGGGGTTCCGAATCGATGACGAGCTATTCCTTTCCTCCCGATTTTCTGTGGGGTGCCGCTACTTCGGCCTACCAGATCGAAGGCGGCTTTAATGAAGACGGCAGAGGCCTGTCCATCTGGGACGTCTTCTGCCGCGTTCCCGGCAAAGTCAAGCAGGGCGCGACCGGCGACGTGGCTTGCGATTTTTACCACCGCATGGAGGAAGACGTTCGGCTGATGAAGCAGTTGGGCATCCGCACCTACCGCTTCTCCGTTTCTTGGCCCCGAATTATTCCCCAAGGACGCGGTCAAGTGAACCGGGCCGGGCTTGATTTTTACCATCGTCTTGTCGACCGGCTGCTGGCTCACGATATCGAACCTTTCTGCACCTTGTATCATTGGGACCTGCCTCAAGCGCTGCAGGACGAAGGGGGATGGAATAACCGGGAGACGGCGGAGGCGTTCGCCGAATACGCCGACGTATTGTTCCGGTCCTTCGACGGGAAAATCCGCAGGTGGCTGACCATTAACGAGCCATGGTGCGTGGCTTTTCTAGGTCACTATGAAGGCATGCACGCTCCGGGCATTCGGGACCTGCAAACCGCGATCCAAGTGTCGCATCACCTGCTGCTCGCCCACGGGATGGCCGTCAAAGCTTTTCGCGCTCGGGGCATCCCGGGCGAGATCGGAATCGCGCCCAACATGACTTGGGCGGAGCCGTACTCGCAGGCGGCCGAAGATCGGGCGGCCTGCCGCCGGACGGTAGCCTCGATGTGCGATTGGTTTTTACAGCCTATCTACGAGGGAGCGTACCCTCCCGAGTTGACCGAATGGTTTGCCGGACAGGGCTTTGCTCCGCGGATCGCCGAGGAGGACTGGGAGCTGATCCGCCAGCCGATCGATTTCATCGGACTGAATTATTATACGGCGACCGTCAACCGCCATAACGCCGGCTCCGGATTGGTGCATAGCGAGGAAATGGATGTCGGCGGCTACGAGAAAACCGATATCGGCTGGCGGCATGAACCGAACGGACTGATCGAGTCGCTGCGCTATTTGCGAAACCGATACGGCAACCCGGCCGTCTATATTACCGAGAACGGCGCATGCTATAACGATAACGTCCGTTCCGGGACCGGAACCGTCGACGACGAGCGGCGCATGGCCTACCTGCAGCAGCATCTGATCGCCGTAAGGCGGGCGCTGGACGAGGGTATCGACCTTCGAGGCTATATGTATTGGTCCTTGTTCGACGATTTCGAATGGGCCGACGGATACGGCCTGCGGTTCGGCTTGATTCACGTCGATTTTGCCACTTTGCATCGGACGCCGAAGCTGAGCTATTACTGGTATTGCAATTTTATTCAAAGCGGCCGGTTCGAGACTCGACCGGGTTATGCATCGGGGGGCGTCAGCGAAAACCCGTAGTCCGCTCGCGCCTGGCGGGAATGCGACCCGCCCCTCCGAGATCCGAATCTCCGTCTCGACTGCAAAAGGCACCCTGCGGGGTGCCTTTTGGTTTTGTCCGAATTTGGAGATGGCCTCATCCGCAATACGAAGCGGAGGCCGATTCCTTTCTGTTAGCTATCCAAGTCCGCCTGGAGAGAGGAGCTGCAACGGCAGCTCCTCTCTCCATATTGGCCGTTACGGATTAACCTTCTCATTTTCCGGCACTCCAATCTCTATGAGACGGCAAACTCTCGTATTCCGAACACGTCGCGGAAATCGTTCATGTGAAAGTGATGTTGATAGACCAGGCTGGCGACCTCCAGCTCGATGGTCAACTCCAAATCGAGGTTGATTCGCGTCAAAGCGTCGTATAGCGCCGCCACCTCTTGAGGGCCGTGATGCCGGATCTGATGATAAGCCAGCGAGACGTGCGGCACGTAGAATTCGCCTAGCGGATAGACTTTTTCCATTCTTTCGAACAGATCGATGAGTATCGTATAGTCGCTCTCGGAGACCGGAACGAATTTGATGCCGACAATGTCTTTGCCGCCGGTACTGACGCCAAGCGCCCTCATTCTGATCGTGCTGCGGCTGTACAGATGGGCGATCGTCCGGAATTCGGCTTCCACCTTCGGCTCCGTGTTCCGGATGCTCCGGAGGATCAACTCGTTGTCGTTCGCCACGTTGTAAACATTGCTCAAAGCATGGACGGTAAGATGATAGCTGTCGGGTTCGAGCCCGACGAGCCGGTTCCCGTGCTCCGCGAACAAGCGGTCTCGTACGGCCTTGCAGGCCGCCTTGTCTTGCTCCGAAAGCTTCATGACCGTCGTGGCCCCGTAGAACGGCTTCATCTTCCCGTCCTCCGTAATCTTCTCCAGCAATTTCTCCGAGATCGTCCATTGAACCGGCATTTCCTTCCTATCCCGGTCGAATCGGGCAATCAACTGTTCCGTATAGTTTCCGAAACCCACCTAGCGCAACTCCCTTGTCCATTGTAGTATCCTCCCCTTTCATTTCACCGCGCCGTCCGTCAATCCGGAGATGAAATATTTCTGGAGGACCAGAAACGCGGCGATGACGGGGACGACCGCCAGCACCGCGGCGGCGGACGCCGACCCGAAATCGGAGGAAGTATCCGAGAAAAACCGCGAGATCGCCAGCGTAATCGTCTGATGCTGCGGCTTCTGCAGAAAGTAAAGCGGGAACTCGTAATCGTTCCATACCTTGAGTCCCTTAAGAATGAGCACGGCGGCGGTCACGGGCTTCAACTGCGGCAACAGGATTCGGTAGAACAATCGGAAGTGTCCGCAACCGTCTACCTTGGCCGCTTCGTCCAGCTCTCTCGGGATCGTGCGGATAAAATTGGCGTACAGGAAAATGCTCAGCGGCAAGTTGTACGTGGTCAGAACCAGCACGATTCCCCAGTAGGTGTTGATCGCGTCGAGTCGGTCCATGGTTACGTACAGCGGGACGATCACGCTTAGCGTGGGAACCATCATGACGCCGAGAATGACGTTCATCCAGACGCGATTGAGCCTCGCATGAATTCTGGCCAACGGGTAAGCCGAGATCGACCCGATCAGAACGAGCAGTATGGCGGTCGATACGGTGAGGATCAACGTATTGCCGAACGCCCGAAGCAAATGACCGTCTCCGATCGCCTCCCGGAAATGGCCGATAAAGGCGTAATCCGGAAATTTCCAACGGGAGGACAGATCCGTCGTGCGCTTGAATGCGACCGACACTACAATATAGAGAGGCAGTAAATGAAGGACGGCTAATCCAAATCCGACGAAAGACAGTCCGAATCTCCGGTTGAGACCCATGTCAATGCTCCACTTCTTTCTTGTAAAGAATCCGATTGACGGCGACCGTGATCGTCATGATGAACAGAAACAAGACAATGCCGAGCGTCGCGGAATAGCCTGCATTCTGGTTGACGAAATACAGATGGTTGATTAGCGTCGAGAGCGAATGGGTGCTGAACCCCGGTCCTCCGCCGGTCAGCGCCATCACGAGGTCGAAAAGCTGGAGTCCGCCGATCAGCTTCAGCGTTACGTTAGTCATGATGGCCGGCGCCAGAAGCGGGAGCGTAATGTGCCGAAACCTGCTCCAAGGCCCGACGCCGTCCATATCGGCCGCTTCGTAATACGCGAGCGGAATCGTCTGCAGTCCCGCCAAGTAAATGACCATCGCCTGACCGACGTACTGGAGCGACGTGATGAACAGAATGAGCGAGACCGCCCGCCGCTGGTCGGCAAGCCAATCGATCGGCGACAGACCGATCGCGATCAGCACATCGTTGAGCGCGCCGCCGCTGTACTGCAGCAGAAAATACCAGATGTAGCCCATGATCAGCCCGGAGACCATGACCGGCAAATAGACGGCGGCTCTCGCCATCGTTCTTCCCGGGAATTTCCGGTTAAACAGCAGAGCATAGAGCAAACCCCATACGTTCTGGATAAGGGTGGAGCCGATTCCGTAGACGAGCGTGTTGATAAACGCGGTGCGAACGTTGGCATCGGCGAACAGCTTCCGGAAATGATCCAATCCGATATAGGAGTAGCTCTGGGAATAGCCGTTCCAATCCGTGAAGGAGATGCGCACCCCGCTGAGCAACGGATAGAAAACGAAGGCGCAGAACAGTACGATCGCCGGAGCGTACATCGCCCCGATCTGCAACCGGGCGGACATCCTGCTCCAGTTCAGGGGAATCCGGCGCCTGTCGTTCGAGCTATTGAGCATTCGACAGGCGGGAATAATCTTCGCTCATGGTCTTGATGACGGTTTGCTTGTCCATCGTGCCGGACAAAAATCCGGAGCCGACGGTTCCGAGCGTCGTAAACATGCCGTTCGGTAAATATTGCCGGTCGAAATGGTTCGACACGACCGCGTCCTGATATTGATCGAACGTATCCTGCAGCGCGCCGAGATTCACTTCCACGCCTTTCAACCCTGCGGGAAGGGAGTAAGCTTCGGCGATTTTTCGCACGTTTTCGGGCTGCGCCAAGTAATCGATAAACGTCAATGCTTCCTGTGGGTGCTTCGTGTCCTTCCACACGCCGACGGAATCCCGTTCGCCGCTCACCAGAAAAGGCGCGGTACTCGTATCCTGGACCGGCAGACGCATCATGGACACATCGGCAGCCGGGTTCAGCTTCTTGATCTCGGCGATCGTCTGATTCGATTGGAAAGCGAAGACGACTTTGTTTCTGGCGAATTCGGCGTAGAGCGTAGCCTTGTCGGCCGTCAAGTAGTCGGCGTTTAAGTACCCTTTCGCCTTCAGATTTTCCACGAAATCCGTTACGACGCCGAATTGGCTCCAGTCAAACGAACCTTGCTCGAACTCGGCTTTATAGCCGGGATGGCTTTGGACGAGCAAGGACAACGCGATGCGGCTCATCAGTCCGGCAACATCGGAAGTCTCTTTGCCCGCGACGGCGATCGGCGTATACCCGGCTTTCTTGATCGTCTCGCAAGCGGCAAGGAACTGCTCCCACGTCTCGGGCACGGCGATGCCGAGCTCCTGCAATAGCGCTTTGTTATAGACCATCCCGCTGATATCGACGTCCATCGGCAGCGCCACCAGATGGCCCGCGGCATTCGTCACGACCGGCTGGATCTGATCCGCGATTTGTCCGGCCCACTCCCTATCGTTAAGAGGGAGCAAGTATTCGCCGAACCGGCGTACGGACCAGCCGGCCGTCGAGAACAGATCCGGAAGATCGTTGCTCGCCATCTTCGCCGTCATCAGCGCATTGAAATCCTTCCCGAGTTCGGCAAGCTCGACGGTGATCCCGGGATGATCCTTGTTAAATTGAGCGACGATTTCCTTGAATGCATCCAGCGTCCCGCCCGACGAATTCGTCGTGAAATCCAGCGTGACCGGTTCTTGCGGAGTCGAAGTCGCAGGCGAAGGCGAAGCGCTTGCAGTCGATGTACTGCCGCTGTCCGGCGCATTAGATGCAGGGGTACCAGCGTCACTATCGCCGCATGCGGCGGCAATCAGAGTAAACGCGAGCAGGAACAGCAGCCTTGCATAATTTTTCATACGAAATCATCACGTCTCCTTGTTTCGTAGTTTTATTGATATCCGATGCGAAATGACACCGGTGTCAATATGAAGAGAGGCTGGGGATCATGCGCGATTGGCCAAGCTGTTTCGTTATCGGACGCTGCTGCGAACAATCAGCTTGGGGTCGATTTGCACGGATGCGATGTCGGTCTCGCCGTCGAGCAGTTTCCCGATGGTCCCCACCATCTCCGCCGCCAGCCGCGCGAAATCCTGACCCATTGTCGTTAACGGCGGACAATAATATTGCGAGATCGGGATATTGTCGAATCCGATGACCGATACGTCCTTCGGAATCGAGAGACCGTGGGCGTACAGAGAGTGATATACGGCGATCGCCTTCTCGTCGCCGGACACGAAGAACGCTTCCGGAAGGCTGTCTTCTTCCACTCGCCGATCAACGAATTTTTTGATAGTCTCCAGATTGTTCATGCCGTATCTAATTTCGAGGCGATCAAGAGGGATGCCGTGACGGTCGTATTTTTCCTTGATCGCATCGGCTCTTTCCACGTTCACATCGATCTCCGCGCCCAGAAGCAGGCAGATCGAGGTGAGTCCTCGCCCGAACAGGAACTCCGTCGCTTCGTACATGCCGGATTTGTTGTTATTGGCGATCGAGATCGGAACAAGCGGATTTTTCTCGAACGAAATGAACGGAATGCGGTTTTGGTTGGCCATTTCAATGCGCTTATCGTTTTCTTGGAGATAGAACAGAACGAGAACGTCGATATAGCTTCCCGATTTCTCCAGAATGGAGTTGCGCAAATCCGAATCGTCGTAGATGACTTCTTGCAGAAGCGTGTAGTTTCTGGCGTTCGCCTCCCGAATCAAGAAGGACATCATATAATCGAACCATTGCGTCGTATTTTGTCCGTGAGTCTTGCGGATAGACACCAGGATGTTTTTGTTCGTCTTGCTGTTCAAATTCCGGGCATAGATGTTCGGTTTGAAGTTCGTTTCGGCGATGACCTGCAAAATTTTCTCTCTCGTGGTCGGTTTTACGTTCTTGTCGTCGTTGATGACGCGCGACACCGTTTTGAACGAGAACCCGGATATCCGGGCGATGTCGCGGATCGTATATTTTGGTTCCATGTTGTGCGGATCTCCTTCGATGGCAACTCGCCAATGCGACGCCTACGACACCGGTGTCATTTTAAGGGTCGAATTGCGGATTCTATCTTAATAGGTTAAGGATATGCCCTTATCGTCTTTCGCGTATTATGGGCATGTTAACCGCGAGTAAAATTGATTGGCGCAGGATTGAATGATTATTGCTCTTCTACTAATATTTACTTATATGAGTCACACTGTTTTTACGGCCCTCATCCATAACCAAGGGAGAGATTCGTCATGAAATTTAAATCGACGCTCTTATTGAGCAAGAAAACGGCTACCGGCATCCATGTCCCCGACGAAATCGTCGAAGCTCTAGGAGGCGGCAAGAAGCCGCCCGTCAAGGTGACGATCGGCTCGTACTCCTATCGCAGCACGGTAGCGTCTATGGGGGGGAAATTCATGCTGCCGGTCAGCGCGGAGAACCGGGAGGGGGCGGGCATTCGGGCCGGGGACGAAATCGAAGTCGAGCTCGAGCTGGACACCGCTCCGCGCGAAGTCGAGGTGCCGGACGATTTCGCGGAAGCGCTGGATCGCTCGGCCGAGGCCCGGCAGTTCTTCGATCGTTTATCCAACAGCAACAAGCGCCGGTTCGTGCTGAATATCGAGGGCGCCAAGAGCCCCGAAACCAGGCAGCGGCGCATAGAGAAATCCGTTGAACTGCTGCGCGAAGGCAAACTTCAATAAAAGGGGTTGGAAGCGCGGAGCGAACGCCCTGCATGCCCGAATACGAGAAGCCTGTTTTCCGTCAACGGAAAGCAGGCTTCTTTTGTCGTACCCAACCAATAAGAAAAAAGCGCTTGAAAGTGACGTTGCGTCATTTTGTATAGTGAAGCCGAGGATCAAGCCCCTTATGAGCAAAGCTCATGAATCGGCTGCAGGAATGGATCATGTGCATCGTGGGGCCGATTTTGATTTTGAATAGCCTGGACTATTTATAAAGGGCAGCCGAGCAGGGCACAATTCGAAAGACGAGCGACTTCGAGGAGGGGAAGGATGGAACTGACGAAGGAGCAGCGCGTCGCGCTGCACGGATTCAACAACTTGACGAAGACGTTAAGCTTCAACATGTACGACATCTGCTATACGAAGACGAAAGAGGAACGGGAAGCTTACCTGAACTACATCGACGAGCAGTACAACGCGGACCGGTTGACCCACATCCTAAACCACGTATCCGAGATCATCGGAGCGCATGTGCTGAACGTGGCCAAGCAGGATTACGTGCCTCAGGGAGCCAGCGTCACGATGCTCGTCTCCGAAGGGCCGATCGTGGAGGTGCCGACGGAAGCCTTCGAGGAATCCCCCGGACCTCTTCCGAGCAACGTCGTCTTGCAGATGGACAAAAGCCATATTACCGTCCATACGTACCCGGAGTATCATCCGGACGAAGGGATCAGCACTTTCAGAGCGGATATAGACGTCTCCACCTGCGGGGAGATTTCGCCGCTTAAAGCCTTGAATTACTTGATCAACTCGTTCGATACGGACATTATGACGATGGATTACCGGGTCCGAGGCTTCACCAGGGATATTAACGGCCACAAGCTGTTTATCGACCATGGGATCAGCTCTATCCAGAATTATATCCCCGACGAAATCAAGAGCCTTTACGACATGATCGACGTGAACGTGTACCAAGAGAACATCTTCCATACGAAATGCAAGCTGAAGGAATTCGATTTGAACGATTATTTGTTCGGCTATACCAGAGAAGCGTTGAGCGCGGAAGAGGAGAAGACCATCGTCGAAAGCCTGAAGTGGGAAATGGACGAAATCTTCTACGGGAAAAACATGCCTTAACGACCTTCTGAGCTCCAACGAAAAACGGACACCGGTTGAACCCGGTGCCCGAAGAATCGCGATGAAGCGGCCGCCGACTACGCCAATCGCGTTTTAAAATCTTGATAGCCGAATTGGCGTACGACTTCGCAATCGCCGTTTTTTCTTTGAACCGCGATGGCGGGAAGCGCCATGCCGTTAAACGTGTTGGTTTTCACCATGGAATAGATCGCCATATCCCCGAAGACGACCCGGTCTCCGCACTTTAAGGGCCGATCGAACGAATAATCCCCGATAACGTCCCCGGTTAGGCAGGTTTGGCCGGTCAACCGATAGGTATGCGGCTTCTCTCCGGGCTCTCCGCTTTCCAGAAGAGGCGGACGATACGGCATTTCCAGCACGTCCGGCATATGGCAAGTCGCGGAGGTATCCAGAATCGCGATGTCGATTCCGTTCTTGTGAAGATCCAGTACCGATGCGATCAGGTAGCCTGCGTTAAGCGCCACGGCTTCCCCCGGCTCCAGGTACACCTTGAGGCCGTACCGATCCTGCATGCGTTTGATGCAGGCTTCGAGGGTGTCGAGATCGTAGTCGTCCCTCGTGATATGGTGGCCACCGCCGAAATTGATCCATTCCATCCGCGGCAGCCATTCTCCGAACTTGTCTTCGACCGCCCGCAGCGTCGTCTCCAAGTCGTCGGAGTTTTGCTGGCAGAGCGTATGGAAGTGCAGTCCGGATACGCCGTCGAGCAGATCCGGGCGGAAATCCTCCCGTTTGACGCCGAATCTGGAGCCGGGCGAACACGGGTCGTAGATCTCGTGCCCGACTTGGGTCGAACACTCCGGGTTGATCCGCAAGCCGACTTTCCGGCCGGCCCGCAGAGCCTTGTCCTTGAACTTCTCCAGCTGGGAGAAGGAGTTAAAGATCAGGTGATCGCAGATGGAGACGATCTCGTCGATCTCGTCTTCCCGATAGGCGGGGGCAAAGACGTGGTTTTCCTTGCCCATTTCCTCGTAGCCCAGCCGAGCTTCGAATAAGCCGCTGGCGGTCGTGCCGCTCAAGTATTTCCCGATAAGGGGATACAGGTTCGTCATAGAGAACGCTTTTTGAGCCAGAATAATCTTAGCTCCCGTCCGCTCCATGACGCCGTTCAGGATCTTCAGGTTCTTCTCGATAAGAGCCTCGTCGACGACGAAGCAAGGCGTAGGCAATTCGTCAAAGCGCATCTTATCGAACCAACGCCGGTTGCTTGCGGGATTCTTGTCCATCGTCAACCAGCACGGGATTAAAGTCTTCGACCCACGGAAGTCCCCATTTGTTCAGCTCTTCCATGAACGGATCCGGATCGAACTCTTCGACGTTGTAGACGCCGGGTTTGTTCCACTTGCCGGTCAGAACCATGGCCGCTCCGATCATGGCCGGAACGCCGGTCGTATAGGAGATCGCTTGCGAGCCCACTTCCTTGTAGCACTCTTGATGGTCGCAAACGTTGTACACGTAGTACGTTTTCTCTTGGCCGTCTTTTTTTCCTTGGAAAATGCAGCCGATGTTCGTCTTTCCGACGGTACGAGGTCCGAGCGAGGCCGGATCCGGCAATACGGCCTTCAGGAACTGGAGAGGAATGATTTTCTTTCCTTCGAACTCGATCGGCTCGATGGAAGTCATGCCCACGTTCTCCAGCGCCTTGAGGTGAGTCAGATAGCTTTGGCCGAAGGTCATGAAGAAGCGGATCCGCTTGAGCCCCGGAATGTTGACCGCCAGGGATTCCAGCTCCTCGTGGTACAGCAGGTACATGTCCTTCTCGCCGACTTCGGCGAAGTTATAGACGCGTTTGATTTCCATCGGCTTCGTTTCGATCCATTCGCCGTTCTCCCAGTATCTCCCGTTGGCGGATACTTCGCGGATGTTGATCTCCGGGTTGAAGTTCGTCGCGAACGGATAGCCGTGATCTCCGCCGTTGCAGTCGAGAATGTCGATGTATTCGATCTCGTCGAAGTAGTGCTTCAGCGCGTAAGCCGAGAAGACGCCCGTGACGCCCGGGTCGAAGCCGCTGCCGAGAAGCGCGGTAATGCCGGCTTTCTCGAAGCGCTCGCGGTACTCCCATTGCCACTTGTACTCGAACTTCGCGGTGTCTTCCGGCTCGTAGTTGGCGGTGTCCATGTAGTGCGTTTTGGTCGCCAGGCAAGCGTCCATGATGGTCAGGTCTTGGTAAGGCAGCGCCAAGTTCATGACGATATCCGGCTTGACCTGTTCGATCAAAGCGATGAGCTCGTCCACGTTGTTGGCATCCACTTGCGCCGTCGTGATCTTCGTCTTGCCGCCGTCCAGCTTGGCCTTCAGATCGTCGCATTTCGACTTGGTCCGGCTTGCGATGCAGATTTCTTCAAACACGTCGCTGTTTTGAACGCATTTGTGGATGGCTACCGAAGCCACTCCGCCGCAACCGATGATTAGAGCTTTTCCCATTTCTCGATCTCCCTTGCTTTTGGATTTTTGTTTGAGGGCGGGCCCAGATGATTGAGTTTTTACGCACAAAAAAAAACAAGTGGGCAAAAACGCATCATCGCGTATCACACTTGTTTAGATATACATACGAATATTAAATGTCCCCGTTGACGGGACATAGCTTTTGTAAGGAAGCTGCTTAATATTCAAAATATATCATTAACGATTCAGAGTCTAAATAGCAAATAATCACTATGCCACTCTTATTGACCGTTTCACAAGTTGTGTGCGGA
>Ga0065721_10051064_pt1 | contig 16407 bp, 12 predicted proteins | sample Mesricmetagenome_FD_59108 | JGI IMG/M metagenome (GOLD analysis project Ga0065721, IMG submission 59108) | Mesophilic microbial community from rice straw/compost enrichment Sample: eDNA_1 v2 (version 2) | ecosystem: Engineered > Solid waste > Grass > Composting > Bioreactor | place: USA: Davis... | reverse complement strand
ATCACCAGCGACAACAATGTGCTGAATGTAAATTTCGTTGAGACCGACGACAAAGGCAATGAAGTTGAAGGTGGCATTCAAAAAGAAAATTCTCTCCTGGTTAAATATTTCAAAGAAAGCTTCCGCCCTTCACTGATCGGTAAGAAGAAAGATGACACCCTGAGCCTCACTATTGACGAAGCTTTCGAAGGCCAGGAGAAAGAATGGGTGCTTAATGATCTTGGTGTTGACAGCGCCACTGGAAAATTCTTCCGCATGACCATCACCAAGATAGGTCTTGTTGAACCTCGCGAACTGAATGAAGAATTCTTCACTCAGTTATTCCCCAACGAAGCGCTGAAAACAGAAACAGATTTCCGCAATCGTATCAGGGAAGAATTGCAAAAACAATGGGATTCTGAAAGCCGCAACCAATTGCATCATACTTTGTATCATGTATTGTTGGACAACACACAGATCAATTTCCCTGAAGAATTTCTCAAGCGCTGGTTGAAAACGCAGGGCAACGAAGACAAAGCCCCCAAGACCGACCACGAAGTAGAACATGAATTTCCTCAGTTCATCAACCAGCTGAAGTGGACACTCATCACAGAAAAAATATCTCACGATAACCAACTTGAAGTCACACCTGATGACATTCGTCAATTTGCAAAACAGCAATTGCTCGGTTATATGGGCATGCAATCGCTCGATGAAGAACAGGAATGGGTGAAAAGCTATATCGACAGCATGATGAAGGATCGTAAGTATGTAGATGACGCATACAATAGAATTCAGATGCAAAAGATCTTTGAATTTGCTGAATCAAAAGTAGCCGCAGAGGAGACGCCGATTAGCAAAGAAGATTTTATTAAAATGAATCAGGAACACCAACACCACCACCACTAGCAGAGTGGTGTGCGGAAAGCGAAGAGCGGAGAATGTCTGAACAAGGCAACTCCGCTTTTTTGTTGATAAGCAATTGTAGAAACGAGTGTGAGGGAGGATATCAAATAAAATGCAACACTCCACCGTGTCGAAAAGCAGCATACAACGCTTGCAAAAAGTCTTATTGACCTGAGTAGAATATTGGTTGTCGCGCCGCGATCCCGCCTTTTTGTCCGAAATATCGCGCAAGCACGGTATTTGATAGCCTACAATCCATTAAATTGCCTAAAATCTAATACAGACGATATGAGTTTCCAATCAGAATTTGAAAAATATGCCGTGAAGCACAGGGGATTGTCAAGCAATACTTTAGACGCCTACGGCAAGTATTCCGTCAAGGCGCTTACCGCCAATGTGATCGAAGAGCGTCCGATGAACGTTGCCGTTATGGACGTGTACAGCCGCCTGATGATGGACCGCATTATATTCCTGGGTCATCCGATCAATGATGAAGTGGCCAATATTGTCACTGCCCAGCTTCTTTTCCTCGATTCCACAGATCGCACACGCGACATCAATATGTATATCAATTCTCCCGGTGGTAGCGTGTATGCAGGTCTGGGTCTCTACGACACCATGCAATATGTATCACCCGATGTGGCTACCATTTGTATCGGCGTGGCAGCTTCCATGGGTTGCGTACTCCTTTCCGCAGGTACAACAGGAAAAAGAGCTGCACTCAAACATAGTCGCATCATGATGCACCAGCCGAGTGGTGCCATGGGTGGACAGGCAACCGATATCGAGATCACAGTTCGTGAAATCAAAAAATTGAAGAAAGAACTTTACGACATCGTGTGCGATCACACCGGACAGAATTTTGATAAAGTGGTGAATGATTTTGAGCGCGACTTCTGGATGACTGCCTCAGAAGCAAAAGAGTACGGCCTGGTGGATGAAGTATTACTCGTGAATCCCAAAAAAGAGATCAAAGCTGAACCCAAAAAATAACCCAATAAAAAGGAACGAAAGATGAACCTTCAAGATCAATTATACAACCGTTTTCATACCATGCAACCCGAGCCAGGTGTTCCAGACGCTCCCGAAGATCCCGAAGAAGAGAAGGAAGAAAGAGCCGAACTGGATACCCGCATGCTCTACAAGCGACTCGAAAAATATTTCTACGAAAGCCGCAGTATTTATCTCTGGGGTATCGTAGACGATAAATCAGCTAAAGATGTTGTTACCAAACTGACACTTCTCGAAGCTGACGCCCCGGGAAAAGAAATCAAATTTTATATCAGTAGCCCTGGTGGTTCTGTTACCAGCGGCATGGTGATCTACGATATGATGCAGCTGATCAAGTCTCCGGTAAGCACCATCTGTATGGGTCTTGCAGCTTCCATGGGAAGTATCCTCCTGAGCGGCGGAGCTAAAGGCAAACGTTTCATCTTCCCTCATGGTGAGGTGATGATTCACCAGCCTTCGCTCGGCGGACACATCCAGGCTGTGAGTGCCGACATGGAGATTCATGCCGAACAAATCCTGAGAACAAAGGAAATGGGCGCGAGAATTCTGGCTGAAAATACCGGCCAAAGTATCGAACGCATTAAAAAGGACTTCGAAAGAGATTACTGGATGGATGCCGAACGGGCCATTAAATATGGTATTGTCGACAAAATCGTAGATAAACTCTGATCGTCAGATATTTGGTCCCGTCCGATCCGTCCGGCTCGGACGGGATTTTTATTTTCCACGATAGTTTTTCGGTCTGAACAGGAACTTTCAGTTTTCATCAGGAAATCTTCCCGTTTTGAACCTGCTTTTCAACCAGTTAGGCTAATAATTTCTTATAATAGCATACAGATCGGTGCCTGCCCGACGGAATTTTCTATTTTTGTTCGTTCAATGCAGCACTTGGCTGGATTTAAGCTTCTAACTATTACTGATAACAACTAATGGCAAAAAATATATTACACTGCTCGTTTTGTGGCCGTAGCCGTGATGAAGTGAAGATCCTGATCGCTGGTCAGGAAGGCCATATTTGCGAGAACTGCGTGGAGCACGCCAGGGAAATCATTGACCAGGAGCTGATGGTTCGCGATGACAAGGGTAGCGCTACTACCGCTTTCAAGCTGACCGTTAAGAAACCCATGGAAATCAAGAAATTCCTGGACGAATACGTGATTGGTCAGGACGAGGCCAAGAAAGTACTTTCCGTTGCGGTTTATAATCACTACAAACGGCTTCAGTACAAATCGGCTGAAGTTCCCAAAGACGAGATTGAGATCGAAAAGAGCAATATTGTCATGGTGGGTGAAACCGGTACCGGAAAAACGCTGCTGGCAAAAACCATCGCCCGTTTACTCAACGTACCCTTCACCATCGTGGATGCCACCGTATTCACGGAAGCAGGTTATGTGGGCGAGGACGTTGAAAGCATTTTGACCCGTCTGCTTCAGGTATGTAACTATGATGTAACAGCTGCGGAAAGAGGTATTGTTTACATTGATGAAATTGATAAGATCGCACGCAAAAGCGACAATCCTTCCATCACCCGTGATGTAAGTGGTGAAGGTGTGCAACAGGGTATGCTGAAGCTGCTGGAAGGTACCGATGTACTGGTCCCTCCGCAGGGCGGACGTAAGCATCCCGAACAAAAACTCATCAAGATCAATACCCAAAATATCCTCTTCATTTGTGGTGGAGCCTTTGACGGAATTGACAAGATCATTGGCCGCCGTGTTCAAACAAACACGATCGGTTTCAATGTAGATAAACAACTTCAGGAAAACATGAAGAAAAACCTGTTGCGTTATGTGAATGCACAGGACCTGAAAGCATTCGGATTGATTCCTGAATTGCTGGGACGTCTTCCTGTTGTCACACATCTTGATCCGCTCGATGCACAAACCCTGAGAGCCATCCTGACCGAACCCAAAAATGCCCTGATCAAACAATATATCAGATTGTTTGAACTGGAAGGTATCAAGCTTACCATTGAAGAAGACGTTCTCGACTTCATGGTTGAAAAAGCTGTTGAATACAAACTCGGAGCCAGGGGTCTGCGCAGCATTTGTGAAGGAATTCTCACCGATGCCATGTTTGAGCTGCCTTCTTCGAAGGAAAAATATTTCACAATGGATATCGAATATGCCAAACGCAAATTCGATAAGAGCAAACTCAGTTTACTGAAAGTGGCCTGAGAACATCGGACACCTTCACATTACTCTTAAAACCTAAATACCATGTTTGGATTTGACAAAAGCAACGCACAGGGTCAGGTAACCGAATTGATCGAAAAACTGAAAGATCAGGTGAACCTGAACGACGAGCAGGCTTCGCAGGTAATTGAAACCATCAAGAACTTTGTACTCGAAAAATATCCGATGCTTTCCGGAGCTGTGAACAGTATTTTCGGAAACAAATAATTCAAACCTGATTCATTTTTGAAAGGCGCTCATCGGGCGCCTTTTTTTATGCAATGATCAAAATGAAAATCCCCTCGCTGGCGCGAAGGGATTTGGTTCGGGTACATAGGTTTTTTGGTTTTCCGTCCTAAATATCATTAGCTGCAACCCATAGAGTTGCCGCAGTTCAGGCATTTGTAACATGTACCGCTGCGTACTGTAATGTGGCCGCAGGTATTACATGCGGGCGCATCGCTTTGCATTGATTTTGCTGCAATATTCACCGCATCCAGAGCAGCGGCCTTTTGTGCTTTTGCAGCTACCGGCTGTGCAGCAACTACACGAACACTGGATAATTCAGGCTGTTTCTTTTCAGCAGCAGCAGTAGTGCCGGGTTCATCCCAGTCTTCATTTCCTGTATTCATCACTTCCGGTTTGTCGAGAACATGAACCAGATCTGTACGACCCAGATATTCATATCCCAATGCACGGAAGATAAAGTCAACAATTGAAGTTGAAGACTTGATGTTTGGATGTTCCACAAATCCGGCAGGATCAAATTTTGTGAAAACAAATTTCTCAACAAATTCTTCCAGCGGAACTCCGTATTGCAATCCAATAGAAACCGCGATTGCAAAGCAGTTCAACATGCTGCGCATGGTAGCACCCTCCTTGGCCATATCAATGAAGATCTCTCCCACTGTTCCATCTGCATATTCTCCTGTGCGGAGAAAGATGGTTTGACCGTTGATCTTGGCTTTCTGCGTAAAGCCACGTCTTTTTGCAGGAAGTGCTCTGCGTTCAACAATGCTGGCAAGCTTACGCTTCAATTTGGTATCAGGAGAAGCCTGCACTCTTTTTTGAACTTCATCCAACAATTCTTCAATTGTCAGTCTGCCCATGTCAACGATAGTTGTATCGCTGGCCATGCTTTCTTCTCCTGAAGCTTCGTCTTTTTTCTTTTTATCTGATTTATTGGACAATGGTTGCGACAATTTCGAACCATCACGATAGAGTGCGCAAGCTTTCAATCCCAACTCCCAGCTCAACATGTAAGCATCTGCAATTTCTTCTACTGAAGCTTCGTGAGGCAGGTTGATGGTTTTGGAAATAGCACCTGAAATGAAAGGTTGTGCCGCGGCCATCATTCTGATGTGACCATGAGCATGGATGTATCTCTGTCCTTTTTTACCGCACTTGTTAGCGCAGTCAAATACAGGCAGATGTTCTTCTTTCAGATAAGGAGCTCCTTCAACAGTCATCGTACCGCACACATAATCGTTGGCAGCTTCGATTTCTTCATCAGTAAATCCAAGTGCTTCGAGCAGGTTCCATTCAAAATTGAAATACTGTTCTGGTTTGAAGCCGAGACGTTTCAGACATTCTTCTCCGAGTGTATACACGTTAAACACAAAACCAATCTCGAAAGCAGAAGCTACAGCAGCATCCAGTTTTTTGATTTCATCAGCAATAAAACCTTTTTCAGAAAGTGTCTGATGATTGATGTAAGGTGCACCGGCAAAGGTTCCGGCACCTACTGCATATTTTACAATTGCTTCAACTTCTTTTTCTCCGTAACCAAGATTTTTCAACGCAACAGGTACCGACTGGTTAATGATTTTGAAATAACCACCACCACTCAGTTTTTTAAATTTCACGAGCGCAAAATCAGGTTCAACACCGGTAGTATCGCAATCCATCACTAGTCCGATTGTTCCGGTTGGAGCGATCACGGTTGCCTGGGCGTTGCGATAACCGTATTTTTCTCCGAGTTCTACTGCTTCATCCCATACTTTGCAGGCTGCTTTCAGCAGGTAGTCAGGACAATATTTTGCTTTCAAACCCTGGGGTTTCACGCTGAGCCCTTCGTAGCTGTCTGCATCATATGCGGCAAGACGATGGTTTCTCATCACGCGCAGCATATGTTGTTTGTTTTCTTCGTAGCGAGGGAAGGCGCCAAGAACGGCAGCCATTTCAGCCGAAGTTCTGTAAGCCACGCCAGTCATGATAGCTGTGATAGCACCAGCAATTGCTCTTGCTTTTTCGCTGTCGTAAGGAATGCCGCTCACCATCAGCAGTGTGCCGAGGTTAGCGTAACCCAGACCCAGTGTTCTGTATTCGTAACTCAGTTGAGCAACTTCTTTTGAGGGGAATTGCGCCATCAGCACAGAGATCTCGAGCACTGTTGTCCAAAGACGACATACATATTCAAATCCTTCTACATCAAAAGTGTTTTTCTCTGCATCATAAAACTTCATCAGGTTGGCAGATGCCAGGTTACACGCCGTGTTGTCGAGGAACATGTATTCAGAGCAGGGGTTGGAAGCTCTGATCTCCCCGCCTTCAGGACATGTATGCCATTCGTTGATGGTAGTATTGTATTGTGTTCCCGGATCAGCGCAACGCCATGCAGCATACGCAATCTGGTTCCACAGTTCTTTTGCAGGAATTTTTTTCATCACTCTTCCGTCCATGCGGGCTTTGAGTTCCCAGTCTTCATCATTCTTCAGTTTTTCAAAGAATGAGTTGGGGATGCGAACAGAGTTATTTGAATTTTGTCCTGATACAGTTCTGTATGCTTCGCCTTCGTAATCGCTGGGATAACCTGCAGCGATCAATGCTGCTACTTTCTTTTCTTCTTCAACTTTCCAGTTGATGAATTCCACGACTTCGGGGTGGTCGAGGTCCAGGCAAACCATTTTGGCAGCCCTGCGTGTTGTACCACCGCTCTTGATAGCGCCTGCCGCTCTGTCACCAATTTTCAGGAATGACATAAGGCCGCTGGAAGTACCACCACCACTGAGTTTTTCACCTTCACCCCTGATGTTTGAGAAATTGGTCCCTACACCAGAACCATACTTGAAGATGCGCGCTTCACGCACCCACAGATCCATGATACCACCTTCATTTACCAGATCGTCTTCAACACTCAGAATAAAGCAGGCGTGAGGCTGGGGCCTTTCGTATGCGGAAGTAGATTTTTTTATTTTACCGTCAACCTGGTCAACATAGTAGTGACCCTGAGGTTTTCCGGTGATGCCATAGCTTTCATGCAAACCCGTGTTGAACCACTGAGGCGAGTTCGGAACGCACATCTGGTTCAAAATGCAATACACCAGCTCTTCGTAGAAGATTTGAGCATCATCGAAGGAAGCAAAGTACCCATAACGCTCACCCCACACTCTCCAACAGTTTGCCATACGGTGAGCAACCTGTTTTACCGACGTCTCCCTGCCGAGAGAACCGTCTGGTTGAGGAACACCCGCTTTTCTAAAATATTTTTGGGCAAGGATGTCTGTCGCTATCTGGCTCCAGTGCTTCGGCACTTCCACGTTATTCATTTCAAATACAACTTCCCCGCTCGGATTTCGAATCACAGAGGTTCGGTAGTCATACTCGAACTGGTCGAACACATTGATGTCCTCTCTTGTGTACTTACGCTGGAAGGTAAGTCCTTTCGTGGTTGTTCTTTTGACACTTGCCATAGCTTCGATTTTTAAGTGTTTGCAATTGGGTTTGGTGGTAAAAAAAATAAATGCGGCAGGCGACGAAAATATCTTTACACAATCATAAAATGAAGGCATAGATATGCACAGGTGTGGATAAACAACAGGGGCTAAAATCACACCTCACGTCCCTGCTGCAATTCAGCATTTCAGACGGTGGAAAACAATCCGGAATACCCCATTTTTCAAAACTTCACACCATCTTTTCTTCAATCGAACTCGTGATGATTTATCATTATATATCCTAACCAGCCCCATCACTAATCATCTTTCCGCAAATCATGTCCCAATTCGCTTCTGGTAACGCTTTTGCATACAGTTTTTACGGAAAAATGTGAAAGATGAAGTATTGCCTGATGCCGCTGGTTTTAATGATAAGCCTGCATTCAAGATCACAGACGAAAAACAGTTTTAACTACACGCCTGCAGATAGCATTGTCACTGCTATTACTACCCAATACGAATCAAAATTTTTTCTGCATCACATCCTCATGGGGAAAAATTATCGCGAAACCTGGAGCACACCAGTGAAACTTCCTGTTTTCAAATTATCAGAATCCGGTCTTTCAATTGAAAAACTCGGTGGTGGGGAACAAACCAAATCATTACGACTGAAAGATGCAGAAGGAAAAGACTGGGTGTTGAGAACGGTGAATAAAACGGTTAAAGATGCCATCCCAAAAAGTCTCAACAACACTCCCATTGAAAATGTTGTACAGGATATTATTTCAGCAGCCCACCCTTACGGTGCATTAATTGTGGCAGAACTGGCGCAGGCAGCCCACATTGTTGCACCACAACCACGAATTTACTACGTGGCAGAAGACAAAGCATTGGGTGAATACAATGAAATCTTTGCGAATACAGTCTGTATGCTGGAAGAACGCGAACCCACACCCGATGGCTCGGATACTGACGACACTGAAAAAATCCAGCAAAAAATCTCGGAGGAAAATGACAATCTGATCCTTCAGAAAAAAGTTCTCAAAGCGCGTCTTCTTGACATGCTCGTTGGTGACTGGGATCGTCATGCTGACCAATGGCGTTGGGATGAAATTGATTCGAACAATGCCGATTACTACTATGCTATTCCCCGCGATCGCGACAATGCACTGTTCCATGCAAACGGAATACTGCCGGCATTGTCGAAACTCAGTTTCATGCCGCATTTGACTGGATTTAAAAAAAAGAGTGGTGGATTAAAAAATCTCAATCGAAAATCCTATGAGTTCGACAAGGTTTTTTTAAATGAAATCAATGCTGAAGACTGGCAGGAAATCGTCAATGAATTCATACTTCAGATGCCCGATGAAGTAATTGAAAAAAGTGTAAGAACGCTACCTGACCCAATTTATGAACTGGATGGTGAAAAGCTGATCTCCAAACTCAAAAGCAGGCGCGATGGTTTGCTGAAAAACAGCATGAAATATTACCGATTTCTTTCCCGCAAAGTGTACATCACCGGCTCCGACGAACGTGAACTTTTTGTAGTGTCGGGTAATGACGATCAGCTCATTGTATCTGTATACAGTTTATCCAACAACGATCGCCAATGTATTTACAAACGAACATTTATTCCTTCCGAAACAAGATATATTGAGCTAAACGGATTAAAAGGCGATGATCAGTTTATAATTGAACCATCTGCCCGCTCAAAAATTCGGTTACGACTGCATGGAAATGAAGGGAAAGATAGTTACGATCTTCTGGGAAAAGTTCGAAGCAGGGTGCATGATGCCCGTGAAGAAGATAATGTTATTGTTAATAATAGTTCTGCACGTATTGTTTTCCGTTAGTATTGCACTATGAGAAAGTCAATTGTGATTATTGGAATACTGTTCGCTACTAAAATGGCGGCGCAGTCGCAGTCTTCAGGATGGATGGCTTCATTCAATACAATCGGACTGGCGAACCGCTTCAGTATGCATTTTGACGGTCAAATGAGAAGTTCAGATCAGTGGGAAGAACTTCAAACCATTCTGCTGCGTCCGGGTTTGAATTATCATGCGCGCAGGAACATTTCAGCTTCACTTGGTTATGCCTATGTCGGAAACCGGCGTGAGGTCGATGAATTAAAGCTCCGTGCGGCAGAACACAGAATCTGGCAACAGCTGATATTGTCGCACAACTGGCTTTCAGTAGCTACTGCCCATCGTTTTCGGCTGGAACAAAGGTTTGTGCCAACGGTAGAAATTGAGGATAATGAGCTGATTGTCACCGAACGCGACCTGACGCATCGTTTTCGATATTTTGTGAGAAATGTGCTGCCATTGCAGAAAGATGATGAATTTACGAAGGGTTTTTTCGCAGCAGTTCAGAACGAGGTCTTCCTGAATGTTGCCAATGATGGTGTTTCCAATGGAAAGTTCTTCGATCAGAACCGTCTTTATGGAGCCATCGGCTACAGACTGGGAAAGAAAATAGATGTGGAAAGTGGCTATTTAAACCAATTCGTAAGAAGGAGAAGTGGTTCCACGACCGCTCATGTGCTACAATTTGCGGTTTATACGCGGTTGTAATAGATTCATGGAACGCTCACTTCATTGACAAAAGTTTTGCATTTTTGCACTAATGGATTCAAGGAAGATACAGGTTTACACCTCCCTGGCAGAAAAGAAAAGGACGGGAAAAAAATCATTTGCCGTACTCGTAGATCCTGATAAAGTATCTACTGCTTCGCTCAATGAGGTGATCGAGCTTGCAGTAAAAGCAAATGTCGATTACTTCTTCGTTGGAGGTAGCCTGGTTATCTCTGATCATCTTGACGATTGTATCCTTCAGATCAAATCTTCCTGTTCCATTCCCGTATTACTCTTTCCCGGCAGTCCTTCACAAATCAGCAAACATGCGGATGCGCTGCTCTACCTTTCCCTTGTTTCCGGCCGCAATGCTGATTTGCTAATCGGACAACATGTAATATCAGCTCCTTTTGTAAAAAAGAGTGGATTGGAAATCATCCCAACCGGCTATATGGTAGTGGATGGTGGTGCTGCCACAACAGTTTCATATATCAGCAATGCAAGTCCTTTACCGGCCGACAAACCTGATATTGCCATGTGTACGGCAATGGCAGCTGAAATGCTGGGCATGAAACTGATCTACATGGATTCAGGAAGCGGTGCGAAAAAAGCCATTTCGGAAGAAATGATTGAAGCCGTTGCAAAACAGATCGAAGTGCCGCTGATTGTGGGCGGAGGAATTCGCGATGCTGAAAAAGCATATCTCAATTGTAAAGCGGGTGCTGATGTGATCGTGATTGGAAATGCAATTGAGAAAGATGCTTCGCTGATCTCTGAAATAGCCGCTGCTGTTCATCAGGTACATCTGGTATGAGAAACCAATGAAGGTCACACCAAACACCAACATAAACTTCACACTCCTAACTCCCAACAATTTGCATAAAAACCCATGCACCGATATTCCAAAGCGGCCTGGTTTCTTAGTTGTCTGCTGATTATTCTCACCGGCTTCTTTTACTATCCCAAATGGGAACAAAAAGGTACCGAAGCTACAATCAGTTGGGACGTGTCGGGATACTATATGTATCTGCCTGCAGCTTTTATTTACAAAGACCTGAAACAATGCAACTTTCGTGATGAGGTGATGGAACGCTACAGACCGACACCAAATTTCGAACAGGCATTTCGGCATGAGTCGGGAAATTTTGTGATGAAGTATTCGTGCGGACAGGCCATCCTGATGTCGCCGTTCTTTTTTACCGGACATCTGATCGCAGGCATCTCTGCCAATTATCCGGCCGATGGCTTTTCCTATCCCTACCAGATATCCATCGGTATCGGAATGTTGTTGTATTCACTGGTTGGACTTTGGCTGGTACGAAAAATTCTTCTCCTTTATTTTTCAGATACTGCGGTCGCAATGACAATACTGGCGCTGGCGCTCGGATCAAATTATTTCAATTATGCAGCAATCGACGGCGCCATGACACACAGCCCTTTGTTTACTGTGTATGCCTTGCTGGTTTATCTTACCATCTCTTTCTATCGCCGTCACTCTATATGGAAAGCCGTCGCGATCGGGTGTTTGATTGGACTTGCTACGTTGACAAGACCTACGGAAATTATTTCTGCCCTGATCCCTTTGCTTTGGGGAATTGGAAACAAAAAAGATCTGAAAGAACGAATTCGCTGGATTGGCCAACAAAGCAAATACTTCATCACCGCAGCATTGTTCACGGCACTGATAGTATCTATTCAGATTGCTTACTGGAAGATCATCACCGGAAGCTGGGTGGTTTACAGTTATCAAAATGAAAAATTCAGTTTCCTGAAGCCTCATCTTAAAGAATGTTTTGTAGGATACAGAAGTGGATGGCTGGTATATTCTCCCATCATGATCCTTTCAATTCTGGGTTTTGTTGCTCTGTACAAAAAACAAAAGAATTTATTCTGGCCTGTTTTCATTTTCTGCTTTCTGTTTACTTACATCTGTTTCTCGTGGGACATCTGGTGGTATGGTGGCAGTCTCGGACAAAGAGCCATGATCCAAAGCTATCCAATGCTGGCTTTTCCAATGGCGGCGTTGATACAATGGATATTTTCAGGACAAGCATGGCTGAAAATCGTTACCGGCATATTCATCGCGTTTTGCATCTGGTTCAATTTGTGGCTCACACACCAGGGACATCGCGGTGGGCTGTTGCGTGTTGGCGAAATGACACGCGCTTATTTTTGGGCCATATTCGGAAGATCCAAAGTGGATGAGCGTGTGGAAACGCTGCTCGATAACAGCACCATCTACCGCGGCGAACCTGAAAATCCAACAATTGTTTATCAAAACGATTTTGAAACTGACACGAGTTCCAATGCAATGGATGATGGCATTGATGGTCGTAGTATTTATCTTGATGCCAATGTGCAGTTTTCAACAGAATATTTTTTCCAGCTACCAACAAACGATAAAAAATGGATTCGGGCTTCCGCTGATTTCTGGTGTCTTCAGAAAGAATGGACTTTCTGGAAAATGGCGCAGTTCATGATGCGTTTTTACGATGGTGACAAACTGGTTACGACCAAACAAATTCGCGTGCATCGTGTATTATCAGATGGAGAAACCAAAAATCTTTTGCTGGATGTAAAAATGCCGCGCAAGAAATTTGACCGAATTTCAATAAGTTTCTGGAACGCCGGCGGCGATAAAAAAATTATTATTGACAATTTAAAAGTGATCGCTTTCTAAATATGCCCACACTCAGCATAGTAATACCGGTTTATAATGAGGAGAAGATGGTGATCACCATTCTTGAAAAGATCCAAAAAGTTGAACTCATTCAATCCGTACAAAAAGAAGTCATTGTTGTGAATGATTGCTCAACCGATGGCACTGAGAATGCACTTAAATCATATAGTGAAAGTCCCGGATCAATTCCATTTCGTTATGTGAAACATGAAAAAAATAAAGGGAAAGGTGCGGCCCTTCAGACAGGTATTGCACTGGCAACCGGCGATTTTCTTATAATCCAGGATGCTGACCTTGAATATGATCCGGAGGACTACAATAGTTTGCTCAAACCTGTATTGGATAATGTGGCAGATGTTGTGTATGGTTCAAGATTCACTGGAGATAAACCTCACCGCGTTCTTTTCTTCTGGCACTATCTGGGAAACAAGTTTTTAACGCTGCTTTCCAATGCGTTTACCAATCTGAATCTGACAGATATGGAAACCTGTTACAAATTATTTCGGACAGAAATTATCAAGAACATCAGGTTGAGAGAAAAACGATTTGGATTTGAACCGGAGGTAACATCAAAAATTGCGCGCATCCCCAATATCCGCATTTACGAAGTGGGAGTTTCTTATCACGGCCGCACGTATAAGGAAGGAAAAAAGATCAACTGGAAAGATGGCTTCAGAGCCATCTATTGTATTCTGAGATATAGATGAATCTGAGTTGAACCGTAACGAGCGCGAAGGATGCAAGGCGGTTGTAATCGAAAAGAGTTTGCTTTGAACAGTGTTCATCTTTGCGCCTTAGCGTCCTTCGCGGCTATAATATTTTGAATTTCTCACAGGCTCATCATCTCCTTGAACTTCACTGTCTGCCTGCGACTTACTTCAATCTTCTCACCACCTTTCAATTCAAGCAACAATCCGCCGTTGAAATAAGGTTCAATCTTTTCGATCATGCGAAGGTTCACAATATGCTTTCTGTTTGCGCGGAAGAAAACTTTTTCATCCAGTCTTTCTTCCAGTGCATTCAGCGATTTGAGAATCAGTGGTTTGTTGGTTCCAAAAAATACTTTGGCGTAATTGCCCACACTTTCAAACAAACGCACATCTGCAAGTTTCACAAACCAGCAGCGTTCACCATCTTTCACAAACACCTGATCGTTCTCTCCAAGAATGCTGTTATTGTCACTATTATGATTGTTGCGCTCAGCTCCTGATGCTGCATTTACGCGTTTTAATTTTTCCATTGCATCAGCCAGACGACGAGGTTCTACTGGTTTGAGAAGATAATCAAGCGCATTCACTTCGAAAGCTTTCAGGGCATATTCATCATAGGCCGTGGTGAAGATTACGTGAGGCGCATGATCCAGCTCGGAAAGCATATCAAACCCGGTCTTTCCGGGCATTTGAATATCCAGGAAAACAAGGTCGGGATTATGACTTTCAATCTTCTGCACACCCTCTTCGGCATTGGATGCCTCGTCAACAATTTCAATTTCTGGAAACTCCTGGAGCAACTTGCGCAACTCGGCTCGTGCCAGGCGCTCGTCATCGATTATAATGGCCTTCATGTGCAATTTGATTTATGATGGGAATTAAAACTTTTGCTTCTACCAAATCGTAATTCAATTGTCTGATTTCAAACTTTGCTTTTTCTCCATACAACAGTGCCAGTCTGTCCTGCGTACTTGATAATCCAAATCCGGAAGACGAACTTAAACCATTCAGCTGCCCGGTATTCTCCACAGAGAGTCGGTGATAGTTTCCTTTAAAATCTGAAACAATTCTTACCACGCCACCCCGCACCTGTTTACTGATACCGTGTTTGATTGCATTTTCAACAAGTGTCTGTAACATCATGGGTGGCACCTGTTGGTCCAAAGTATCTTCATCAATATCATACTCTACTCTCAATCTGTCTTCAAAACGCATGTTCTCGAGAGCGAGATAATCTTTTACAATTTTTAGTTCTGCTTCAAGACTTACTGTTTCTCCTTTTTCTGCACTGAGGCTGCTGCGCAGGATGTTGCTCAACTCTGTAATTGCTTTTCGTGCGCGCACAGGGTTTTCATCGATGAGCGCCCTGATGCTGTTCAATGCATTGAAAATAAAATGAGGATTGATGTGTGCTTTGATGGTTTTCAGTTCCAGTTCTTTGACCAACGCTTCAAGTTTGATGGTATCCATCTGCTGCTTGCGCGTTTTGGCCATGAAGTGATACATGAAATAGATAAAATTCCAGATCAGGAACAGCGAGAAGAAAGTTCCAAAGTTTACGTAGAAAGAGTCTTCATAACTCTGATAGGCACCTCTTCTCAGATTGAGTTTGAAATAATATTCAAAAGGAGTGTTGCAACCTGCCGCCATCAGAGCGAACAAAAAATTCAGGATCAGAAAAATGATGATCTGCTGCCGCATACTTTTGATCAGCAGTTGCGAACTTCGAATCACTTCCCGCATCAGGTGCGTGAAGAGAATACCCATTTCTACAAAGAACAACAGTTTTTGCAGGCCCATGATAGAGAACCTGTCCATGATGAAAATTCCAAGAAAGAGGGTAATCGCGACGTAGCTTCCCCACCCCACCAACTGAAACATCCAGTATCTCGAAATAACCGGTCGCGCCATAAATACAAATCTAGGCCTGAGCCTGTTAACGAATCCTGTAAATATATCAACGGAAGATAGGTTTTACAAATGGAACAAACGCCGCCAACTCCACCGTGACCTGCATTTTGGGGCATTGTTTCCCACCATCGGCCTCCTTACTCCTTCGGGTTTGTTAAGCATTGATCAGGGCTCCCTTTTTGTTGAAAAAGTAAATACTTTTACAGCTCAAACGATCCTAATGCAAATCACCCCCGGCCCATTGTTGCAAACCATAAACAGTCCTGACGATCTTAAGAAAATATCGAAGGATCAGTTGCACCAGGTATGCAGCGAGCTTCGGCAATACATCATTGACGTTGTGAGCGTCCATGGCGGTCATTTCGCCGCTAGTCTGGGCGTGGTGGAACTTTCCGTGGCCTTGCATTATGTATATCAAACCCCTTATGATCAACTGGTCTGGGATGTTGGACATCAGGCCTATGGCCACAAAATCCTCACCGGCCGCCGCGACTCCTTTATTACCAACCGCAAATACAAAGGATTAAGCGGCTTCCCGAAAAGAAGCGAAAGTGAATACGACACCTTCGGCGTGGGACATTCCTCTACCTCCATTTCAGCTGCTTTGGGAATGGCAATGGCGGCCAAATACAAAGGTGAAACCGATCGCAAATGTGTTGCTGTGATCGGTGATGGATCCATGACAGCTGGCATGGCCTTCGAAGCCATGAACCATGCTGGTGTTGCAGATACTGATATACTTATCATCCTGAATGATAACTGCATGAGCATCGATCCTAACGTAGGAGCGCTGAAAGAATATCT
>Ga0065721_10051063_pt1 | contig 16407 bp, 15 predicted proteins | sample Mesricmetagenome_FD_59108 | JGI IMG/M metagenome (GOLD analysis project Ga0065721, IMG submission 59108) | Mesophilic microbial community from rice straw/compost enrichment Sample: eDNA_1 v2 (version 2) | ecosystem: Engineered > Solid waste > Grass > Composting > Bioreactor | place: USA: Davis... | reverse complement strand
GAGCCGGTGGCCGGCGGCAGGCAGTGGCTCGCGCGCTACCACGCGCTGCGCGCGCGGCTGCCGCAGCCGCCTCGGCCCATGCCGCGCGAGTTGGGGCCGCTGGCCGAGGGCGCCGATCCCTTCGAGCGCTGCAACCAGTGGCTGCTGGACACCGCGCTGGCGCATGGGCCGGACAAGGTGCGCTTCGTCTGCCTGTGGAACGGCGGCGGCGGCGACGGGCCGGGCGGCACGGCGCACATGGTCGAGCAGGTGCGCGCGCGAGGCGGTCAGGTGCACTGGATCGACACGCGCACGCTGTAGCCCAGCCCGGGCCTCGCGCAGGGCACGGCACCTGCTGCGCTGCCCGGTCATGGAAGACCTCGCCACCGCCGCCGCCGCGGCCGCCGAATCCGAGGCGGCCAACGCCCGCCGCACCGTCCACCTCTACGTCTTCGACGGCTTCGCCGACTGGGAAGCCGCCTTCGCGGTGGCCGGCATCCACAACCCGCAGTTCCAGCGCGAGCCCGGGCGCTGGCAGGTGAAGACGGTGGGCCCGGGCCGGCACGCGGTGCCGCGCTCCATGGGCGGCGTGTCGGTGCTGCCCGACATGGCGGTGGAGGACGTGCTGCCCGACGCCAGCGCGATGCTGGTCCTGCCCGGCGGCGTGGGCTGGGCCGACGACGCCTCGCACCACGCCGCCATCGGCAAGGCCGGCGAGTTCCTGCGCCGCGGCGTGCCGGTGGCGGCCATCTGCGGCGCCACCGCCGCGCTGGCGCGCGCGGGCTGGCTGGAGACGCGCCCGCACACCAGCAACGCGCTGGGCTACCTCAAGGGCACCGGCTATGGCGGCGCGGAGCACTACCAGGACGTGCCGGTGGTGCGCGACGGCACGCTGATCACGGCCGGCGGCATGGCGCCCATCGAGTTCGCGGCCGAGATCTTCGCGCTGCTGGGCATCTACGAGGACGAGGCGCTGCAGGCCTGGGTGCAGCTCTACAAGACCGGCAAGTCGGCCTACTTCGCGCGGCTGGCGCGCGCGGCCGAGGGCGATGCGGCCCAGGAAGGTCCAGGCACCGAGGCGGCGGGCTGAGCCGCCGCGCTCCAGGGCTCACTGGATGTACTTCTCCACCGTGTCCTTGTCGCGCACCTGGGCGTCGTCGGGGTTCTGGCCGAACTCGCGCCGGGCGCGGCGCTGGCGCAGCAGGTCCCAGCACTGGTCGAGCTGCACCTCCAGTTCCTCGATGCGCGCGCGGTTCTGGTCCGGCGCCTGGGTATCGGCGCGCAGGCGGTTCTCTTCTTCGACCAGCTCGGTGATGTGCTGCAGGATGCTCTTGTCGTCCACGGTGGGGCTCCTCAAAGGGTCTGCACCAGGGCGGCAACCCCTGTGCCCGTGGCGCCGCCGCCGGCCTGGCCCTTGCCCAGCGGCGTGATGAGCGCTTCCAACCTTCCCACGCCATCCGGCAACAGCCTTGCCGCGCCGGACCTGCGCGGCTACCGCCCCGGCCAGAGCCTGATGGCCCAGGCGCGCGCGCTGGCGAGCGCGGACGACGCGATGCTGGCCGCCCTGGCCGAGGCCGGCGTGCCGGCCGTGCTGGCGCGCGACCTGGGCCGCGCGCTGGACATCACGCCGCGCCACTTCTTCCGCGACCTCTTGGGCACGAACCGCTCGGCGGCCGAAAAGAAAGCCTTCACGGACGCGCCGCTGCCCGCCGCGGCGGGGCGCATCGCGCTGGCGCTGCTGCGATTGCTGGGCCGCGCCGAGGCGCTGCGCGGCGGCGGGCCGGGTTTTGACGTGGCGCGCTGGCTGGGGCGCTGGATCGAGCAGCCACAGGACGGGCTGCAGGGGCGCCGTCCGGCGGAAGCGCTGGGGTCGGCGGAAGGACTTGCAGCGGTGCTGGAACTGCTGGAGACGGAGGCTCGGCGTCCGGGTTGAGGCAACGCGCTGCCGCAGCCCTCACTCCACCATCCGCCCCGCCACTTCCGGCATCCGCCGTCCTGACCAGTAGGTGCCCGCGTAACCGCGGTACGGGTTGCCGTACACGGGCCGCCCGGCCGCCTCGTGCTCGGCCATGAACTGCTCCACCGCGGCCGGCGTGCCGCCCTTGAACATCTCCTTGAGCACGCCTTCGGGCAGCAGCTCGCGGTAGCGCACGGGGATGCCGGCATAGGCCGCGCCCTCGGCCAGGTCCGGCGGGATCTCGGTCGGGTCCAGGAAGCGGCTTTCTCCCAGCTCGCTGTCGTGGTGCGCCTTGACCCGCTTGGCCGCGTCCAGGATGCCCTCCACCACGTCGGACAGGGTGCGCCCCATCACCTTGGCCTTCCACGAGGCGCGCAGGAACAGCAGCTCGTGCGGGTCCACGCCCGGGCAGCGGCCCTGGTAGGCGGCGGTGAGGCAGTGGTCGCTGGCCGCGAGCAGGCGCTGCGTCTCGGTGGGCTCGCGCTCCAGCAGCCGCAGCACCTGGCCCAGCGAGGAGCCGTCCATGAACTTCTCGGGCTCGACCTCGTAGCCGGGGTCGCCGGGGTGGTGGTGGTCCACCCGCACCACCGGCTCCAGGCCCAGCACGGTGCATTCCACGAACACCGCCGGCGCCTTGGGCGGCAGCACCGCCGGGCGCGGGATCTGGTCCGGCCCCACGCGCACCACGCCGTCGGCGGCGTAGGCGGTGCGCGGGTTGCAGCGGCGCTTGTTGCGCGCGGCATGGGCCCAGGCCAGGTGCTCGTCCTCGACCACGCGCTGGATCTCGCGCATCTCCGGGTCCTGGGCGCCCAGGACGAAATGCCAGTCGCGGTCGATCACGGGCGGTCGCTGCGTCGGTCGGCGCCGCTGCCGGTGCCCGCGCCCGGGTCCTGCTGCATGCCGCGCTCGGCCCCGCCGCCGCTGCCCTGCGCGCCCGCCAAGCCTTGCGAAGTCGGCCCGTCGGTGCCGGGACGCGCCTCGCGCCCGGTGGGCGTCTCGCCCGGCTGGCCGTCGGCCAGGCCGGTGTGCTCCGCCTGGGTGGGGCTGATGCTGCCGCCGCGCGAGCCGGCGCTGCCGGTGGGCGCGGTGGAGGAGGGAGTGTTGCGAATTTGAGTCATGGTCTTCTCCGGTTGATTGTGAAGGGCGGCAAGACCAGTGCCCGGGCCGCCGGAGCGTGTACCTTCCGCGCTCCTTCGCGAGCGCTCCATGACCGATTTCGTCCTCATCGTCTTCACCCTCGTCTACATCGGCATGGTCCTGGGCGGCCTGCCCTTCCTGCAGCTGGACCGCGGCGGCGTGGCGTTGCTGGGGGCGATCGCGCTCATCGGCGCCGAGGCGGTGAGCGTGGAGGAGGCGGCGCGGGCCATCGACCTGCCGACCATCCTGCTGCTCTTCGCCTTCATGGTGATCTCGGCGCAGATGCGCCTGGGCGGCTTCTACGACGCCGTGGCGCGGCAGCTCGCCGCGCTGCGCATGGGGCCGGCGGCGCTGCTGGGGGCGCTGATCGCGGTGTCGGCCGCGCTGTCGGCCGTGTTCAGCAACGACGTGGTGTGCCTGGCGATGGCGCCGGTGCTGGTGGAGGCCTGCCGGCGCCGCGGGCTGGACGCGCTGCCCTACCTGCTGGCGCTGGCCTGCAGCGCCAACATCGGCTCCGCCGCCACGCTGATCGGCAACCCGCAGAACATGCTCATCGGCGCGCGGCTGAACCTGCCTTTCGGCGGCTACGTGCTGCAGGTGCTGCCGCCGGTGCTGCTGTCGCTGGCCGCGACCTGGGTGCTGATCGCGCTGCTGCTGCGCAAGCGGCTGCACCAGGAGCCGGTCGAGGTTGCCACCGCAACCGTGGCCGCTCCCGCGCCGGACGAGGACTTGCCCTTCTCGCGCTGGCAGGCCGCCAAGGGCCTGACGGTGTCGCTGGGCGTGTTGCTGTGCTTCCTGTTCGCGCCCTGGCCGCGCGAGGTGGTGGCGCTGGCCGGCGCGGGGCTGCTGCTGCTGAGCCGGCGGCTGCACTCGCGCGACATGCTGGGCCTGGTGGACTGGCAGCTGCTGGTGCTGTTCATGGGCCTGTTCGTGGTCAACCACGCGCTGCAGGCCACGGGGCTGCCGGAGGCGCTGGTTCGGCACCTGGCGGCCGCGGGCTGGCGGCTGGACCATCCGGCTTCGCTCTTCGGCGCCACCTTCGTGCTGAGCAACCTGGTGTCCAACGTGCCGGCGGTGATGCTGCTGCTGCCGCTGTCGGGCCCCGACGCCGGCCCGCTGCTGGCGCTGGTGAGCACGCTCGCCGGCAACCTGTTCATCGTCGGCAGCATCGCCAACATCATCGTGGTGGACGCCGCGGCGCGGCACGGCGTGACCATCGACTGGCGCACGCACGCGCGCATCGGGGTGCCGGTGACGATGGCCTCGCTGGCGATCAGCGCGGGGTGGCTGGCGCTGCGGGCCTGAGGCCGAGCGCCAGCGGGCTTCACAGCCAGGCCTTGATCTGCCGGCGCATGGCGTCGGCCGAGATGCCGTAGCGCTCGTGCAGCGTGGGCAGCGCGCCCGCGTCCAGGAACTCGTCGGGCAGCGCCACTTGGCGGAAGGGCACCGACACGGCCGAGCGCATCAGCAGGCCCGCCACCGCCTCGCCCAGGCCGCCGACCACCGAGTGGTTCTCGGCCACCACCACCAGCCGCCCGGAGCGCCGGGTCTCGGCCAGGATGGTTTGCGCGTCCAGCGGCTTGATGGTGGGCACGTGCAGCACGGCCACGTCCACGCCGTCGGCCTTGAGCTGGTCCGCCACTTCCAGCGAGCGCATGGTCATGAAGCCGCTGGAGATCACCAGCACGTCGCGGCCGCCGCGCAGCAGCTTGGCCTTGCCCAGCTCGAAGGTGTAGTCGTACTCGTCGAGCACCAGCGGCACGTTGCCGCGCAGCAGCCGCATGTACACCGGGCCCTGGTGCGCGGCGATCTGCGGCACGGCCTGCTCGATGTCCAGCGCGTCGCAGGGATCGACGATGGTCAGGCCCGGGATGCCGCGCATGAGCGCGAGGTCCTCGGTGGCCTGGTGGCTGGGGCCGTAGCCGGTGGTCAGGCCCGGCAAGGCACAGCACATCTTGACGTTGAGGTTCTCCTCGGCAATGACCTGGTGCACGAAGTCATACGCGCGGCGCGTGCCGAACACGGCATAGGTGGTCGCGAAGGGAACGAAGCCCTCCTTGGCCATGCCGCCGGCCGCGGCCATGAGCAGTTGCTCGGCCATGCCCATCTGGAAGAAGCGCTCGGGGTACGCTTGCGCGAACAGGTGCAGGTCGGTGTACTTGGCCAGGTCGGCGCTCAGGCCGACGATGTCCTGGCGCTCCCGCGCCAGCTCGACCAGCGCCTTGCCGAAGGGCGCGGCCTTGACGCGCTGCCCTTCGCCGGCGATGGAGGCGATCATCGCCGAGGTGGTCAGGCGCGGCTTCTTGGTTGCGGTGGTGTTGCTCATGATCGGTGGCTCCTCAAGCTTGCGACTGGTCCAGGATGGCGAGGGCCTGCTGCCACTCGGGCGGATCGACGCGGATGAAGTGGTTCTTGTCGCGCGTCTCCAGGAAGGGCACGCCCTTGCCCATGAGCGTGTCGAACAGGATCACGCGCGGCCTGGCTTCCTTGAGGTTGCGCGCGGCATCGAAAGCTTCGATGACGGCGGGCAGGTCGTTGCCGTCCACGCGCTGCACGTGCCAGCCAAACGACGCCCACTTGTCCGCCAGCGGCTCGAAGCCCATGACCTTGCCCGAAGGCCCGTCGGCCTGCTGGTTGTTGATGTCCACCAGGCAGATGAGGTTCGACAACCCATGGTGCGCGGCACCCATGGCCGCTTCCCAGGTGGAGCCCTCGTCGAGCTCGCCGTCGGACATGGAGTTGTAGACGAAGGCCGCGTTGCCCTTGAGGCGCAGGCCCAGCGCCATGCCTACCGCGATGGGCAGGCCCTGGCCCAGCGAGCCGCCCGACATCTCCATGCCCGGCGTGTAGGTCGCCATGCCGGACATGGGCAACCGGCTGTCGTCGCTGCCGTAGGTTTCCAGCTCCTCCTCGGGAATGATCCCGGCCTCGATCAGCGCGGCGTAGAAGGCGATGGCGTAGTGGCCGTGCGAGAGCAGGAAGCGGTCACGGCCTTCCCACTCGGGGTCTTCGGGGCGGTAGCTCATGGCGTGGCCGTAGGCGACGGCCAGCACGTCAGCCCAGCCGAGGGCCTGGCCGATGTAGCCCTGGCCCTGGACCTCGCCCATGCGCAGGGCGAATCGGCGGATGCGGTAGGCGCGCTCGGACAGCGTGGTTTCAACAGCAGACATGGGAATGCTCCAGGAAGGAGGTCCGGACCGTTTCGGGCGTGCCGGACCCGGCCGGGCGGGCGCACGGGGCGCCCGGAAACCGGCGCAGGGTTGGAAGAAGGAATGCTTGGGACGCGCTCAGCGCAGGATCGACGCCGGCACGTAGGACACGAGGGCCAGGACGCCGAAGGCGACGACGTAGAAGGGGCCGAGCTCGCGCACGGTCTGGCCCACCTTGACCTTGGCCACGGAACTGGTGATGAACAGCGTGGTGCCCACCGGCGGCGTGTACAGGCCGATGGCGAGGTTCACCACCATCATGATCCCGAGCTGCACCGGGTCCATGCCGATGCTCTGCGCCAGCGGCAGGAACACCGGCGTGAGCAGCAGCACCGCGGCGGGCAGGTCGATGAACATGCCGCACACGAGCATCAGGATGTTCATCAGCAGGATCACGGCCCAGCCGGATTCCAGGTTCTCCTTGGCCCAGGCCACCACGCCGTCGGGCATGTGGTCGTAGGTCAGCAGCCAGCCCACGGCGGCGGAGGCCATGATCACCAGCAGCACCACGCCGGTGGCCAGGCCCGCTTCCGTGATGGCCGCGTGCAGCCGCCTGAGGCCCAGGTCGCGGTAGATGACCGCCGAAACCAGCCCCGCGTACAGCGTGGAGAGCACGCTGACCTCGGTGGGCGTGGCGATGCCCCAGCGCAGGAACAGCACCACGAACACCGGCAGCACCAGCGCGGGCGAGGCGTAGGCCAGCTGCTTGCGGAAGGCGCTCCAGTCGATGCGGCGCGTCTCGCGCGGGAAGTTGCGCCGCTTGCCCACCCACCAGCACACGCCCATGAAGCCGCCGCACATCAGCAGGCCCGGCAGGATGCCGGCCACGAACAGCGCCGCGATGGAGGCGTTGGCGCTGAGCGCGAACAGGATCATCGGGATCGACGGCGGGATCATGATGTCGATCGTGGCCGCCGCCGCCAGCGTCGCGGCCGAGAAGGCCGGCGGGTAGCCCAGGCGCTTCTGCCAAGGGATGAGCAGCGAGCCGATGGCCGAGGCGTCGGCCACCGCCGAGCCCGAGACGCCGCCGAAGATGGTGGATGAGAGCACACCCACCTGGCCCGGGCCGCCGTGGAAGCGGCCGATGAGCGTGGAGAGCACGCCGATGAGCGCCTCGCCCAGCTTGCCGCCCATCATCAGCGTGCCCGTGAGCATGAAGAAGGGAATGGCGATGAGCGGGAAGCTCTGCACCTGCGCCACCATCTGCTGCACGATCAGGTCCAGCGGGATGCTGTCGGAGGAGGCCGCCGCGGCCATCGAGGCCGCCAGCAGCGCGTGGGCGATGGGCATGGCGGCCACGGCGGCCAGCCCGAAGACGAGAAGGATCAGGCCGCTCATGTGATGCTCACGGGTTGGTGCTCGGGATGGGCAGCCATCGCTGCCGGACGCAGGACGTGCCAGGCCGACTGCAGCGCCAGGATGGACAGCATCAGCATGCCCACCATCACGCAGCCGTAGGTCACCGAGCCCGGCACGCCGAGAACGGGACTGGCCTCGTCATGGACGATGGGCAGCATCTGCCAGGTGGACCAGGCGAGCAGGCCGTACAGGCCGCACACGGCCAGCCACACCAGCAGCGCGACGATGCGGCGCACGGGGGCCGGCACGGTGTCCATCAGGAAGCTGGTGGTGATGTGTGAGCCGTGGGCCGCGCCCAGCACGATGCCGGCCATCACCATCCACGGGAACAGCAGCTCGGGCAGCTCGGCGGCCCATTGCAGGCTCGCCCCCGTGCTGTAGCGCAGCACGGTGTTGGCGCACAGGATGAAGAAGATGACGGCGGTGGTGATCCACATCACCGCCTGGCAGATCAGGACGATGCCGCGTTCAACGGGTTTCATGGAAAGCTCCTGGGTGGCCGGCGTGTGCCGCAAGGGCCGTGGCCGATTCCGCCGGCCCCTGGCGAGGGGCGGCGCAGGCCGGCAGGACGCCGGAGAGGCTGCGGATCAGACGCCGCCGCGGGCGGCGGCCGTGACCTTCTTGACGTAGGCGCCGACCGGGCCGGCGGCCCACTTGGCCTCCACCGTGGCGGTGGCCTTGGCGAAGGCGGCGCGGTCGATGGTGTCGATGCGCACGCCCTTGGACTTGAGGTCGGCGAGCAGCTTGGCGTCGGCCTCCTGCACCAGCTTGCGCTGCAGCGCCGTGGCTTCCTTGGCGGCGTCCTTGACGAGCTGGCGGTCGGCGGCGGAGAGGCGGTCCCAGGTGCGCTTGCTCATCAGGAACGGAACCATCTCGTACTTGTGGCCGGTGAGGGAGAGGAACTTCTGCACCTCGTAGAGCTTGGAGGCGTGGAAGTTCGCCAGCGGGTTCTCCTGGCCGTCCACCACGCCCTGCTGCAGCGCCACGTACAGCTCGGCGAATTTGATCTGCTGCGCCTCCGCGCCCAGCGCCTGCACGATGTCCACCGTCACGGCATCCGGCGGCGTGCGCACCTTCAGGCCCTTGAAGTCCTCGGGCTTGAGCAGCGGCTTGCCGTTGTTGCTCATGTGGCGAAAGCCGTTGTCCCAGTAACCAAGCACCACCAGGCCCTTGGCGGCGGACTTCTGCGCCAGCTCCTCGCCCAGCGGGCCGTCCAGCAGCTTCCACGCCTGGGGCAGCTCCGTGAAGATGAAGGGCATGCCCCAGGCCGCGTATTCCGCCACCACGGTGGAGGTGGCGCCCTGCGAGTTGGCGCTCATGTCCAGCGCCCCGGTGCGCAGCGCGGTGAGCATCGCGGCATCGTCGCCGAGCTGGGCCGAGGGCGAGATCTTGATTTCGATGCGGCCGCCCGATTTTTCCTTGAGCACGTCGGCGAACTTCACCGCCGCCTCGTGGCGCGGGTTGCCCGGCGCGGCGCCGTGGCCGAGGGTGAGCTTGACGTTCTGCGCCAGCGCCGGGAAGGCGAGCGTGGCGGCCAGCGCGAAGCCGGCGACAGAGAAGGTTCTGCGCTTCATGGTGTGTCTCCTGAGGGCCGTGCGAGCGGCGCTTGTCTTGAGCGATGCGATCGGGGCGCGCGGCCCCGTGGGTTCCGGTCGCGGGATCAGTGGATGAGCATCCCGCCATTGACGTCCAGCGTGATGCCGGTGCAGTAGGCGGAGAGCTCGCTGCCGAGGAAGACGCAGGCGCCGGCGATGTCCCTGGGCTGGCCCAGTCGGCCCAGCGGGATGCCCTCGGCGATCTCGGCCTTGCGGGTGTCGTCGAGCTTGCCCTTGATGATGTCGGTGCCGATCAGGCCCGGGGTGATGCAGTTGACGCGGATGCCCGCGCCGGCCAGCTCGCGCGCCATGGCGCGTGCCAGGCCCAGCACGCCGGCCTTGGCCGCCGAGTAGTGCGGGCCGCCCAGGATGCCGCCGCCGCGCTGCGCGGAGACGGAGGAGATGCAGATGATCGAGCCGCCACCCTGGCGCTCCATGGCCGGGATCACGGCCTGCGACGCCAGCAGCGTGCCGCGCAGGCTCACGTCCAGCACGGCGTCGTAGTCGGCGGCCGTGATGTCCACGGTCCTGCGCGGCTGGGTGATGCCGGCGTTGTTCACCAGGATGTCGATGCGGCCGAAACTTTCCAGCGCCTGCGCCACGGCGCGCTCCACCTGCGCCTTGTCGGTGACGCTGGCCACCACGCCCAGGTGCCCGTCACCGAGCCGCGCCGCGGCGGCGGCGGGGTTGGCGGCTTCCAGGTCCATGAGGACCACGTGGGCACCCTGTTCGGCCATCAGCCGCGCGGTGGCGAAGCCCAGGCCGTTGAGGCCGGCACCGCCGGTGATGAGGGCAACCTTGTTTGCAAGCAGCATGCGTGTCTCCGTCGAATGGGTGTCTGCGATGGACGCCATTCTGGAAATCGCCTTGCTTGAGCACAAACGATATGATTTCAAGGATGGTTGATGTTTCGTCATCCTTGGGTTTGCACTGATTTACCTCCATGCCCTCGGCCTTTCCCCCCCTGTCCAGCCTGGTGGCCTTCGAGGCGGTGGCACGCCGCCTGAGCTTCACGGTGGCCGCCAACGAGCTGCACCTCACGCCCTCGGCCATCAGCCACCAGATCGCCAAGCTGGAAGACTTTCTGGGCGTGCGGCTGTTCGAGCGCACGGCGCGCAACGTGGAGCTGACCGCAGCGGGCCAGGACTATCTCAAGCGCGTGGCCGGCGCGCTGGCGGCCATCAGCGCGGCCACCGACAACGCGCGCAAGGGCGTGCGCAACTCGTTGCACGTGCACTCCACGCCCAGCTTCGCGACGCTGTGGCTCATGCCGCGGCTGGCCGACTTCGCCAAGGCCCATCCCGGCATCTCGCTCTCGCTGTCCTCCTCCGTGATGCACTCGGACTTCTCGGTGGGCCAGGCGGACATCGACATCCGCTACGGCATCCCGAACTGGCCGCTGCTGACGGTGCAGCCGATCTTCGACGAGCAGATCATGCCGCTGGCGAGCCCGGCCTTCCTGAAGCGCCATCGCATCGAGGCGCCGGAGGACCTGCTGCACGTGCCGCTGATCCAGTCCACGGTGAGCGTGGTGCAGTGGCCGGACTGGTTCGCCAGCCGCGGCGTGGCGGATTCACCCGCCGGTTTCGCCTACCGTTTCGACCGGGCCTTCATGACGCTGGACGCCGCCGTGCAGGGCCTGGGCGTGGCGCTGGAGAGCACGTTCATCGGCGAGCCGCACCTGCGCAAGGGGCGGCTGCGGCCCGTGTTCGAGCCGGGCTGGTCGCTGCCGGTGCAGGCGCATTTCCTGGTCTATCCGGCGCGCCATGCCCAGCGCAGCGAGGTCATGAGCTTCGTGCAGTGGCTGCGGGAGCGGGCTGGCAGCCCGTGAGGGGCCGATGCCGCGGGCGCCGTGGCGGCCCGGCGGTCGCGGCGTTTCAAGTCGGCAGCCGGTTGGCGACGAGTTCGACCGCCGAGTCCGGCGGCACCGCGGCGGCGCGACGGGCCAGTACCGCTTCCAGCGCCTCCACGTCGGCCATGGTCGGATCGACCTCGCGCCGGCCTTGCGCCAGCACCAGGCGCGTCAGCACCGCATCGAGCGCGGTGGGACTGGGCACGGCGTGCGGCACCAGCGCGCGCAGCAGCTGCAGCCGTTGCGGCGTCAACGGCAAGTGCTCGGCCAGCGCCAGGACCTCGGCGGCCAGGCGGGCCGCCACGTGCGGCAGGAAGCCCGGGTCGGGCACGGCCACTTCCTCAGCCGGCGCCAGCGGGCGCTCGGGGCCGTTGAGGCGCAGGAAGTCCTCCTTCGACCGCTGGAAGCGCCGCGCCAGCGCGGCCAAGCTGGCGTCGTCGGCTGCCCAGGCCGGCCACCGCAGCGCATCCGGCCGCCGCTCGTCGTAGCCGTGTCCCACGAAGTGGAGCGCGGCGAATTCCGGGCGCGGCACGCCGTCGCCGAGCTGGCGCGCGCGCGCCTCCAGCGGGTAGGGCGTCCACCAGTGGCGGCGCATGGCGTTCACGCGCGCGGTGATGCGGCTGCAGAAGCTCAGGTCCTGGACGTTGTGCGCGGCACGCTGCGCCGCGGCCAGCGCCGTCTCGACGGCCGGTGCGGGCTCGCCTTCGTGGACCACGTGGATCGCCTCGCCCAGCGCCAGGCAGGCCGGCGCCTGGTAGCCGGCAAAGCCCGAGTCGGCAATCGAGGCGGCGGCATCCAGCAGGCGATGGGCGTGCTCGCGCTCGTCCAGCAGCCAGCCCAGCGCCTGCGCATGGGCCAGCAGCGTGCGCTTGACGTGCGCCCAGACGTCGCCGCTGGCGCGGTCGCGGCCGGCGCTCATCCGGGCCGCCTTGGCGTCGAACTGCTCCGCTTCGGCCCGCAGGGCTTGCAGCGCCGCCGCGTCGCCACAGCGGGCGCGCAGTGCCCGCACGGCGACGGGCAGCCCGTGCTCGAACTCGACGCTGCCGCCTCCCAGCGCCGCAACCAGGATGCGCACCACCGCCTCCTGCACCCACCAGGCGCCCGCCCTGTCAGGCCTGGGCAGCCGCAGCACCTGTCCCAGCAGCAGCCACAGCGTGGCGTAGCGGTACTCGGCATAGGCGTAGTTCGTGTAGACGCTCAGGTAGCGGATCAGCGCCAGCATGGCCCCGTGCATGTCGGCGGCGGCCGCCACGTAGGCCACCAGCCACGGCCCGTCCACCTCGGCCAGGTACTGCGTGGTGGCGCCTTTTTCCTCGTCGCTGCCACCGGCCCCGCGGTACAGGCCGGCCCTGGCCGGGTCCGGATCGCGCGCGCCCGGATCGATGCCGACCGACAGCAGCAACTCGCCGTTGAAGGCCTCGCCGCCGACGCGCTTGATCAAGGCTTCGATCACCTCCTGGCTGGCCGGCGCAGGCAGCGCCGGCGCGGCGAACACCGGCAGGGCTTCGCCGTGCAACTCGGCGCGCACCCACGCCAGCAGATCGTGCAGCGCCGGCTCCGGGCCCAGGCCGCGCTGCACCTCGGCCAGCAGCGCCTGCGCGGCCTCGCGCTGGCCGGGGGGCGCCAGCCAGGCCACGGCCAGCAGCAGCGCCTGGAGCCAGTGCGCGTCGAGCGAGGCGGCCAGCAGCTCGCTGTGCCGCCGTGCGCCGTCCAGGTCGCCCTGGCGCGCGAGATCCAGCACCGGCGCCGCACCGGCATGCCGGGCGTCGAACTGCCGCAGCGCATCGGCCGCCTCCACCACCAGCGCGGTGCCGGCGGGCTCCTCCACCGCCGTCGCGGCATCCAGCGCGGCGGCCAGCGCCTGGCGCAGCGCCGGCAGATCGGAGAGCGCCGCCTCGTGCCGTTGCTGCCATTCGGGGTCGCTTGCCAGCGCGACCAGGGCCCGTGCCGGCGCCAGGCGCCCTGCCGGCGGCAACGCGGCAACGGCCGCGGCGCGGTGGAACGCCAGCCAGCGCCAGGCCCAGCGCTGCCGCGGTTGCGGCCGATCGCCCCAGGAGGCGGCCAGCTGCTGGTGCAGCGCCGCCGGATCGGGCAGCCGCGTCGTGAGGTAGCCGCGGAACACCTCGTGCAATTGCAGCGTCCGCGCCGCGCCGTCGTATTCCAGCAGCGACAACGGCGCCAGCCGCGACGCCACCAGATCGGCCGCCGCCTCTTCCGACAGGTCGCCGGTGAGGCCCCACAGCGCCGCCACCTGGGCCAGCGGCACGGGCACGTCCGGCGGAAAGATCGCCAACTCGGTGTAGCGCTGCCGTTCCTCCTCGTCGAGCATCTCCAGGCTGGCCTCGATGGTGGCGGCCACCGCCTGGTCACGTTCCAGCGCCTGATGGCGCGGGTCGAAGGCCAGCACGCCCTTGCGCGCGAGCCCGGCATCGACCTGGTCCAATGCCTCTGGTGCCGGTGTGTGCCGGAAGGTGATGTGTTGGCGCAGCGCGCGGTTGACCAGTTTCAACAGCACCGGCCAGTAGCCCAGGCGGCGTGCCAGCGCGTCCAGCCGCGGCTCCAGGCCCAGCGGCAGTCCGCTGCCCAGCAGCCGCCGCGCGTCGCCGGCCTGCATCGCCGCCAGGTCCAGCGGCACGGCGTCGGACGGCAGCGCATAGGTGTTGCGCGTGGTCAGCAAGCGGGCACTGCCGGCGCTGGCCTCGACCAGGCTGCGGACCTGTGCCGCATCCCACACGTCGTCGATCACCAGCAGCAAACGCCGCCCGGCCAGTGCCGCCTGCAACCGGGCTCGGGCGCCTGACGGCGTCAGGCAGCCCTTGTCGTTGCCCGTGAGCGCGATCACGAGGTCGGTGATCTGCGCGTGGGCCTCGGACGGGTTGCGGCCCACGTCCACCCACAGGATGCCGTCACGGCAGGCGGCGCGCACCTGGGCGTCGGCGCACAGCAGCCGCGCCAGCGTGGTCTTGCCGGCACCGCCGAAACCGTGCAGGCCCACCGTCACCGCGCGCAGCAGGCCGGCATCGTCGAGCAGGCAACGCCGCAGCGCGTCCAGCTCGGCGCGCGGCACGTGATCGGCGTCCGGCGGCGGCGCCTGGAAGGGCGGCGCGACGCCAGGCTCCCCGGCCTCGGCGATGGCCTGGAACAGGCCCTTGGCATCGAGCTGGTCGAGCTGGTCGAGGAAATGCTTGGTCAGGAAATCGGCGTTGGCGTAGAGGGTGGGATAGTGGCCGATGTCTTGCAGGCGGGCCTGGAACGCCTCGCGGCTCGCCCGATCGTTCTCGGTGCCCGGCGCCGGGGGTGGCGCCGTGCAGGCATAGACCAGGAGGCGCGGCTTGCCGGTGGCTTGGAACTGCCGCAGCGCGACCTCGAACTCCTCCGCGGTGTAGCGGCCGACCTTGGTCCAGAACAGGAGCACGAAGAGCTCGCAGCCCAGGATGGCCTGGTTGTAGTCCTGCTGCTTGCCCTGCCTGGAAACGGTGTCGTCGAAATCTTCCCAGTGCTCCAGGTCCAGGAACAGGCCTCGGCCGTACCAGGCGCGGTTGCGGCGGTAGACGGCAATCTCGAAGGCCTTGCGGTCTTCCTGCAGTTCGTTGGAAGAGGCCAGGAACACCTTGAGCTTGCCCATTGGGTGTCCTCGTTGCCGGCGCCGGTGGAGCTCAGCCCCGACGCGGCCGAGGCCGGCGTGTGCGTCCGTTTCGGGGCGGGCGGCAAGCTGGTGCGCCACACCACCACCCGCTGGCCCGGCGCCGAGCCGGGCGCGCGGCTGGAGCGTGGCCGCTACATGCCGTGGCAGCGCATGGTGCTGCGCGCCGCCACGGCGGGCAAGACGGCCGGACGCGCCTTCGGGCGCGTCGCCTTGCTTATTGCTTCAACGACCCTTCAGCGGCCCCGGATTGTTCTGCAGGTAGACCGACATTTCCTCCGGCGAGACCAGGCCGTCGCGGTTGGTGTCCACCTGCGCCCAGTCGCGCGTGTCCGCGCTGCCGGCGCCCGCGCCGGTGACCTGCGGCGTCACGCCCGTGGGCGCGCTGGTCGTCGTGGCCGCCGGCTGCATGGGGGTGTCGGCAGTGGCGCTGGTGGAGGCACAGCCCGCCAAGGTCGTGGCAATCACGCCCGCCGCGGACAGCACGCAGGCAAGGCGCAGGGTCGTCGGTCGCTTCATGTCGGTCTCCTCTCAGTTGGTTGAGCCAGGCACCACGCCCGGCAGGCCCGTAACCGGCACAGGAGCCGCGGGCCGGCCGGCATGGAGCAAGTTAGACGCCACCGTGCGTCACGGGTTGCAAGCGGCGTGAGCGTCCGCTGGTACGCCCCACTTGGGCCCTGTGGCGGGCGCCGGGAAGCAAGGTCGAAGCGAGCCCGGTTTCGGAAAAAACTGCAGCCCGCGGCTCAGTGCGGCGGGCCGGCGTCGGGGCGCTTCAGATCCCGTCCCAGCCGCCACGCCAGCACGCCCAGCACCGCCACGGCCAGCGTCAGCAGCCCCCACAGCAGCCACTGGCGCCGCTGCGCGGGCGAGGTGTCGCGCAGCGTCTGCAGCCAGCCGGCGGACGTGGCGGCCTGCGGCACCAGCACGCCCAGCGTCGCCTCGGCCAGCCTGAACTCCGCAGCCGGCTTCCAGTCCGGCACCAGGGTGGACAGCGGCAGCGCCACGTCCGCCGCGCGCTCGCGTCCCACGGCCAGCGTGAAGGGCGCGGCGCCCCGGGCGGCGAACACCAGCTGCGGCGCCCGCCACCACAGCGTGGCCTCGGGGGCCGCGGCGGGCGGGCGCACGCGCGCGTCCAGCACCAGGCGCCATTCGCGCGTGGCGCTGCCGTCCAGCGCCAGTGGCGGCGCCTCCAGCGTGCGGCCTTCGCGTTGCAGGCGGTAGGCGGTCAGCGGCGTCAACGGCCGCCAGTCCGCGTCGAGGCGGCCGGGGGCGGGTGCGGGCCGGCGCAGCAGCTGCAGCGGCGCCACGGCGTTGTCCTCCGCCAGGTGGACCTGCAGGCGCTGCGCCGGCAGCAGCGCGCCGGCGTCCAGCCGCCAGGCGCGCTCGCCGTCGGGCTGGAGCGTGAAGCGGGCGCTGTCCAGCGCCGCCTGCGGCGCCTCGGTGCTGAGTTCGGCCAGCACGGCGCGCAGCTCGAAGGTGCCGCCGCTGACCACCAGGCGCAGGTAGCGGTGCTCGGCCAGCAGCTCCCGCAGCTCGATGCGCGCCTGGCGGACGGCGCTGGCGCCGGCCTCGCCGGGCACGTCCACCAGCGTGGCCGAGCCCACGGGCTGCCAGGACTGCGCGTCGCGGCTGGCCTGCACCGTGGCGCGGCGCTCCAGGCCGGCGGCCGTGGCGGG
>Ga0065721_10051062_pt1 | contig 16407 bp, 12 predicted proteins | sample Mesricmetagenome_FD_59108 | JGI IMG/M metagenome (GOLD analysis project Ga0065721, IMG submission 59108) | Mesophilic microbial community from rice straw/compost enrichment Sample: eDNA_1 v2 (version 2) | ecosystem: Engineered > Solid waste > Grass > Composting > Bioreactor | place: USA: Davis... | reverse complement strand
TCCGAACGCCCACGCTTATCGGCTGTATGTTTTTAAAGAGCTTGACCGCTTTCGCAATCAGTCGCCGCGTTAATCAGCGAAGACCGAGATTCTGACACACACCAAAAACCTTGTCAAACACTTGGGTTTTGTTTTTAGCTCGAATTCTGGTGGGCGGTGCAGGGTTCGAACCTGCGACCCCTGCCGTGTGAAGGCAGTGCTCTACCGCTGAGCTAACCGCCCGGAATTCATCAGTTGTCTCGCATCCCGGAAGACGGCGATTATGGCATGAGTTTCTTCCACTGCACAAGCCCTCCGCTCGCTTTTTCGAGACCGGCCAAAACAGCCTCGTGCGCGATGCACTCGGATTCGCTGGCACGCAACACTGGCAGTGTGAACTGTGTCAGATCGATGGCGGGAAGGTCTTCCTCCACCACCTCGGTCTTTTCCTCTTCATCTTCGATGACCAGCGCGTTCTGCCCGCGCGTCATGCGGATGTAGACCTCCGCCAGCAGCCCGGCATCGAGCAGCGCGCCGTGGAAGGTCCGGCTCGTGTTGTCGACCTCCAGACGACGACACAGAGCGTCCAGCGAGTTGGCCTTGCCGGGGTAGAGTTCCCGGGCCATGTGCAGGCTGTCCGTGATCTGCGCTACATGCTGACCGAGCGGTGGCCGTCCCAGCCGGCGCAATTCCTCGTTCAGGAAGCCAACGTCAAAGGGCGCGTTGTGAATGATGACCTCGGCGCCCGAAAGGAACTCCATCAGCTCATCCGCCACTGCGGCAAATATGGGCTTGTCGGCCAGGAACTCGTCCGTGAGGCCGTGGATGCGCACCGCTTCCTCATGGTTCTTGCGCTCAGGGTTGAGATAGAAGTGCTTGTTGCGGCCACTCAGGCGCCGCGCCACCATCTCGACGCAGCCGATTTCGACGATGCGGTCGCCGCTCTCGGGGCTCAGGCCGGTGGTTTCGGTATCGAGAAAGATCTGTCGCATGGTCGCGATGCTAGCCCGCCTGCCTGGACGACCTTGTCCACAACAGCGTGCCGACAGCAATCATGGGCAGGCACAGCCACTGGCCCATGCTCATGTTCAACGCCAGCAATCCCAGGAAACTGTCGGGCTCGCGGAAGTACTCGGCCACGTAACGCAGCAGCCCATAACCCAAGAGAAACACTCCCGAGACGCGTCCGAGCGGGTGCGGCTTGCGCGCATAGATCCACAGCAGCACGAACAGCAGCATCCCTTCCAGAGTGAACTGGTAGAGCTGCGAGGGATGACGCGGCACGTCCGAGCCGGACTGAGGGAACACCATCGCCCAGGGCAGGCTCGGGTCGGCCGCCCGCCCCCACAGCTCACCGTTGATGAAGTTGCCGATACGCCCGCAAGCCAGTCCGATGGGGATGCACGGCGCGATCAAGTCCGTCACTTCCAGGAAGCGCCGCCCGCGCCGGTGCGCGTACAGCGTCATCGCCCCCAGCACACCCAGCAGCCCGCCGTGGAACGACATGCCGCCGCGCCATACCATGAACACCTCCAGCGGATGGCTGGCGTAGTAGCCCGGCTTGTAGAACAGCGCGTAGCCCAGTCGGCCTCCCACAACCACGCCCAGCACGCCAAAGAACAGCAAATCCTCCACATCACGCCGAGTCCAGCCCGCCTGCGCGAACCACGGCAGACGTACCCGCCGCACCGCCAGCCACAGGAACAGGCCGAAGGCCGCCATGTAGGTCAACCCATACCAGTGCACCTGCAGCGGGCCGAGCGAAAGGGCAATGGGATTGAACTGGGGGTGCACGAGCATCAGCGGCTTCCTTCTCCTTCGAGAGCTGCGGATTGTCGCCGCTCCTGCAGTTGCGCCCGCACATGCGCCACGAAGCGCTGCACCACGGGCGAGTCCTCACGCCACAGCAGGCTGGTGTGGGCTTGCGGCGCATCGGGGTCCACGCGTCGGTAGACCACGCCCGGACGCTGCAGTTGCGTCATCGACGCCGGCACCCACGCCACGCCCATGCCGGCCGACACCAGACTGACGATGGTCTGCAACTGGATCGCCTCCTGCGCGATGCGCGGTGCGCAGCTGCCGGCGTGGTAGCGCGCGAGCACTGCATCGAACAGTGACGGCGCCACGCTGCGCGGGAAGATCAGCAGCGGCTCGGCGGCGACGTCGTCGAAGCGCACTGTCTCGTGCGCCGCAGCGAGATGCCCTGCAGGCAACGCCAGCACCAGCGGTTCGCTGAGCACCTGCAGCGCCTGCAGCGGTGCCGGTACCGCCGCAGGCGCATGCAGCACGAAGCCCGCGTCGATGTCCCCCGCCGCCAGTGCTGCCAACTGCAGGTCCATGGTCGCTTCGCGCAACTGCAGCTCCACGTCAGGATGGTGCTCGCGAAACGAACGCAACCATGGCGGCAACGGCCCATAAGCGATGCTGGAGACGAAGGCCAAACGCAGCCGCCCCGACAGCCCCGCCGCAGCCGCCCGAACCAGATCGGGCAGCGCCTCCGCCTCGCGCAGCAGCCGCCGCGCCTGGACCAGCAGCGCCTCGCCGGCCGGCGTGAGCGCCACTGAGCGCCGCGTGCGCTGCAGTAGTTGCACCTGCAGCGCGCGCTCCAGGGCCTGCATGGCTTGCGTCAGCGGCGGCTGCGTCATGTGCAGCCGCCGTGCGGCGCGTCCGAAGTGCAGTTCCTCCGCCACGGCCACGAATTGGCGCAGCGGTCGCAGCTCGATCATTCATTCACTCCACGAATCAATCATCGCTGACAAATATATTGGACTCGCTGTTTTGAGCTTCGGCATACTGCCCCGCGCCGGTACGGCCACCGGTGCTGCATGCGCACCGCAGCCGGCGCCGGCGCACCGCAGGAGCACCACCACATGAGCGACAACCGCCGTTCCAGGAACATCACCGAGGGCGTGGCGCGCGCCCCCAACCGTTCGATGTACTACGCCATGGGCTACACCGAGGGCGACTTCGGCAAGCCGATGATCGGCGTGGCCAACGGCCACTCCACCATCACGCCCTGCAACTCCGGCCTGCAGCGCCTGGCCGACGCGGCGGTGGAAGGCCTCAAGGCCGCCGGCGCCAACCCGCAGGTCTTCGGCACGCCCACGATCAGCGACGGCATGGCCATGGGCACCGAAGGCATGAAGTACTCGCTGGTGTCGCGCGAGGTCATCAGCGACTGCGTCGAGACCTGCGTGGGCGGCCAGTGGATGGACGGCGTGCTCGTCATCGGCGGCTGCGACAAGAACATGCCCGGCGGGATGATGGGGATGTTGCGCGCCAACGTGCCGGCCATCTACGTCTACGGCGGCACCATCCTGCCGGGCCGCTACAAGGGACAGGACCTCAACATCGTCAGCGTGTTCGAGGCAGTGGGCCAGTTCAGCGCCGGCAAGATGTCCGAGGAGGACTTCTGCGAGATCGAGAAGCGCGCCATCCCCGGCAGCGGCTCCTGCGGCGGCATGTACACCGCCAACACCATGAGCTCGGCCTTCGAGGCGCTGGGCATGAGCCTGCCCTACTCGTCCACCGAAGCCAACGTGCACGATGAGAAGGTGGAGAGCACCCGCCGCGCCGCCGCGGTGCTGGTGGAGGCGGTGAAGAAGGACCTGAAGCCGCGCGACATCGTCACGAAGCGGAGCATCGAGAACGCGGTGGCCGTGATCATGGCCACCGGGGGCTCCACCAACGCGGTGCTGCACTTCCTGGCCATCGCGCATGCCGCCGGGGTCGAGTGGACGATCGACGACTTCGAGCGCATGCGCAAGAAGGTCCCGGTGCTGTGCAACTTGAAGCCTTCGGGCCAGTACCTGGCGGTGGACCTGCACCGCGCCGGCGGCATCCCCGCGGTAATGAAGGAGTTGCTCAAGGCCGGGCTGCTCAACGGCGACTGCTTGACCATCACCGGCAAGACGGTGGCCGAGAACTTGGCCGACGTGCCCGATCTCTCGGCCGAGCAGGACGTGATCCGGCCCGTGTCCGACCCGCTGTACGCGCAGGGGCACCTGGCCATCCTCAAGGGCAACCTCTCGCCCGAAGGCTGCGTGGCCAAGATCACCGGCCTGAAGAACCCCGTCATCACCGGCCCGGCGCGCGTGTTCGATGATGAGCAGTCGGCACTGGCCGCGATCATGGCCGGTCAGATCAAGGCCGGCGACGTGATGGTGCTGCGCTACCTCGGCCCCAAGGGCGGCCCCGGCATGCCGGAGATGCTCGCGCCCACCGGCGCGCTCATCGGCCAGGGCCTGGGCGAAAGCGTGGGCCTGATCACCGACGGCCGCTTCTCCGGTGGCACCTGGGGCATGGTCGTGGGCCACGTCGCGCCCGAGGCCTACGAGGGCGGCACCATCGCGCTGGTGCAAGAAGGCGACTCCGTCACCATCGACGCGCACCAGTTGCTGCTGCAGCTCAACGTCGATGAGGCCGAGATCGCGCGCCGGCGTGCCCAATGGAAGCAGCCTGCGCCGCGCTACACCCGCGGCGTGCTGGCCAAGTTCGCGCGTAATGCCTGCAGCGCCTCCTCCGGCGCGGTGCTGGACAAATTCGACTGAAGCTGAGGCTGGTCAGGGACAGGTCAACCGGGGCCCGTAAGATTGCGTTGCAGGCCTTGCGCCTGTTGCGCATCTGGACGAACGCAAACGCGTTCTGCAGCTCGAAAAGCCCGAAAGGACATCATGAAGTTCCTGCTTCCCGTGATCGTTGCCGCTGCCGCGGCCGTTTCCGCCCCCGCCTTCGCCAACCAAGAACTGGCCCAGAAGAAGAACTGCCTGGCCTGCCACGCCGTGGACAAGAAGCTGGTCGGCCCCTCCTACAAGGACGTGGCTGCCAAGTACGCCGGCGACAAGGCTGCCGAAGCCAAGCTGGCCGAGAAAATCATCAAGGGCGGCGCCGGCGTGTGGGGCCCCGTGCCGATGCCGGCCAACCCCCAGGTCTCCGCCGACGAGGCCAAGACGCTGGCCAAGTGGGTGCTGTCGCAGAAGTGAGCGACGGCCTAGCGGCCTGAAGCCCATCATGAAGCCCTGCAGCCGCAGGGCTTTTTTTGTGGTCATCAGGCAGAACGAAAAAGCCCCGCCAGCGGGGCTTTTTGCTGGTGCCGCCACCGCCGGTTGCTCGCGCAACCGGTCGGGGCCGGTCAGCCGGTTCAGTAGGCCTGGCCGAGCTGGTCCAGGATGGCCGGATTCTCCAGCGTGGAGGTGTCCTGCGTGACGGCCTCGTTCTTGGCCACCGAGCGCAGCAGGCGGCGCATGATCTTGCCGCTGCGGGTCTTGGGCAGGTTGTCGCCGAAGCGGATGTCCTTGGGCTTGGCGATGGGGCCGATTTCCTTGGCGATGTGGTCGCGCAGCTGCTTGGCGATGGCCTTGGCCTCGTCGCCCGAGGGACGCGGGCGCTTCAGGACCACGAAGGCGCAGATGGCCTCGCCGGTGGTCTCGTCGGGACGGCCCACCACGGCGGCCTCGGCCACCAGCTCGGTGCAGCTCACCAGCGCGGATTCGATCTCCATCGTGCCCATGCGGTGGCCGGAGACGTTGAGCACGTCGTCGATGCGGCCGGTGATGGTGAAGTAGCCCGTCTTGGCGTCGCGGATCGCGCCGTCGCCGGCCAGGTAGAGCTGGCCCTTGAAGTCCTCGGGGTAGTAGCTCTTCTTGAAGCGCTCCGGGTCGCCCCAGATGGTGCGGATCATCGACGGCCAGGGCTTCTTGACCACCAGGATGCCGCCCTGGCCCCAGGGCACTTCCTTGCCGGTCTCGTCCACCACCGCGGCCTGAATGCCCGGGAAGGGCAGCGTGCACGAACCCGGCACCAGCGGCGTGGCGCCCGGCAGCGGCGTGATCATGTGGCCGCCGGTCTCGGTCTGCCAGAAGGTGTCCACGATCGGGCAGCGGCCGCCGCCGACGTGCTGGTGGTACCACTCCCAGGCGGCCGGGTTGATGGGCTCACCCACCGAGCCCAGGATGCGCAGCGAGCTCAGGTCGTAGCTCTTCGGATGCACGGCCTCGTTGCTCTCGGCGGCCTTGATCAGCGAGCGGATGGCCGTGGGCGCCGTGTAGAAGATGGTGACCTTGTGGTCCTGGATCATCTTCCAGAAGCGGCCGGCGTCCGGGTAGGTGGGTACGCCCTCGAACACGATCTCCGTGCCGCCCAGCGCCAGCGGGCCGTAGGTGATGTACGTGTGGCCCGTGACCCAGCCGATGTCGGCCGTGCACCAGAACACGTCGTCGTCCTTGAGGTCGAAGGTCCACTTCGTGGTCAGCGCCGCGTGCAGCAGGAAACCGCCGGTGGAGTGCTGCACGCCCTTGGGCTTGCCGGTGGAGCCGGAGGTGTAGAGCAGGAACAGCGGATGCTCGGCCTCGACCCACTCGGGCTCGCAGAAGGCTTCCTGGCCGGCCAGGGCGTCGTCCATCCAGACGTCGCGGCCGGCGGTCATGGCCACGTCGGCGCCGCTGCGCTTGACCACCAGCACCTTCTCGACCTTCTCGCAGCCGCCCAGCGACAGGGCCTCGTCCACGATGGCCTTCAGCGGCAACTGCTTGCCGCCGCGCACCTGGTGGTCGGCCGTGATGATCAGCTTGGCGCCGGTGTCCTCGATACGGTCACGCAGCGACTGCGCCGAGAAGCCGCCGAACACCACCGAGTGCGTCGCACCGATGCGCGCGCAAGCCTGCATGGCGGCTACGCCGTCAATGGACATGGCGATGTAGATGACGACGCGGTCGCCCTTCTTCACGCCCTGCGCCTTGAGCGCGTTGGCCAGGCGGCAGGTGCGCTCCAGCAGTTCCTTGTAGGTCACCTTCGTGACCTCGCCGCCGTCGGCCTCGAAGATGATGGCGGTCTTGTCGCCCTTGCCGTTCTCGACGTTGCGGTCCAGACAGTTGTAGGACGCGTTGAGCTTGCCGTCGGCAAACCACTTGAAGAACGGCGGGTTGGAGCTGTCGAGCACCTGCGTGAACGGCTGCTTCCAGCTCAGCAGCTCCTTGGCCAAGCGACCCCAGTAGCCCTCGTAGTCAGCTTCGGCCTCGGCCACCAGCGCCTGGTAGGCCTCCATGCCCGCGACGTAGGCATTCTTCACCGTATCGGCAGCGGGTTGGTACAGCTTGGTATCGGCTTCGCTCATCGATGTCTCCTGCATTGGCAATGTTCGATGCCCGTGACAAAGGTCATTGATCGGGCGCACGAATCCACTGTGTCCAAAGCGGCTGACGAAGGGCTTACTTCTTGCTGCGGCGCAGCAAGGGAGAACCCTAGAATGCGCCGCTGCACAAGCGAATCTTCCCCATGCCCTCGATCCAAGACCCGACCCAGGCGCGCATGCGCCCCCTGCCCAACATGATCTTTGCCAGCCGCTGGCTGCAGCTACCGCTGTACCTGGGGCTGATCCTCGCGCAATGCGTATACGTGTTCCATTTCTGGGTGGAGCTCATGCACCTGGTGCAGGCCGCGCTGGGCGACCAGCATGCGCTGGAGATACTGATCAACAGCATCGGCTACGAGCCTCTCACGGATGGCCCACCCAAGCTCAACGAGACCGTGATCATGCTGGTGGTGCTGGGCCTCATCGACGTGGTGATGATCTCCAACCTGCTGATCATGGTCATCGTCGGCGGCTACGAGACCTTCGTCTCGCGCATGAATCTTGAAGGCCACCCCGACCAGCCCGAGTGGCTCAGCCACGTCAATGCCTCGGTGCTCAAGGTCAAGCTGGCCACGGCCATCATCGGCATCAGCTCCATCCATCTGCTCAAGACCTTCATCAACGCCGAGAACTACGGCGAGAAGGTGCTGATGTGGCAGAGCATCATCCACGTGGCTTTCCTCCTCTCGGCCATGGCCATCGCCATGACGGACCGGCTGCTGTCCAACGGCAAGCACTGAGCCCGGTGCCGGCGCGCGCAGTGGAGTCTGCAACGACCCGGCGTCAGGCTCTCCTCAGGCGCGCCGTTAAACTTGACGGGTTTGGTGCGACACGTCGGCGTCGCTCTTCACTCGTAGCTGGCAAACGAGGGATTTGCCCCAAAAAGGTAGACCCAAAGCAAGCATTAACGGAGTTCTTTCCTACTTTTAGTAGGAAAGCCACGGGTAGAAATACCCAAAGTGCACCATAGCCCTTGCGAAAGCGAGGTCTGTACGGGCGAGAAAGCGATAGGCGAAAGCCTTATTGAGCTTTCTTGCCGGTCCTTACAGGTGAGCCAGCATCACAAGTGGTCGGCTTATATGCGCGCCTTCCTCTCTTGAGGAACAGGTGTGAGAGGTGCTTTTGCTCCGTCGTTTCCGAAGAGCGATGAAAGCTTCGGATTACCTTGTCATGCCCGTCGTGAGACGTGGCCGTGACCTGCTGTGCAACCAGCAGTGGCCTAGGGTGGCATGCAGGGCTGGTAACGGCCTTGTGTGAAGCCCATCCGACAAAGTTTCCCGCGCAAGCGGTGCGTTCGACCCGCGAGGGTCACCGTGGAATCTGTCAGCAGGAAGGCAGAGGAGAAACGAGGCCAGTTCCGCATGGGCAACTCATGTGAACTGTCGATTGAACCCGGGTTACAAGTGGGTGGCCAAACCTGCTGTCAGGCCACAGCCAAACGGCACCGCTGCCAAGCTGCACTGGTCAAACCTCAGTGCACGTTGCTGTCGTGCAGCCCCGGGAGAGAGAGGCCCTAAACGGATAGTCCGCGCGTCCCTGGACGGGCGGTCGGTAGTCCGAGGAACGTGGTAAGCCCCACTGCCCGCCGGCGTGCTTCGGCGCGCTGGCAGGGAAGCCGCAAGGCGACCTGTTGGGTGAGGGGGTACGGGATCGTGGAAAAAGCAAATGCCCGGCTGTAACGGTCGGGATAGGGGCTGATGCCCTGTCGTGAAAGCGAGCTGACTTCCACGTGGTGCAACCGTCGCGAGCCGGTTGCCGAGTTCTTCAACGCCCCGAAGGGACGACCCATCCCTTCGGGGAGTGGTGCGTCCTCAACGGGCTCAACCCGATGAGGAAAGCATGGAAGAGATCGTCAGCAATGACGGTTCTGCGTCCTCACGCCTGCCCGACTCCTGGCACGCCATCGACTGGCACCGGGTGGAGCAGCAGGTGAGAACGACGCAGATACGGATTGCGAAGGCAACGCAGGCCGGCGATTGGCGCAGGGTGAAGGCCTTGCAACGGTCGCTGGTCCGCTCGTTCACCGCCAGGGCACTGGCGGTGCGACGGGTGACTGAGAACCAGGGCAAGCGAACGGCAGGCGTCGATCGCGAGCTGTGGGATACGCCGACCGCCAAGTGGTCGGCCGTCAGTGAACTGAAGCAGCAACGGGGGTACAGGCCGCAGCCGCTGCGGCGGGTCTACATCCCCAAGGCCAACGGCAAGGAGCGTCCATTGGGCATTCCGACCATGAAGGACCGGGCACAGCAGGCTTTGCACCTGCTGAGCCTGGAACCCGTCGTGGAGTCGCAAAGCGATCCGAACAGCTACGGCTTTCGTCGGAACCGCTGCACGGCTGATGCCATGGGCCAGTTGTTCGTCACCTTGTCCAAGAGGACTTCAGCCCAATGGGTACTGGAGGCGGACATCGAAGGCTGTTTCGACCACATCAACCACGAGTGGCTGGTGGACCACGTCCGCATGGACCGGAACATCGTGCGCAAGTGGCTGAAGGCGGGCGTGGTCTACAAGGGCCAGTTGACGGCCACCGAGGCGGGCACGCCGCAGGGCGGTGTCATTTCACCGACCCTCATGAACGTGGCTCTGAACGGACTGGAAACGGGCTTGCTCGCGCATCTCGGTGCGCGACGCAGCCAGAGGAAGGTCAAGGGCCTGAAAGTCAATGTCGTCCGGTACGCCGACGACTTCGTGATTACCGGCGAGTCGAAAGACCTGCTGGAGACCGAAGTCCGGCCTTGGGTGGAAGCCTTCCTCTCACAAAGAGGATTGCGACTGTCGCCGGTCAAGACTCGCGTCACGCACATTGACCACGGGTTCGACTTCCTGGGCTGGAACTTCCGGAAGTACTCCGGGAAGCTGCTCATCAAGCCAAGCAAGAAGAACGTGCAAGCGTTCTACGGCAAGGTGAAGGAAGTCGTGAAGGGCAACCTTTCAATGCCACAGGCGGAACTCATCAAGCTGCTGAACCCGATCCTGAAGGGTTGGGCGCAGTACCACCACCCGGTGGTCGCGAAAGAGACGTTCAGCCGCATCGACTCGCTACTCCGGTGGCGGCTGACGCGCTGGGCTCGCCGCAGGCACCCCAAGAAAAGCCCGCAATGGGTCGCCACTGCCTATTGGCACCACTTCACGAGTCGAACCGAGTTCGCAGTCAGGACTGGGCTCGCAGACGGAGAGCCTGTGTGGCTGCGTCTGTACAAGCTGGCCGACACGAAGATCGTGCGGCACCTGAAGGTCAAAGGGGACTACAACCCCTTCGACCCGAAATGGGAAGCGTATGGCGAGGACCTGAGTGCACAGCGCCTGCGTCAAAGCAGGTCGTACCGCAAGCAGTGGATCTCGCTGTTCCTCTCCCAGAGCCACAGATGCGCGCTCTGCAATGAGCCCATCACGTCCGAAACGGGCTGGCACGATCACCATCTGGTTCCCCGGGTGGCGGGCGGGTCGGACTCGTTGTCCAACCGCGTGCTGTTGCACCCGGTCTGCCACGCCAAAGTGCATGCCCTGGGGCTGCAAGTTGCGAAGCCGGCCCCTGTAAGGGGCTTAGAAGTTCGGGCGCACTAAAATTCAAAGGTTTGCCCGAACTGACGTTGTGCTTGAGCCGGATGCGGTGAAAGTCGCAAGTCCGGTTCTTAGGGGGGGATGGGTCAGCAATGGCCTGTCCCTACCCTCCCCTCAACCCTCCCCGGTGTTCCATGACCACGATCATCAAGCAGAGTGACCTGATCGACAGCGTCGCCGCCGCGCTGCAGTACATCAGCTACTACCACCCCGCTGACTACATCGCCCACCTCGCCCGCGCCTACGAACGCGAGGAAAGCCCCGCGGCCAAGGACGCCATCGCGCAGATCCTGACCAACTCCAAGATGTCGGCCGAAGGGCGGCGCCCGATCTGCCAGGACACCGGCATCGTCAACGTGTTCCTCAAGATCGGCATGGACGTGAAGCTCGAAGGCTTCACCGGCTCGATCGAGGATGCCGTCAACGAAGGCGTGCGCCGCGGCTACCTGAACCCGGACAACGTGCTGCGCGCCTCGGTGCTGGACGACCCGATCTTTGCCCGCAAGAACACCAAGGACAACACGCCCGCCGTGGTCCACATGACGGTGGTGCCGGGCAACACGATCGACGTCACCGTCGCCGCCAAGGGCGGCGGCAGCGAGAACAAGACCAAGTTCGTGATGATGAACCCCAGCGACAACCTGGTGGACTGGGTGCTCAAGACCGTGCCGCAGATGGGCGCGGGCTGGTGCCCGCCGGGCATGCTGGGCATCGGCGTGGGCGGCACGGCCGAGAAGGCCATGCTGCTGGCCAAGGAAGCGCTGATGGAAGACATCGACATGTACGAGTTGCAGCAGCGCGGCCCGCAGAACAAGCTCGAAGAGCTGCGCCTGGAGCTGTACGAGAAGGTCAACGCGCTGGGCATCGGCGCGCAGGGCCTGGGCGGCCTGACCACGGTGCTGGACGTCAAGATCAAGACCTACCCGACGCACGCCGCTTCCAAGCCCGTGGCGATGATCCCCAACTGCGCCGCCACGCGCCACGCGCACTTCGTGCTCGACGGCTCGGGCCCGGCCTACCTGGAGCCGCCGAGCCTGGACCTGTGGCCCGACGTCGCCTGGGCGCCCGACTACAACAAGAGCAAGCAGGTCAACCTCGACACGCTGACCAAGGAAGAAGTGGCGAGTTGGAAGCCCGGCGACACGCTGCTGCTCAACGGCAAGATGCTCACCGGCCGCGACGCCGCGCACAAGCGCATCCAGGACATGCTGGCCAAGGGCGAGCCGCTGCCGGTGGACTTCACCAACCGCGTCATCTACTACGTCGGCCCGGTCGATCCGGTGCGTGACGAGGTGGTGGGCCCGGCCGGCCCGACGACGGCCACGCGCATGGACAAGTTCACCGAGATGATGCTGGCCAACACCGGGCTGATCTCCATGGTGGGCAAGGCCGAGCGCGGCCCCGCCGCCATCGAGGCCATCCGCAAGCACCAGAGCGCCTACCTCATGGCCGTGGGCGGCGCCGCCTACCTGGTGTCCAAGGCCATCAAGTCGGCCAAGGTCGTGGGCTTCGCCGACCTGGGCATGGAAGCCATCTACGAGTTCGAGGTCAAGGACATGCCCGTGACCGTGGCCGTGGACGCCAGCGGCACCAGCGTGCACCAGACCGGCCCCGCCGAGTGGCAGGCCAAGATCGGCAAGATCCCCGTCGCGGTGGCCTGAGTCCTGAGCTCCTCCAGGCACTGAAGCGGAAACGGCGCCCTCGGGCGCCGTTTTTCGTTCTTCACCCGGGCAGCTGCGCTGCGAGCCGTCCGTCGATCTCAGCCGCGCGACGGTATGCCCTGCGGTGCCTGGGGCTGGGGCGACGCAGACGCAGATGAAGGCGCCGGCGCGCCCGGGTGCATCAGCTGCGCCGCGGCCTCCGCCCCCGGCGCCGCCTGCACCTGCACCACGCGCTGCGGGAAGGGAATGTCGATATGCAGCCTCTGCAGCTCGCGCAGCAGCGCGCGGTTGACGTCGCTGCGCACGCCGCCAAAGCCGTTCTCGGGGTCGCCGATCCAGTACGACACCGTCAGCTCCAGCCCGTCGGCGGCGAAGCTGCTGAGCTGCACCCCCGGGCCCGGGTCGGCCAGCACCCGCGGCACCGCACGCACCACCTCCACCAGGCGCGGCATCAGCGCGTCGAGGTCGGTGCCGTAGGACACCTGCACCACGCTGCTCAGCACCACGCGCGGGTCCGACAGCGACAGGTTCTCCACCCGCTGCGTGATCAGCAACTCGTTGGGCACGATGGACTCGCGCCCGTTGAGTGCGCGCACCACGGTGAAGCGCGTGTTGATGTCGGTGATGCGGCCCTCGAAGTTGTCCACCTTCACCACGTCGCCGATGCGCAGGCTGCGCTCGGCCAGGATCACGAAGCCCGAGACGTAGTTGGAGGCAAGCTTTTGCAGGCCGAAGCCGATGCCCACGCCCAACGCGCCGCCGAACACCGACAGCGCCCCCAGCGGGATGCCCGCGGCCGATAGCGCCAGCAGCAGCCCCACCAGCAGCAGCAGCGCGCGCGTGGCATTGGCGGCGATCTTGCGCAGCGAGAGGTTGCCGCCGAAGCCGGGCTCGGCAGTGCCGGAAAGCAGCCGCGTCTCGATGGCCGCGGACAGCCACAGCGCCAGCACCATCACCACCACCGAGGACAGCGCGCCTTCCACCAGGCTGCGCAGCGAGACGTCGCCGCCACCGACCTTCCAGTGGATCTCATCCATTTCGCGCAGCAGCAGCGGCAACACGCCGGTGAGCCACAGCACCAGCCCGATCCACACCAGCCACGACAGCGTGCGCTCCACCACCCGCACCAGCTGCGAGCGCGGAAACGCCACCTGCATCACCCGCACGCCCAGCCGGATGATCAGCAGCGAGGCCAGCACCGGCACCGCCAGTTGCAGCAGCACCGGGCGCGGCAGCACGCCGCCCACCTGCAGACCCCAGCGCGCGGCGAACACGCCTGCCAGCGCCAGTACCGGGAACAGCACGCCGTCCACGACCTGCTCACCCAGCCAGACGCTTTGGGCGCCGGAGCGACGCCGGCCCAGCAGCCACGTCACGGTCCAGGCCAGGCCCAGGCACGCCGCCAGCGTGCCCAGTTCGATGAGCAGGCCACGCTGCGTCAGCGACGCCAGCAGCCCCTGCAGGTTGGTCGAAGTCATGCTTCCCCTCGTTTTTCATCGAGGCGTCGCCAGCGGACGCCTCGGCCACGGCAGCCGCGGCGCCGTGGTCCGTTTCATTCAACGCCCGGATCCGGCCTGAAGGCGCGCCGCGCGGCGCACACCGGCGGGCTCAGGTCGTCAGGTCGGCCAGCACGCGCAGGTGCGCCGCCACGCTGCGCGCCAGCGCACCCAGGTCGTAGCCCCCCTCCAGGCAGGAGACGATGCGCCCGCCGGCATGGCGCTCGGCCACCTCCTTGATGCGCCGCGTGATCCACGCGTAGTCGGCCTCCACCAGGCCGAGCTGGCCCAGGTCGTCGTCGCGGTGCGCGTCGAAGCCGGCGGAGAAGAAGACCATCTGCGGCTTGAACTCCTCCAGCCGCTGCATCCACATCGCCTCGATCAGCTCGCGCACCTCGGGGCCGCGCGTGTACGGCGGCACCGGCACGTTGACCATGTTGGTGCCCAGCGGCACGGCGCCGCTGCCCGGATACAGCGGGTGCTGGAAGAAGCTCAGCATCAGCACCCGCTCGTCGCCGGCGACGATGTCCTCGGTGCCGTTGCCGTGGTGCACGTCGAAGTCCACGATCGCCACGCGCTGCAGCCCGCGCACGTCCAGCGCGTGGCGCGCGGCCACCGCCACGTTGTTGAAGAAGCAGAAGCCCATGGCGGCGTCGCGCGTGGCGTGGTGCCCGGGCGGGCGCACGGCGCAGAAGGCGTTGCTCGCGCTGCCGTCGATCACCGCGTCCGTGGCGGCCACCGCGGCGCCCGCGGCGCGCAGCGCCGCGTCCCAGGTGGCGGGTCCGGCATAGGTGTCGGGGTCCAGCGCGCGGCGCTCGCCCTGGTCGCGCAGGCGCTGCAGCAGGTCCTGCATCTCCAGCACGTAGTGGGCGCTGTGCGCGAGCTCCAGGGCGTCCAGGGTGGCCGGTGGCGCCTCGCGCCAATCAAGCGCGATGTCCAGGCCGGTGGCACGCAGATGGTCCGCGATGGCATCGAGCCGCTGCGGACACTCCGGATGTCCCGCGCCCATGTCGTGTGCACGGCACGCGGGGTGGCTGTAGTAGGCGGTCGTCATGGCAGCGCCGATTGTGATTTAAGGTGCCCCCATGAATGCGCGACCCGCGGAACCCCTTCAGAGGCTTGTGGAACAGATCGGCGCCGTGGTGGTGGGCAAGCACGCGCAGATCGAGGACTGCGTCGCCTGCCTGCTCGCCGGCGGGCACCTGCTCATCGAGGACCTGCCAGGCGTGGGCAAGACCACGCTGGCGCACGCGCTGGCGGTGTCGCTGGGGCTGCGCTTCACGCGGGCGCAGTTCACCGCCGACCTGCTGCCCAGCGACCTGCTGGGCGTGGGCGTGTACGAGCGCAGCCGCGAGCAGTTCGTTTTCCATCCGGGGCCGGTGTTCACGCAGGTGCTGCTGGCCGACGAGATCAACCGCGCCGGGCCGCGCACGCAGAGCGCGCTGCTGGAGGCGATGGAGGAGCAGCAGGTCTCCATTGAGGGCCAGACGCGCGCGCTGCCGACACCCTTCTTCGTCATCGCCACGCAGAACCCCGGCGACCAGCTCGGCACCTTCCCGCTGCCCGAGAGCCAGCTCGACCGTTTCCTGATGTGCCTGACGCTGGGCTACCCCGACCGCGCCAGCGAGCGCGCGCTGCTGGCTGGCGAGGACCGCCGCGGCACCATCGCGCGGCTGGAGCCGGTGATGACGCCCGAAGGGCTGCTGGCGGCGCAGCAGGCGGTGCTGCGCGTGCACGCCTCGGACGCGCTGCTGGACTACCTGCAGGCGCTCATCGCCGCCACGCGCGACGGACGCTGGTTCAGCCAGGGGCTGAGCCCGCGCGCGGGCATCGCCTGGCTGCGCGCCGCGCGCGCCCGCGCCCTGCTGCACGGGCGCGACTACGTGGCCCCCGACGACCTGCAGGCTATGGCGGTGCAGGTGCTGGCGCACCGGCTGCAGGTGGCGGCCGACAGCGGGCGCGGACGCGCGGCGCAAGTGCGCGCGATGGTCGAAGCGGTGGCTCTGCCCTGAACCCGCGGCTGCGCATGCGTGCCCTGTTCCAGCGCTGGCTCCTGCGCCGCCATCCGCGCAGCGCGCGCTGGGTGATCGGGCAGCGCACGCTCTACATCCTGCCCACCGGCGCGGGCTGGGTGTTCGGCGCCGTGCTGGCGCTGATGCTGCTGGCGGCCATCAACCTGCAGCTCTCGCTGGGCTACCTGCTGGCCTTCGTCCTCGGCGGCACGGCCTTCGCCTCCATGCTGCAGACGCACCGCACGCTGCGCGGGCTGCAATTGCAGTTGCGCGAGCCCATGCCGGGCTTCGCGGGGCAGCCACTGCCGCTGCAGGTGGAATGCCTCAACGCCGGGCCGGCGCGCCACGGCATCGCGCTGGTGTGGGACGACGCCCGCACGCGCGCGGCCTGGGTGGACGTGCCGGCCGAGGGACACGCCGTGGTGGAACTGCAGTGGACGCCCCCGGCGCGCGGCCACCACGCGCTGCCCCCGCTGCGCGTGCAGACCAGCTATCCCTTCGGTCTCTTCCGCGCCTGGACGCTGTGGCAGCCGGCGGCCACGCCGCTGGCCTGGCCCGCGCCGGAAGTC
>Ga0065721_10003541_pt1 | contig 16410 bp, 11 predicted proteins | sample Mesricmetagenome_FD_59108 | JGI IMG/M metagenome (GOLD analysis project Ga0065721, IMG submission 59108) | Mesophilic microbial community from rice straw/compost enrichment Sample: eDNA_1 v2 (version 2) | ecosystem: Engineered > Solid waste > Grass > Composting > Bioreactor | place: USA: Davis... | reverse complement strand
AGCTCGCGCACCGCCAGCCGCAGCGCGCCGCGCGGCGTGGCCACGCGCGCCTCGCGCGGCGGCTCGCCGCCGATCATCATGCGCGACAGCGAGGCCGCGCTTTCCTGGCGCGGATCGCAGACGCCGGTGACCCGGCCCATCCGCATCACGGTGGCGCGATGGCACAGCGCGCGGATCTCGTCGAGCTTGTGGCTGATGTACAGGATGCTGGTGCCTTCGTCGGCGAGCTGGCGCAGCGTGACGAACAGCGTCTGCACCGCCTGCGGCGTCAGCACCGAGGTGGGTTCGTCGAGGATCAGCAATTGCGGCCGCGCCAGCAGCGCGCGCACGATCTCGACGCGCTGGCGCTCGCCCACCGACAGCGTATGCACATGGCGCTCGGGCTCGAGCGGCAGGCCGTAGCGCGCGGCCGTCTCGCGGATGCGCTCGGCCAGCGCCTTCATCGAGGTGCCGCCGCGCTGCGCGGCCGGCAGGCCGAGCGCGATGTTCTCGGTCACAGTCAGCGTGTCGAACAGCGAAAAATGCTGGAACACCATCGCAATGCCCAGATCGCGGGCGTCGTGCGGGCTGTCGATGACCACCGGCGCGCCGTTGAAGTGCATCTGGCCGGCGTCGGGCTTGACCGCGCCGAAGATGATCTTCATCAGGGTCGACTTGCCGGCGCCGTTCTCGCCGAGCACGGCATGGATTTCACCGGGGGCGACGGTCAGCGAGACGTCGTCGTTGGCTGTCACGCCGGGATAGCGCTTGACGATATGGGCAAGCGCCAGCCTGGGGGGGAAATTGGATGTCACTGAGGCGGCTCTGGTTATAAGGGCGGCTTCGTCCGTCGGCACTGCGCGGCACCGGGCAAACCGCAGAGGAGCGGCGCCACGGCACGGCGGCAGCGATCAGCAGTGAACAGCGGCAAGGCGTGGGCCAGCATGGCCGGCGCGCCTGGCGGCGTCATCACGGAAGCGTAATGCCTGTTATCAGGTCGGGATTATATAAGTGCGCGGGTCCCGGAACGGCCGATCTGGCCGCCGATGCAGGCCCCGCAACGGCTGGCGGACGGTTGCAAGTCGCATGCCGGGTGGGATGTGAGGGGGAAGGTCGAGGCAGAGCCCGTGTGCCGCCGTACGAGCGCAGGCCCGGCGAGCGACAGTCAGTCCGGCGAGCGAGGACAAGCCGGGCGAGGCAGGCCGGTAGCGCGGGGGCAGGGCCGGACAACGTGAAGGCAGGCCCGGCGAGCGCGGGCCTCCAATGACAGGCCCGCGCGCTCAGGCCGCCGACGCCGGGGCGTCCGTGCCCTCGCCGGGCGTGGCGGCCGCCAGCGAGCCCTGCATCACCGCCTCGCGCTTCTCCAGCAGATGCTGGCGCAGGATCGCCGCGAGGCGCTTGCCGTCGCGCGCTTCCAGCGCCTGGATCATGGCCTCGTGGTCCTGCACCGCGCGGTCCCATTTCTGGGTCTGCTGGTTGGAGCGAAAGCGCAGGGCCTTGAGCCGGCGGTTGATCGACAGATAGGTCTGGCGCAGCACGCCATTGCGCGCGGCCGCGTTGATGCGGTCGTGGATCTCCTGGTTGCGGCTGTAGTAGCCCGACAGGTCGTTCTGCGCGCGGCAGGCCAGCATCGCGTAATGCAGCGCCTTGATCTGCGCCAGCTCGGCCGGCGTGATGCGCTCGCAGGCCAGTTCGCCGGCAAACGCTTCCAGCCCGGCCATCAGCTCGAAGGTCTCCCAGATCTCGGCCTCGGTCATGCGCGACACGCTTGCGCCGCGGTTCGGCGAGATCTCGATCAGGTTCTCGGCGGCCAGCACCTTGAACGCCTCGCGCAGCGGCGTGCGCGAAATCCCCAGCGTCTCGCACAGCTCGCGCTCGTTGAGCTTCATGCCGGGCTTGAGCACGCCCTCGGTGATGAACTTGCGCAGGTGCTCGACCACGGTGTCGTGCAGGCGCTGGCGCTCCAGCCGGGGCAGCAGCGGGGTCGCGCCGCTGTCGGGCAGCGATTCCCCTTCGGCGGAATTTTGCATTCAAAGTCCTTATCCGTGATGTCCCGGCCATTCTAGCGCACAGTCGCGTGGAACTGTCCCGCAGCCCGCATGGTGCCGGCAATCCGGGTAAACGAGCGCGCTTGCGGGGCAATTTCCGCTTGGGATCGCCGGGGCCGGCTGCTAGAGTATTTTGAATTCAAAATTCAACAAGGAGGCACCCGCCCATGATCTCGCTCGATTTCCACCCCGCCGGCCGCCACTTCCTGCAGATCCCCGGACCGAGCCCGGTACCGGATCGCATCCTGCGTGCAATCAGCTATCCGACCATCGATCATCGCGGGCCGGAATTCGGGGCGCTCGGGCGCAAGGTGCTGGCCGACATCCGCAAGATCTTCAAGACCGAGCACCCGGTGATCATCTATCCGGCCTCGGGCACCGGCGCCTGGGAGGCCGCGCTGTCGAACACCACCAGCCCGGGCGACACCGTGCTGATGTACGAGACCGGGCATTTCGCCACGCTGTGGAAGTCGATGGCCGAGTCGCTGGGCCTGCAGCCGGAATTCCTCGGCCTGCCGGGCATCGAGGGATGGCGGCGGGGCGTGCAGCCCGACATGATCGAGGCGCGGCTGCGCGAGGACAGCGGCCATCGGATCCGCGCGGTCTGCGTGGTCCACAACGAGACCTCGACCGGCGTGACGTCCGACATCGCCGCGGTGCGCCGCGCGATCGATGCGGCCGGTCATCCGGCGCTGCTGATGGTCGATACGATCTCGGGCCTGGCCTCGGCCGACTATCGGCACGACGAGTGGGGCGTGGACGTGACGGTGTCGGGCTCGCAGAAGGGCCTGATGCTGCCGCCGGGCATCAGCTTCAACGCGCTGTCGCCAAAGGCCATCGCTGCCAGCAAGGCAGCGCGCATGCCGCGCAGCTTCTGGCGCTGGGACGAGATCATCGAGGCCAACAAGAACGGCTACTGGCCGTACACGCCGAACACCAACCTGCTGTACGGACTGTCCGAGGCGCTCGACATGATCCTGGAGGAGGGGCTGGACAATGTGTTCGCGCGCCATCAGCGCCTGGGCGAGGCGACCCGCCGCGCGGTGCGCGCCTGGGGCCTGGAGATCCAGTGCGCCGATCCGGCGGTCTACAGCCCGGTGCTGACCGGCGTGATGATGCCCGAGGGCGTCGACGCCGACGCGGTGCGCAAGCGCATCTACGAACGCTTCAACATGTCGCTGGGCCAGGCGCTGGGCAAGATGCGCGGCAAGATGTTCCGTATCGGCCATCTTGGCGACTGCAACGACCTGACGCTGATGGCGACGCTGTCGGGCTGCGAGATGGGACTGAAGCTGTCGGGCGTGCCGCTGCAGGGCAGCGGCGTGGCCGCGGCGATGGAGTACCTGACGTCGCATGCCGATACGCCGGCGCTGAAGGCCGCCGCCTGAGCAGATGGAGCTGCGATGACGGATCTGTCCACGCGCCTGGCCTCCACGTCGGTCCCTTCGTTGGCGTCACCATTGCCCGCGGCGCCGCTCGTCAGGCCGCTGCACTTCGTCCGCTCCGAGGGCGGGCCCGGCTCGCCGCTGGCGGCGCGGCTCAAGCGCGAGCTGCGCGGCGACGTGCTGTTCGACCGCGCCAGCCGCGGCCGCTATGCCACCGACGCGTCGATCTACCAGATCATGCCGGTCGGCGTGGTGGTGCCGCGCGACCAGCGCGATCTGCTGCTGGCGCTGGAGATCGCACGCGACGCGCATGCGCCGGTGCTGGCGCGCGGCGCCGGCACCAGCCAGTGCGGCCAGACCGTCGGCGAGGCGCTGGTGATCGACAACAGCAAGTGGCTGAACCAGGTGATCGACTTCGATCCGGTCGCGGCCACGGTCACGGTCGAGCCCGGCATCGTGCTCGACCACCTGAACGCCTGGCTCAAGCCGCATGGCTTTTGGTTCCCGGTCGACGTCTCCACCGGCGCGCAATGCACGATCGGCGGCATGGCGGGCAACAACTCCTGCGGCTCGCGCTCGCTCGCCTACGGCAACATGGTGCACAACGTGCTGGCGATCGACGCGGTGCTGGCCGACGGCGCGCAATGCCATTTCGGCTCGCTGGCGCAGGCGCCCACCGATCCGCGCGTGCAGGCGATGCTGGCGCAGCTGCGCGCGATCGCCACGCGCGAGCGCGACGAGATCGCCGAGCGCATGCCCAAGGTGCTGCGACGCGTCGCGGGCTACAACATCGACCTGTTCGACTGCCAGAATCCGCGCGCCTATACCGACGACGGACACGCCAACCTGTCGCACCTGCTGGTCGGCTCCGAAGGCACGCTGGCCTACAGCCGGCAAATCACGCTGAAGCTCGCGCCGCTGCCGACGCACAAGGTGCTGGGCGTGGTCAATTTCCCGACCTTCTACCAGGCAATGGAAATGACCCAGCATATCGTCGGGCTCTCGCCGGTCGCGGTCGAGCTGGTCGACCGCACGATGATCGACCTGTCGATGGCCAACCCGGCCTTCCGCCCGGTGATCGCGTCGGCGCTGCGGGGCGAGCCGCAGGCGATCCTGCTGGTCGAGTTCGCCGGCGAGGATGCCGCCGCGCTGCGCGCCGACCTCGATGCGCTGGGCGAGCTGATGGGCGATCTCGGCCTGCCCGGCTCGGTGGTCAAGATGCCGGACGCCGGCGCGCAGAAGGCGCTGTGGGAAGTGCGCAAGGCGGGCCTGAACATCATGATGAGCATGAAGGGCGACGGCAAGCCGGTCTCCTTCATCGAGGACTGCGCGGTGCCGCTGCCGCACCTGGCCGAGTACACGCGCCGGCTGACCGAGGTGTTCCATCGCCACGGCACCGAGGGCACCTGGTATGCGCACGCCAGCGTCGGCACGCTGCACGTGCGGCCGATCCTCGATATGCGCCGCGACGGCGCCGCGAAGATGCGCGCGATCGCCGAGGAGGCCGCCGCGCTGGTGCGCGAGTACAAGGGCGCCTATTCGGGCGAGCACGGCGACGGCCTGTGCCGCGGCGAGTGGGTGGCCTGGCAATACGGCCCGCGCATCCATGCCGCCTTCGGCGAGATCAAGGCGCTGTTCGATCCGGACAACCGCTTCAACCCCGACAAGATCGTGCGGCCGCCGAAGATGGACACGCGCGAGCTGTTCCGCTTTCCGCCGGGCTACCAGCGGCTGCCGCTGCAGCCGGCGCTCGACTGGTCGGCCTGGAACGTCAGGCGCGATCCGCTGAGCGGCGAGGAAACGCCGCCGGGCAGCGGCGACGATCGCACCGGCGGGCTCGCCGCCGCAGTCGAGATGTGCAACAACAACGGCCACTGCCGCAAGTTCGACGCCGGCACCATGTGCCCGAGCTACCGCGTCACGCGCGACGAGCAGCATGTCACGCGCGGCCGCGCCAACACGCTGCGGCTCGCGGTATCGGGCCAGCTCGGCGACGAAGGACTGGCGAGCGAGGACGTCAAGGCGGTGCTCGACCTGTGCGTGTCGTGCAAGGGCTGCAAGCGCGACTGCCCGACCGGCGTCGACATGGCGCGTCTCAAGATCGAGGCGCGACACGCGTGGGCGCAGCGCCACGGGCTGACGCTGCGCGATCGGCTGGTGGCCTTCATGCCGCGCTATGCGCCGCTGGCGAGCCGGATGCCCGCGCTGATGGCGCTGGCCGACCGGATTCCGCTGCTGTCGGCATGGGCCAGGCGCGCGCTCGGCTTCGCGCCGCAGCGCAGCCTGCCGCGCTGGCAGCGTTCGTTTCTGTCGACGATTGCGCGTGCCGGCCGCGGCGATGCCACCCCGGCCACTGCCGGCGCCGGCGCTGCGACGGACACCGCTTCCCTGGCCGCTTCGATGCACGATCCGTTGCACGGTCGGTTGCACGACCCGGCCGCCGGGGGAAACCGGGAGGTGGTGCTGTTCGTCGACACCTTTAACAACCACATGGAGCCCGAGAACGCGCGCGCCGCGCAGGCGGTGCTCGAAGCGGCCGGCTACACCGTGCATCCGCTGATGCGGCCCGGCGAGCGTCCGCTCTGCTGCGGCCGCACCTTCCTTGCCGCGGGACTGGTCGAGCAGGCCCGCCAGGAGGCGCGGCGCCTGCTCGACGCGGTGCAGCCCTTCGTTGCGCGCGGCGTGCCCATCGTCGGGCTCGAGCCCTCGTGCCTGCTGTCGTTGCGCGACGAATTCCTCGGCTATGGCTATGGCGACGAGGCGGCGCGCCTGGCGGCGAGCGCCTTCCTGTTCGAGGAATTCCTGGTGCGCGAGCGCCAGGCGGGGCGCCTGAGCCTGAAGGAACTGGCACTGCAGCCGCTGCCGCAGCGCGAGGCGCTGGTGCACGGCCACTGCCACCAGAAGGCCTTCGACGCCTTCACGCCGGTGCAGACCGTGCTGGGCTGGATTCCCGAGCTGAAGGTGTCGCCGGTCAATTCGTCGTGCTGCGGCATGGCGGGCAGCTTCGGCTACGAGGCCGAGCACTACGAGGCCTCGATGGCGATGGCCGAGCTGTCGCTGCTGCCGGCGGTGCGGGCGCGCGCGGACGACGCGATCGTGGTCGCCGACGGCACCAGTTGCCGGCATCAGATCGCCGATGGCGCCCACGCGCAGGCGTGGCACGTGGCGCGGGTGCTGGCGGCCGCGCTGGCGCAGCGGACGGACGGTGCAGCGGCGGGCGCGGGGAAGGGCAGATAGCGCAGACCGGTCGTGCAGACGGATGGCACAGCAAGGAGCGGGACAGCAGGGAGCGGGACAGCAGGGAGAGAGTAGCAGCACAGGGAGGACAGGCCGGCACCGTTGCCGTGCCGGGGCCAGACCCGTCCGCCGCACAGACCGCGACAAGGCCGCTCGACGGCCGGCACGCGGCGGACCGATGTGACATTCCAACGAGGAGACAGGCAATGCAAAGCAAGCACAGCAAGCAGGGCAAGCGTTCGATGCTGGCGTTCGGCGCCGTCGCGCTCGCGATCGGCGGCGCGCCGGCCGCGGCGTGGGCATGGGAGCCGACCAAGCCGGTCGAGATCGTCGTGCCGTTCAGCGCGGGCGGTGCGTCCGACCAGATGGCGCGCTCGATCCAGAGCATCATCGCCAAGCACAAGCTGATGAGCCAGCCGGTCATCGTGGTCAACAAGGCCGGCGCCAGCGGTGCCGAGGGCCTGATGGACACCAAGGCGTCGCAGGGCAATCCGCACAAGCTGCTGGTGACCTCGTCCGCGCTGTACACGGTGCCGATGGTCAGCCACCTGCCGTTCAGCTGGCGCGACCTGACGCCGATCGCGATGGTGGCGCAGGACGAGTTCGTGCTGTGGACCAATGCCGAAGCGCCGTACAAGACCGTCGCCGAATTCGTCGAGGGCGCCAAGGCCGGCGCGGGCAAGGTCAAGATGGGCGGGACCAGCTCCAAGCGCGAGGACCAGATCATCACCACGCTGATCCAGAAGAAGACCGGCGCCAAGTTCATCTACGTGCCGTACAAGGGCGGCGGCGAGGCGGCCACGCAGCTGTCGGGCAAGCACATCGACGCCAACGTCAACAACCCGTCCGAATCGATCGGCCAGTGGCGCGCCGGCGAGCACCGCGCGCTGTGCGTGTTCGCCCCGGAACGGATGGGCTACACCACCAAGGTCACCCAGTCGCAGAGCTGGCGCGACGTGCCGACCTGCAAGGAGCAGGGGCTCGACGTCCAGTACCAGATGCTGCGCGTGTTCATGATGCCCGGCGGCATCACGCCCGATCAGCAGAAGTACTACGTGGAGCTGATGCGCAAGATCGTCGCCACGCCGGAGTGGAAGGAGTATCTGGAGCGCAATGCGCTCAAGAGCGAATTTCTCGCCGGCAAGGCGCTCGAGGACTTCCTCGCCAGGGACGAGAACGCGCACCGCGACATCCTGAAGGAAGCGGGCTTCATGGCCGCGCGCTGAGCCGGCACCGCCAATGACGCGCGGACGGCTCGACGCGGGCCGCCGCGCGCACCGACTGGGAGAGTTTTCGATGGAAACACAGCAAGAGCATGCGGCCGCCGCCGGCGTCGACAAGGACGCGGACGCCGACGCACGCGGCGTGTCGCTGCGCGCGGTCGAGCTGGTGGTGGCCGCGCTGCTGCTGGCGGGCGCCGTGGTGGTGATCTGGAGCAACCACCGCATCGGCGCGGGCTGGGCGGCGGACGGCCCGGAGGCCGGCTACTTTCCGCTGCGCGTCGGCGCGATCGTGCTGGTGTGCAGCGTGGCCGTGGCATGGCAGGCCTGGCGCACGCCGGCCGACGCGATCTTCGCCAGCTGGCAGCAATTGCGGCAGGTCTGCGTGATCCTGCTGCCGCTGTCGGTCTATGTCGCGCTGATCGGCTGGCTCGGCATCTATGTCGCGTCGGCGATCTTCATCGCCGGCTTCATGATGGCGGTGGGCAAGGCCGAATGGTGGCGCGCGGTGCTGCTGGGCGCGGGGATCAATCTGGTGCTGTTCTGGATCTTCGAGATCCAGTTCCGGGTGCCGCTGCCGAAGGGCCCGCTGGAAGCGGCGCTCGGCTTCTAGGAGGGCACCATGGAGGAATTCAATGCGCTGATGCACGGCTTCTCGGTCGCGCTGTCGTGGCAGAACATCGGCCTGATGTTCGTCGGCATCCTGCTCGGCATCGTGGTCGGCGTGCTGCCCGGGCTGGGCGGCCCCAACGGCGTCGCGATCCTGCTGCCGCTGACGTTCTCGATGGATCCGACCTCGGCCATCATCATGCTGTCCTGCATCTACTGGGGCGCGCTGTTCGGCGGCGCGATCACGTCGATCCTGTTCAACATCCCGGGCGAGGCGTGGTCGGTGGCGACCACCTTCGACGGCTATCCGCTGGCGCAGCGCGGCGAAGCGGGACGGGCGCTGACCTCGGCCTTCACCGGTTCCTGCCTGGGTGCGATGGCCGGCGTGCTGTTGATCACCTGCCTGGCGCCGCTGGTGGCGAAGTTCGCGCTGCGCTTCGGGCCGCCCGAGTATTTCGCCGTCTATCTGCTGACCTTCTGCAGCTTCGTCGGCATGGGCAAGGAGTCCAAGCCCAAGATCCTGATCGCGATGTGCGTCGGCTTCCTGCTGGCGGCGGTCGGCATGGACACGGTCTCCGGCACGCTGCGCATGACCTTCGGCTCGACCGAGCTGCTGCGCGGCTTCGACTTCCTGGTGGCGGTGATCGGGCTGTTCGGCATCAGCGAGATCCTGATGACGATGGAGGAGGGCGTGGCGTTCCGCGGCAAGCAGGCGCGCATCGACCTGAAGGTGGTGCTGCGCACCTGGGCCGAGCTGCCGCGCTACTGGATGACGGTGCTGCGCTCGTCGGCGATCGGCTGCTGGCTCGGCATCACGCCGGGCGGCGCCACCGCGGCGTCGTTCATGGGCTATGGCGTGGCCAAGCGGATGGCGCGCGATCCGGACTCGTTCGGCAAGGGCAATATCGAGGGCGTGGTCGCGCCCGAGACCGCCGCGCACGCGGCCGGCACCAGCGCGCTGCTGCCGATGCTGGCGCTGGGAATTCCCGGCTCGGCGACCGCCGCGGTGCTGCTGGGCGGGCTGATGATCTGGGGCCTGCAGCCCGGGCCGCTGCTGTTCCAGGAGCAGGGACCGTTCGTCTGGGGGCTGATCGCCAGCATGTACCTGGGCAATATCGTGGGGCTGCTGGTGGTGCTGTCGACGGTGCCGCTGTTCGCCGCGATCCTGCGCATCCCGTTCTCGATCATCGCGCCGCTGATCCTGGTGGTCTGCGCGATCGGCGCCTATACGGTCAACAACGCGCTGTTCGATGTCTGGCTGATGCTGGGCTTCGGCGTGATCGGCTATGTGCTGAAGAAGCTCGACTATCCGCTGGCGCCGCTGGTGCTCGCGCTGGTGCTCGGCGACCGCGCCGAGGACGCGTTCCGCCAGACCATGCTGGTCTCGTCCGGCTCGCTCGATATCTTCTGGTCCAACGGGCTGGTGGGCACCATCATGACGCTGGCCATCCTGGTGCTGATCTGGCCGATGATCGGCGACCTGCGCGCGCGGCTGCGCAAGGGCAAGGGCGTGGCGGCGGTGGAGGGGAACGGGTGAGGGCCGGTGTAAGTCTGCCCTCTCCCCCGGCCCCTCTCCCGCAAGCGGGAGAGGGGAGCAAAACCGCGGCATGTCAGGGGTCGGTGGGTGTTCTCCCTCTCCCGCAGCAGGAAAGGGGAGCAAACCCGCGGCATGTCACGGGTCGGTGGGTGTTCTCCCTCTCCCGCTTGCGGGAGAGGGTCGGGGAGAGGGCCGGCCTTACCCCGCGCTCTGCACCTTCCCCTCGAACCGCCCGTCGCGGAAGTCGCTCAGCGCCTGGTGGATCTGCGCCTCGCTGTTCATCACGAACGGCCCGTACTGCACGATCGGCTCGCCCAGCGGCTTGCCGGCGATCAGCAGGAAGCGCGCATCCTGCGTGGCCTTGACGATCACGCCGTCGGCATCGGCCTCGTTGGCCAGCACGCCCATCCGCTGCGCGTCGAGCGCGGCCAGCGCATCGCCCTCGCCGACGCTGACCTCGCCCCGATACACATAGACGAAGGCGTTATGCCCGGCCGGCAGGGCCTGCGCGAACGATTGCCCGGCCGGCAGCGCGACGTCCAGGTACAGCGGTTCGGTGACGGGCCGCGTCATCGCGCCCTGCACGCCGTGCGAAGCCCCGGCCAGCACGCGCACCACCGCGCCGCCCGGCAGCGCGACGGTCGGGATCGCCGCGGCCGGCAGGTCGCGGTACCACGGTGCCGTCATCTTGTCGCTGGCCGGCAGGTTCAGCCACAGCTGGAAGCCCTCCATGCGGCCGTCCTGCTGCTCCGGCATCTCCGAATGCACCACGCCGGCACCGGCCACCATCCATTGCGCGCCGCCGTTCTCCAGCAGGCCCTCGTTGCCGGCGCTGTCGCGATGGCGCATGCGGCCGGCCAGCATGTAGGTGATGGTCTCGAAGCCGCGATGCGGGTGGGCCGGAAAGCCGCCGATGTAGTCGTCGGCCCGGTCGGTGCCGAAGGCGTCGAGCATCAGGAACGGGTCCAGCCGGCGCTGCAGGTTCTGCGTCAGCACGCGGGTCAGCTTGACGCCGGCGCCGTCGGAGGTGGCGATGCCGCGCACCACGCGGTCGATGGTGCGGGTGCGCTGCACCGATTCCTCGGCGGTGGCCGGGACGGTGGTGACGTCGTTCAGGTTGCGGATGTCGTCCATGTCGGATCTCCTGTGTCTTGGCGAGCGGCGCCTCGTGCCGCGTTACCCAGTCAATGTAAGGGTTTGGCGGAAAAGCGGTAGCCGGGCGAAGGACAAAAGAGCGTTCCGTAGGTGGGACGATCGCAGCTCGTTTGTGAGCGCGGATGGAACGCGGACGGGACGCCAGGAGTTCGGGAAAAGGCCGTGGCGAGGCCCGTTTTTGACTGGCCGGGAAGGCGCAACATGACGGCAGAAAGCCGCCCGATACCGACCGGGGTGACAAGATCGCGGAAGTTGGTTAGAATAGCGACCTCTTTGCCATCCGTTGTTGCAAATTAGCCGCTTGGGCTTCGCGCTCGGCGCGGCCGATTCGTGACCACGGCCGATTGATCCGGCGGCGCGTCGGAACCTTCAATTTTGCGCTGCCACTGGCCTGCGAGGTCTGACCGACCGTCCGCGACCGTCCATGCGTAGCCCGGCTCACCGCTGGCCGCCGCGTCCACCGTCGCCCGACCGTCGCACCGATCCGCAGCGCCGCGCCAGGGCCGCTGGCGCCCGCCCGTTCCGGGCGGCCCCGCGGTCCGTCACCGGGCTCCCATCGCCTCGCCCCCTTTTGCGGCAATGGGCGCCCCCCGTCCGTCCGCCGGCATCCCGCCGGTCATGGCGGACAGCACCAATCTAGCCTGGACCCGGCCGGGTCCGCCGCCATGGCGCATGGCCCCATCGGGTCCCGCCATTGCGCTGGTCCGTTGCCGTCGTCCCTTCATGGACCGCCGTCGCGGCCGTCGCGCCTTGCCGCGCCGCGCTTTTGTCGCCGTCCGTCGTCGATCCGCCGATCGCGACGCCGGCCGGCTTACGGGAGGAAAGATGTCTCTGCGAATCTGGCGTGGACTCGGCTGGGCCGGTTTCATCGTGTTGGCACTGGCGGGCCTGCTGGCCTGGGTCGGCGTCGACACGATCGCCGAGCACCGCGAACGCCTGCTTTACGACGTGGCCGATCACCTGCGCCTGGTGGCGTGGTCGATGGCCCTGGCGCTCGCCACCGGCGTGCCCGCCGGCATCCTGCTGTCGCGGCCGGCGCTGCGGCGCTGGGCCGACCGGCTGATGCAGGTCTTCAATATCGGCAATACCGTGCCGTCGCTGGCGGTGCTGGCGCTGTCGCTGGCCGTGCTCGGCATCGGCGAGCGGCCGGCGGTGCTGGCACTGTGGCTGGCCTCGCTGCTGCCGATCGTGCGCAATACCTGCGAGGGGCTGCGCGGCCTGCCGCCCGCGCTGCTGGAAGCGGCCAAGGGCATCGGCATGACGCCGCGCCAGCGCCTGCTGCGGGTCGAGCTGCCCAACGCGATGCCGGTGATCCTGGCCGGCGTGCGTACCAGCCTGGTCATCAACGTCGGCACCGTGCCGCTGTCGTTCCTGATCGGCGCCAACAGCCTCGGCGAACTGATCTTCCCCGGCATCTACCTGAACAAGCCGTCGCTGCTGCTGCTGGGCGCCGCGGCCACCGCGCTGCTGGCGCTGGCGCTCGACGCGCTGTTCGCCGCGGGCGGACGCTTCTACCTGCGCCGGCGAGGGCTGGCGGCATGAAGCGGAACCTCAAGGAGAACACCATGACGCTGATTCGATCGCTTCGTCCGCGCACGTGGATGGCCGCGCTGCTGAGCATCGCCGCGCTGCTGGCGAACGCCCCCGCGGCGGCCGCCGATCCGGTGCGCGTGGGCGGCAAGAATTTCACCGAGCAGCTGATCCTGTCGTCGATGACCTCGCAGTACCTGCGCGCCAAGGGCCTGACCACCGAGCTGACCGCCGGACTGGGCAGCACGCTGATGCGCCAGGCGATGGAGAGCGGCCAGCTCGACGTGGTGTGGGACTACACCGGTACCGCGCTGATCGTGTTCAACCGCGTCGAGGAAAAACTCGATGCCGAGCAGAGCTACGCCCGCGTCAAGGCACTGGATGCGGCCAAGGGTCTGGTGTGGCTGCAGCCCTCGACGATCAACAACACCTATGCGCTGGCGATGCCGCGCCACCGCGCCGAAGCCGCCGGCGTGAGCTCGCTGTCGGAGCTCGCGGACAAGATCCGCGCCGACGGCGAGGACAAGCGCCACGCCTTCGCGGTCGACATGGAGTTCGCCGCGCGCCCCGACGGCCTGGAGCCGCTGAAGGCCGCCTACGGGCTGCCATGGACGCGGCGCGACGTGATCCAGCTCGATCCGGGCCTGGTCTACACCGCGCTGCGCAACGACCAGGTCCAGACCGGCCTGGTGTACGCCACCGACGGCCGCGTCAAGGGCTTCGACCTGGTGCTGCTGCGCGACGACAAGGGCTTCTTCCCGGCCTACCAGGCGGTGCCGGTGGTGCGCAAGGCGGTGCTCGACGCGCATCCGCAGCTGGCCGAGCTGCTGAACGCGCTGGCCGCGGCGCTCGACAACGCGTCGATGACGGAGATGAACTACCGCGTCGACATCGAACAGAAACCGGTCGATGCCGTCGCGGCCGACTTCCTGCGCCAGCACGGGCTGATCTGACGCCTGCGCCGGGACGCCCACGGACAACCACGGACAACCACGGACACTCCATGGACCTGATTTCCTATCTGCAACACAGCTGGCCGACGCTGCTGAAGATGACCGGCGAGCATCTCGCGCTGGTCGGCGCGGCGGTCGGGCTGGCGATCCTGATCGGGGTGCCGCTCGGCATCCTGGCCACGCGCTGGCGCTGGCTGGCCACGCCGATGATGACGCTGGCCACGGTGGTGCTGACGATCCCGTCGATCGCGCTGTTCGGCCTGATGATCCCGGTGTTCGCGCGCTTCGGCCACGCGCTCGGCTATCTGCCGGCCGTTACCGCGGTGTTCCTGTATTCGCTGCTGCCGATCCTGCGCAACACCTATGTGGCGCTGGCCGGCATCGACAGCGGCATCCAGGAGGCCGGGCGCGGCATCGGCATGACCACCTGGCAGCGCATGCGGCTGGTCGACCTGCCGCTGGCGGTGCCGGTGATCCTCGGCGGTGTGCGCACCGCGGTGGTGATGAACATCGGCGTGGCCACCATCGCCGCGCTGATCGGCGCCGGCGGCCTCGGCGTGCTGATCCTGCAAGCGATCAGCCAGAGCAATATGAGCAAACTCGCGGTGGGCGCCGTCCTGGTCAGCCTGCTCGCCATCGTGGCGGACGTGTGCCTGCAATGGTTGCAGCGCGTGCTGACGCCCAAAGGAATCCGCACATGATCGAACTGGACCAACTGAGCAAATCGTTCACGCAGAAGGATGGCGCGCTGGTGCGCGCCGTCGACTCGGTGTCGCTGACGGTGCCGCGCGGCGAGATCTGCGTATTCCTCGGCCCGTCGGGCTGCGGCAAGACCACCACGCTGAAGATGATCAACCGGCTGATCCCGCCGACCTCGGGCCGCGTGCTGATCGAGGGCGAGGACACCGCCGGCATCGACGAGGTCGCGCTGCGCCGCAAGATCGGCTACGTGATCCAGCAGATCGGCCTGTTCCCCAACATGACGATCGAGCAGAACATCACCGTGGTGCCGCGCCTGCTGGGCTGGGACAAGCAGCGCTGCCGCGAACGCGCGCGCGAGCTGATGGCGATGGTGCAGCTCGATCCGAACCGGATGCTGTCGCGCTATCCGCGCGAGCTGTCGGGCGGCCAGCAGCAGCGCATCGGCGTGATCCGCGCGCTCGCCGCCGACGCGCCGGTGCTGCTGATGGACGAGCCGTTCGGCGCGGTCGATCCGATCAACCGCGAAAGCATCCAGAACGAATTCCTGCAGATGCAGCGGCAGCTCGGCAAGACCGTGATCATGGTCTCGCACGACATCGACGAGGCGATCAAGCTGGCCGACAAGGTCGCGGTGTTCCGCGCCGGCAAGCTGGTCCAGTTCGATCATCCGGACGCGCTGCTGGCGCATCCGGCCGATGAGTTCGTGCAGGCCTTCGTCGGCCACGACAACACGCTCAAGCGCCTGCTGCTGGTGCGGGCCGGGGACGCCGCCACCATGGGCGCGACCGCGACGCCCGACATGCCGCTGGCGCAGGCGCTGGGGCTGATGGACGACGCCGACGTGCGCTACCTGCCGGTGCTCGATGCGGGCCAGCGCGCGCTGGGCTATGTGGCGCGCCGCGACGCGCGCAATCCGGCCGCGGGCAAGCAGGCCTGCGGCGACGTGCTGCGTCCGTTCGCGGCGACCGCGGCCTTCGACGAGCATTTGCGCATCGTGCTGTCGCGCATGTACCAGCACAACACCAGCTGGCTGCCGGTGGTCGACGCCGAGGGCGTCTATCTGGGCGAGGTCACGCAGGAATCGATCGCGGGCTATCTGAGCTCGGGGCGCTCGCGCAGCAGCGGCATTGCCGCGCCCGGCACGTCCATCGCCCCGGCCGCTCAGGCTCCGGCTTCCGCTTCCAGGGCCGGTGCCGCCGCACCGCTGCGCGCGGCGGCCTGAAGGGCACGGATGAAGGGCACGGATGAAGGGCAGGGTGAAGGGCAAGGTGAAGGGAGGGGGCTGAGCGCCCGCGGCACGGCCCCGTGCGTCAGCGCAGCTTGCCGGGGCGCTCCATCGACCCGGCCAGCCTCTTCTTGATCGCGTCGATGGCCGCTTCGAGCTGTTCGCGGCAATGCAGCGAATCGGCGGCCTCGCGCACCCGCCACATCAGTTCCTTGCGCAGATGCCCCAGGCGGGTCTTGTAGTAGGTGTGCTCGGTGAAATCGGCATTGATCATCGCCGGGTTGATATAGATGCGATGGCCCCGCGCGCGCAGATCGGCGTGGAAACTGATGTGCTCGTTGACTTCCCCGCCGTTTGCATCGAGGCCCACATAGCGCCCTGTCACAAAGGCGTCCCTGCGGTAGACCGCGAAGCCGCCGAACGCCGACTCGACCTCGATCGGCGCGGCGTCAGACGGCACGCGGACCTGCTTGGAGGCGACGCACATTTCGACCGCCTGGCGATGGCCGACCACCGCGGCCATCTCGCGATAGGCCGCCCAGCAGTCGAGCGGCGCCCAGGCCGGATGCCGCAGGGCCCAGATATCGTAGTAGCCCAGCCGCTGGTTGGCCGTCATCACGCCCCAGTCGACGTCGCTGCGCCAGCAGCTGAGCACCGCCTCGGCGCTCAGCTGATGATTGATGTTGTCCAGATCGGCGGCCATCACGTAGTCGATATGGCGATAGCGCGGGTCGTTGGCCACGCGCTCGACATAGACGTTGCGGCAGACCGCGATGCGGTCGCATCGGATCGGATGGCGATCGCGCAGCGTGCCCATCGACTCGAAGACA
>Ga0065721_10051061_pt1 | contig 16412 bp, 12 predicted proteins | sample Mesricmetagenome_FD_59108 | JGI IMG/M metagenome (GOLD analysis project Ga0065721, IMG submission 59108) | Mesophilic microbial community from rice straw/compost enrichment Sample: eDNA_1 v2 (version 2) | ecosystem: Engineered > Solid waste > Grass > Composting > Bioreactor | place: USA: Davis... | reverse complement strand
AAGCCGGTCGCCGAGGGCGGCCTGGGCTATTCCTGCATCGCCGAGGTTCGGACGGTCGAAACCCTTCTGCGCGGCAAGCCGGAAACGCCGTTCCTGGCGCATGGCGACACGGTGCGGATCGAGATGCTGGACGACCGCCACCACACGATCTTCGGCGCCATCGAACAGACGGTGCAGCCGCTTTCGCGCGACGCCTGACGGCGCTAGGCTGCCGTTCGGCCTCAAGGGAAAGGCCGGGGGAAATCTCATGTCGCCGCAACAGCTGATCCCGCTGGCCGTCATTCCGGTCGTCATCGTGCTGGTCCTGCTGAGGAACCGGCGAAAGCGGGTGCTGCGCCCGAACCTCCTGTGGGTCATGCCGGCGATCGTCGCGCCCCTGATCCTGCTGGGCGTCTGGGGAAGCAGCCGGACGGCCGGCGCGACCGCCTTCGGCCTCGACGCCTGGGCGGTGCTGCTGGTCGGCGCGGTCCTGGGCGGCGTCGCGGGCTGGTGGCGGGGCAAGACCGTCGCCATCGAGAAGGAGCCGGACGGCTCGCTGAAGGCCCAGGCCTCGCCGCTGGGCCTGGTGCTGGTCGTGGCCCTGTTCGCCTTCCGGGGCGTGCTGCGCCCGCTGATCGAAAGCCACGCCGCCCAGTGGCATCTGAACGCCCTGGCCGTCACCGAGGCCTTCCTGGTCTTCGCCCTGGCCCTGATCGTGCTGCAGCGGGTGGAGATGTACATCCGCGCGCGCCGCATCCTGGCCGGCGGCCGGGACCCGCACATGGAGGTCGCCGCCTAAGGCGGCGCTGGACGCCGCCTCGGCGTCTGTGGCATGAGGCGGCCCAATGCGGGCGTGGTGAAATTGGTAGACGCGCCGGACTCAAAATCCGGTTCCGAAAGGAGTGTCGGTTCGACCCCGACCGCCCGCACCACCTTCCTTTCGATCAGCCGAGCTGACGGTGGAAGAAGGTCGCCACGTCGGCGAGAACCGGCGCCTTCCTGCGAAACAGGGGCGAGAAGGTCGCGATCAGGTCGGCGTGGTTCAGGCCGGGATACAGCCGGGCCTCGGACCGTCCGCCCACAGCGCGCACGCGGTCGTTCAGTATGAGGGTGTCCTCGTCGTGCACGATGACGTCCTCGGTCCCGTGGCCCAGCCAGATCGGCGGGGCGGCGGGGCGCACGAAGGTCACCGGCTGGGTCTGGGTCGGGTCGGGCGCGCGCCCGAAGGCGTTGATGGACGACGCCACGTCGAGCGGCAGGAACTCATAGGGCCCGGCCAGTCCGGCGGCGGCCTGGATCAGGTCCGGCTGTCCGACGGCGGCCATATAGCGTTGATCCAATGTGATCATCATCGCCAGATACGCGCCCGCCGAATGGCCCAGCACGCCCAGCCGCCCGGGATCGCCGCCGTGGGGCGCGACCGCCTTGGCCGCGTGCGCCGTGGCCGCCGCCGCATCCTCGATGAAGACGGGGAAGACGACCTCCGGGACCAGGCGATAGTCGGGCACGGCCACCACGAAACCGCGCGCCGCCAGCGCCTGGGCCGCCCAGCCGTAGACGTCGCGCGAACCCGAGTTCCACCCGCCGCCGTAGAAGAAGACCAGCACGGGATGCGATCCCCCGCCGGACGGCGCATAGAGGTCCATCCGCTGGCGAGGGTGACCGCCATAAGGGATGTCCCGCGCCACGCGACGCGCGCCCGGATCGCGCGGACCCAACCGGTTCAGCAGCGCCAGCGGCGAACAGGCGGCGGCCAGGGCGCCCAGGGCGGGCGCGATCAGTCCTCGTCGTGTCATCAGGCTTCTACGTCGGACAGGGCCGAACGGCTCTCGCCCCGGGTCATCGCGCCGAGGCGATCAGGCGGCCGCAGTCGGCGTCCTCGGCCAGACCGGGATCGACGAAGGCGAACAGGGCTGTCACCGGCGCGACCACGGCGCCCAGCAGGCCCGCCAGGCCGCCCTGGCTGACCACGGAGCCGACGTCCACGCCGACGCGCGGCGCGGTCAAGGGTCCATTGACGGTGATCGGCGCCCACACCCGCAAGAGGCGCGGCTTCTTGCTCTCGCCGTCGATGCGCAGGCTCAGGGTCTCGGCCCCCAGGTCGATCGACCCCGACCCCTTCGCCAGAACCACGTCGGTATCGACCACGAAGGTGCGCGCCGTCGCCGTGCCGCCCGCGACGCTGAAGTCCGCCACCGCGCAGCGGATGTCGGCCTTGGACTGGTCGCCGCTCAGCAGTTTCAGCAGACCCGCGCTTGCGTTGATGCCCAGCAGCTCGGCGAAGGCCGCCCGCATCTCGCCCTTGGGCACCACCACGCTGAGCGAACCCTTGGAGGCGGCGGCGAAGTCGTGGATCGAGGCGCCCGGTCCCTCCAGCCGCGCCCGGCCCAGCGCGCGCCCGGTGACCGGGGCGGCGCCGTTCCGCGCTGGGATGATCGATTCCAGCGGATAGCCGGACAGGCGGAAATCGACGTTGCTGTAGGGCGTGTCGCGCGTGGCGTTGATCCGCGCCGTGCCGTTCAGCTCCCCGCGGTTGAAGGCGAAGCTGACGGGGTTCAGGGCCAGCACGCCGTCTTTAAGATCGGCGCCCAGATTGACCGCGCGGACGTCGAAGTCGTTCGCCTTCACCGAAGCGGCGCGATATTTCAGCGTCCCGTCCATCGTCCGCAACCGCTCCACCTGCAGGGTGGCGTCGGGCAGCAGCCGGCCGGGCGCGGCGACGGTGGTCTCCGTGTCGGTCGCCGCCGCATTGGTCTGGGGCCGGCCGCCCAGGACCGCCAGCAGGTCGTCCAGGTCCAGCCGCCGCGAGGTCAGGTCGGCGTCGACCCGCAGGCGTTCGGCCGCATCCACGCGCACGTCGCCGGACAGGTCGGAGGCGCCGACGCGGCCGTCGAAGTCCTTGAAGGTCCAGATCCGCTCGTCGCGGCTCAGCGCGCCGGCCAGCCTGTAGCGCGGGGTGTTGGGCAGGGTGACGCCCGTCAGCAGATACAGGTCGGCCAGGTTCTGGCCTTCCAGCGTCAGGGTGGCGTTGAATCGGCCCAGGTCGAACGGCCGGGTGATCGCCCCGTCCGCCGTCAGCCGCGACCCGGCGCCGCTCAGCACCGCTTCGAAATTGTAGGGCCGGTTGCGGCGGATGTTGATGAACGGCCCGCCTTCGATCCGCAGGGTGAGAGGGGAACCGTTCAGCGCGCCCGAGCCGTCCAGCACGAAGCCGGCGTCGCCGTCGTTGGCGGTTTCGCGCGCGGTGACCGTGGCGTCCAGCGTCAGGCCGCGGCGTTGCTCGTCGAGACGGATGCGGCCGTCGGTGATGATCAGCTGCTGGATCACGGGCAGCTTCAGGCCTTCGCCGGTGTCGGGCTTGTCCGGCTCCAGCGCCCAGCTCTTGCGGCCGTCTTCGGCGGCGATCAGGACCACGTCCGGGCGGGTGACGCTGAGCAAGGGCATTTCGATCTGGCCGGCGAACAGCTTGCGCAGCCGCACAGACGCCTCGATCCGCTGGACGTTGGCGGTGTCCGCCTCTCGCGCCCAGTCCGGCCCGCCGAACTTCAGGTCGTTGACCACGACCGACGGCGTCCAGCTGAACAGGTTGATGTCCAGGTCGCCGCGCAGGGCGATCTCGCGATCATACTTCGCCGACGCCCAGCGGCCGATCGGTCCGCGCAGCCAGTTCCAGTCGAACAGCATCAGGAAGACGACGACGGCGGCGATCAGCAGCAGGGTGACGGACGCCGCCCATTTTTCGGCCGCCCCGGGCCGGCGGGCGGCGGCGTAGACAGGATCGTTGTCGCGCACCCAGTCCCGCCAGGCGCGCGCACGCGCACCGGCGGGCACGACCGCACGATCGCGCACGCCGGACCAGATGTCGTTCCATTTCAGTGATCTGGCCAAGGCGAACCCCTCCTTCGGCCAGACAGAACGCGTCAGCGACGGATTGGCGCCGCGCGGCGTTTGTCGCCGAAATGACGTCTGATTGTCGTAAATTCTTTACATGCCCGGAAATGAGCGCATAATTCGTCAGAGTCCTGAGCGAAATCAGGCTGGAGGAGGAGACAGAATGAACCGTTTCACCGTGTCGGCCGTCGCCATAATGGCCTTGGGCGCCAGCGCCCTTCCCGCCCTGGCCCAGACGCCGCGGCTTCAGCGCGCGGACGCCCCGCAGGCCGTGATGATCTGCGCCACCGACGTCGCCACGCGCCGCGCGTATCAGCGCGAACACGGCGTCGCCCCGACCTTCGTCACGGCGCGCGAGGCCGTGGAGGCCCGTCGCAACGGCGAGACCTGGGATGCGCCGCGCTGCATGACCGAGCGCGAATACAACCGCCTGATCGACACGACCCGGACCCGCGCGGCGCTCTGAACCGCCGACCGGAAAGGAAAAAGGGCGCGGCCTCGAAGCCGCGCCCTTCGTGTTTCCAGAGCCTCCGGCGCGGCCTCAGTCGGCCCCGCCCAGGTGCTTGTTCAGCCAGCCGAACACCTCGTCGTGCCATTGCAGGCTGTTGGCCGGCTTCAGCACCCAGTGGTTCTCGTTCGGGAAGACGATCAGCCGGCTTTCGACGCCGCGCCGCTGCAGGGCGGTGAAGGTCGACAGACCCTGAGCGGTCGGGATGCGGAAATCCAGGTCGCCCTGCACCACCAGCATCGGCGTCTTCCAGTTCTCGACGTGATTGGCCGGGTTGAACTTCTGATAGCCCTCCGGATGATCCCACGGCGTGCCGCCGTATTCCCACTCGGTGAACCACAGCTCCTCGGTGGCGTAGCCCATGCCGAAGGTGTCGAAGACCCCGTCGTGGTTCACCAGGCACTTGAAGGCGTCGTTCCACTTGCCGGCGATCCAGTTGATCATGTAGCCGCCGTACGAGGCGCCAAGGGCGCAGGCGTTGTCGCCGTCCAGGAAGTCGTACTTCTGCTGCGCGGCCGCCCAGCCCTTCTGCAGGTCCTCCAGCGGGCGGTCGCCCCAGTGCTGGCTGATCGCGTCGGTGAAGGCCTGGCCGTAGCCGGTCGAGCCGTGGAAATCGATCATCACCACCGCATAGCCGGCGCCGGCGTAGGTTTCGGGGTTCCAGCGGTAGGACCAGCCGTCGCCGAACGACCCCTGCGGCCCGCCGTGGATCAGGAAGGCGACCGGATATTTGCGGCCTTCCTCATAGCCGACCGGCTTGATGACATAGCCGTGGACCGTCTCGTTGTTCCAGCCGGGGAAGCTGAACTGCTCGTACTCGCCGAAGGTCTTGGCGGCGAAGGCGGGGTTGGCGGTGGTCAGGCGGCGCGGCGTCTCGCGGCCCAGATAGGTCTTGAAGTATAGGTCGCCCGGCTCGCGCAGGCTGTCCTGGGCGAAGACGAAGCCGGAGGGCGTCTGCTGGAAGGCCGAGACATGGCCCGGTCCCGTGATCGGCGTCACCACGCCATTGCGCGTATCCACCGAGAACAGCCGCGTCGATCCCACATCGCCGGCTGTGGTGTAGAGCGTCTGGCCGTCGCGCGACCACTGGATGCTGTCGGCCGAGCGGTCCCAGTTGGAGGCGATCTCGCGCTTCTGGCCGGTCTGGACGTCCATCAGCACGATCTGGAAGCGGTCGGCCTCGAACCCCGGCCGCGCCATTGCGCGATAGGCCAGGGTGCGGCCATCGGGCGAGAACACCGGTCCGGCGTCCCAGGCGTCGTTGTCGTCGGTCAGGTTGGTGAAGGTCCCGTCCCCGCTCAGGCCGTTGGTCTTCCACAGGTCGAAGTTGGTGCTCCACGGCTCCGTCTGGCCCGCCAGTCGCGCCGAGAAGACGATGGCGTCGCCCGCCGGCGTGAAGGTGAAGTCGCTTTCGTCGCCGAACGGCTTGGAGGGCGTGTCGCCGTCGAAGCCCTTGGTCACCCAGACCGGCTGACCCGTCGCCTTGCCGTCGCGTCCGATCGACTGGACGAACAGATGGTTCTGGGTGTGATCGTTCCAGGTGTCCCAGTGACGCACGAACATGCGGTCATAGACCTGGCCCGTCGACTTGCGATCGGCCGCGGCCTGCCCGCGCTCGACCGAGGCGTTCAGGTCCGGCGCGTCCGGATAGACGGCGAGGGACACCGCGACCCGGTCGCCGGACGGGCTGATGCGATAGGCGTTCACGTCCAGCGGCAGGCTGGTCACCTGGACCGGCGTCGCGGTCGGCGAGGCGACGCGCCAGACCTGGCTGGTTCCCGACTTGCCCGACAGGAAATAGAGGTTGCCGTCCCCGCCCCAGCGCGCGGTGTTGGCGCCCTGGTCCGAAATGGCCAGGCGACGCGGCGCCTGGTCGGGGGCGTTCAGGTCCAGCATCCACAGGGCGCCGGCGCGGCGGTTCGCCTCCACGTCCGTCGTCGTCACCGAATAGACAACGTAGCGCCCGTCCGGCGACACCTGCGGATCGCCCAGCCGGTTCGCCGAGATCATGTCCCGATAGGTGAAGGCGTCCGGCGTCGCCGCGACCACGGGGTTCGGCGCGGGCGGCGTCTGGGCGAGCGCCGGGGCGGCGGCCATGAGGGCCAGGGCCGCGCAGGCGGCGGACAGGAGGGTGCGGTGGCGCATGGATCTTCCTCGCAAAGCGTGCTGCGGCGAGGCGTAGCACCACCGTTCGCCGGGCGGAAGTTGTCGTGGGCGGCCCGCTTAGCTATCCTGCTTGGACCAAGGAGCGCGAGATGACCACCGTCACCGTCCATCAGGCCAAGACCCACCTGTCGAAGCTGATCGCCGCCGCCGAGCGCGGCGAGGAGGTGGTGATCGCCCGGGGCGACAAGCCGGCGGTGCGGATCGTGCCGTTCGAGCCGCGCCAATCCTCGCCGCCGCCGCGCCGTTTCGGCGCCCTCCGGGAAGAGGGCCGGTTCGACGAGAGCTTCTTCGATCCGCTGCCGGAAGACGAACTTCGGCGCTGGGAAGGCCGCGACGATTGAGCCTTCTGCTCGACACCCACGCCCTGCTTTGGCTGGCCTTCGGCGACGAGCGCCTCCCGGTGACGATCCGGGCGCGGCTGGAGGATCGCTCCCAGCCCGTCCATGTCAGCGCGGTCTCGGCGATCGAGATCACGATCAAGCACCGGATCGGCAAGCTGCCTCACGCCGGCGTCCTGGCGCGGGACTTCGGCGGATCGATCGCCCGCCTGGGCCTTGCGGGCCTGCCCATCTCGATCGCTGAGGCCGAACTGGCCGGGCGCATGGAGGGCGCGCATCGCGATCCCTTCGACCGGTTGCTGATCGCCCAGGGCCTCCTCAACGACCTGACCCTGGTCTCCAACGAGCGTCTGTTCGACGTCTTTGGCGTGGGGCGCGTCTGGTAGCTTGCCCGGCCGGCGCGAACCGGCGACAAGCGGCGGGAATGGACTCCGCCCCTCTTCCCGCCCCGGCCCGGCCGCACATCGTCGATGTGCTGATCGCCGAGCGCGCGCCACGCCTGACAGCGTCGCCCTTCTGGCCGGCGGTGCGGCCCGCCCTCTATGCGGTGCTGGGCTATCGGGAGGCGGTGCGGATGGCCGACGCCATCGCGCCGCTGTCGGGCGCGGAGGCCCTGGCTCACGTCTCGGGACTGCTGGACCTGAAGGTCTCGACCCTGAACCTGGACCGGCTGCCGGCGACCGGCCGCTGCATCGTCGTGGCCAATCACCCGACCGGCATCGCCGACGGCGTCGCCATGTACGACGCCGTCCGCCGGCGGCGCGACGACGCCATCTTCTTCGCCAACGCCGACGCCCTGAGGGTCTCGCCGCGCCTGGGCGAGACGGTCATCCCCGTCGAATGGGTTCACGACAAGCGCACCCGCGAGAAGACCCGCGCCACCCTGAACGCGGCGAAGGCGGCGTTCGAGGCCGAGCGCTGCGTCGTCATGTTCCCCGCCGGCCGCCTGGCGCGGGTGGCCAAGGACGGTTCGCTGACCGACCCGGAATGGGCCCCGACCGCCGCCTCCCTGGCGCGCAAGTACGGGGCGCCCGTCGTGCCGGTTCATGTCGCGGGGCCCTACAGCCGGCTGTTCCACGCCTTCGACAAGGTGTCCCAGGAATTGCGCGACGTGACCCTGTTCCACGAACTGCTGAACAAGAAGCGGAAGGCCTTCCATCTGCAGGTCGGGCGGCCGATCGCGCCCGAGCGCCTGGACATCGACGCGGCCAAGGCGACCTATGCGCTGAAGGCCTTCACCGAGCGCGTCCTGCCGGTCCAGCCCGATGCGGACTTCGCATGAGCGCGATCTTCCTTCCCGACGCAGAGGCCACGACGCGCCTGGGCCGGGCGATCGCGCCCCTGCTGCGGGCCGGCGACAGCGTGCTGCTTTACGGCCCGCTGGGCATGGGGAAGTCGACCCTGGCGCGCGGCCTGATCCGCGCCCTGACCACGCCGGACGAGGACGTGCCGAGCCCGACCTTCACCCTGGTCCAGTTCTACGACAGCGCGCCGCCCGTCGCCCATTTCGACCTCTACCGTCTGAACGCGCCGGAAGAGGCGTTCGAGATCGGTCTGGACGAGGCGCTGGACGACGGCTGCGCCCTGATCGAATGGCCCGAGCGGCTGGGCGAAACGCCCGGCCGCTTCCTGGGCCCGGACCAACTCATAATCCGCCTGTCCGAGGGCGGCCCTGAAGCGGCCCAGTTCCCCGAGCCGGGCGATAGGATTTCCGAAGGAAGACTTGCGACCGTTTCCGGCGCAGGCCGATGGGAAGAGCTGATCGATCATGTCCACGTCTGACCGCGAACAGCTCCGCCTCGCCTTCCTGGCGTCGGCCGGTCTTTCCGACGCCGTCCGCGCGCCCCTGCCCGGCGACGCCTCCACGCGGCGCTACGAGCGCCTGACGTCGCCGGACGGTCGGTCGTTGATGCTGATGGACCAGGCGCCGGCCGCCGAGAGCCCGCCCGCCGATCCCGCCTGGACGCCGGAGCAGCGCCGCGCCGCGGGCTGGAACGCAGTCGCCCGGCTGTCCGCCGGCCGGATCGAAGCCTTCGCCGCCGTCGCCGCCCATCTGAAGGGCCTGGGCCTGTCCGCCCCCGCCGTCGAGGCCCTGGACGCGCCGAACGGCCTGGCCGTGCTGGAAGATTTCGGGGACGCCCTGTTCGCGCGGGTGATCGAGGCCGGCGAAGCCGAGGCGCCGCTCTACCTCGCGGCGGTCGAGGCCCAGGCGCGCCTGCATGCGGCAGGACCGCCGCCCGAGACCCTGCGCGGCCCCGGCGGAGACTGGCCGCTGCTGACCTATGACGAGACGGCGCTTCAAGGCGGGGCTGACCTGTTCGTCGAATGGCTGCCGCGGCTCGACGACCGCCTGACCTTCGATGACGCGGCGGTCGTCGCCTGGCGCGAGGCGTGGGCGCCCGTCGTCGCCTCCGGCGCGGCCGGAGCCTCGGTCATGGCGCACCGCGACTATCACGCGGAGAACCTGATCTGGCTGCCGGAGCGGCAAGGCGCGGCCCGCGTGGGCATGATCGACTTCCAGGACGCGGTGCGGGCGCATCCCAGCTGGGACCTGCACTCCCTGCTTCAGGACGCCCGGCGCGACGTCTCGCCCGACCTGGAGGCCGAGGCGCTGGACCGGTATTTCGCCCTTCGCCCCGACTTGGACCGCGGCGCCTTCATGGCCGACTATGCGGGCCTGGCGGCGCTGAACGAGGCGCGGATCATCGGCATCTTCGCCCGGCTGATCGCGCGGGACGGCAAGCCGCGCTATCGACAGTTCCTGCCGCGCATGTGGCGGCATCTGAACGCCAATCTGGAGCAGCCGGCCCTGGCGCCCGTCGCCCGCTGGTTCGACCGGCACGTTCCCGTGGAGGTCCGCGGATGAGCCGCAGGATCCGGACGCCCAGGACCGCCATGGTGCTGGCCGCGGGGCTGGGCACCCGCATGCGCCCGCTGACGGACGACCGGCCCAAGGCCCTGGTCGAGGTCGGGGGCCGCGCCCTGATCGACCATGTGCTGGACCGCCTGGTCGAGGCCGGGGTCGAAAGGGCCGTGGTCAACGTCCACTGGTTCGCCGACCGGCTGGAGGCGCACCTGGCCGGGCGGAGCGCGCCCGACATCGTCATCTCCGACGAGCGCGCCGAACTGCTGGAGACCGGCGGCGGCCTGAAGAAGGCCCGGCCCCTGCTGGGCGACGATCCGGTGTTCGTCGCCAACATCGATAGCGTCTGGATCGACCGGGGCGACGCCCTGGGCGATCTGGTCCGCCTGTGGAACCCTGACAAGATGGACGCCGCCCTGCTGCTGGCCCGGCGCGAGGGCTCCATCGGCTTCGAGGGCGACGGCGACTTCTTCCTGCGCGACGACGGCGGGCTGGCCTTCCGGGGCGCGGCGCCCTCCGCGCCCTACGCCTATATGGGCGTCCACATCACCCGCCCCGACTACGCCGACCACGGCCCGGACGGCCCGTTCTCGCTCAGCCCCCTGTGGCGCAAGTCGGCGGCCGAGGGCCGGCTCTACGGCTGCGTGCTGGACGGGGACTGGATGCATGTCGGCGATCCCGAAGCCCGCGACGCGGCCGAAGCCCGGCTGGCCGCGGCGGGATGAGCGCCTTCGCCCCCTTCGCGGCGGCCGGTCCGCGCTGGTTCGCCATCCCGGCGCATCGGCCGTTCCTGGAGGATCTGGCCGCCGGCGTGCTGGCGTGGCTGGGCGACCATCCGCCGGAAGTCCTCTCGGACGCCACCCTTCTGCTGCCCAACCGGCGCGCCGCCCGCGCCTTTTACGGGGCCCTGACCCGGCTGTCCGGCGATCGACCCGTGCTCCTGCCGCAGGTCCGTCCGCTCGGCGACCTGGAGGAGGACGAGCCGCCCTTCTCGCCGGGCGCCCTGGGGCTGGACCTTCCACCGGCCATCGCGCCCCTGACGCGCCGCTTCGAGATGGCGCGGATGATCGTCGAGCGGTTCGATCCGGAGCTGACCCCGATGCGCGCGCTGGACCTGGCCGACGCGCTGGGGGGCTTCCTCGATTCCTGCCAGCTGGAGGAGGTGCAGGCACCCGAACGGATCGCGACCCTGGTCGAGGGCGAGATGGCCGAGCATTGGGAACGGTCCGCCGAATTTCTGGGCCTGACCGTCGAGGCCTGGCCCAAACGGCTGGCGGAGCTGGGCCTGGTCGATCCCGCCTGGCGGCGCGCGACCCTGCTGCGCCGGCTGGCCGAGCAATGGGACCAGACGCCGCCGGAACAGCCGGTGATCGCGGCCGGATCGACCGGCACCGTGCCGGCGGCGGCCGATGTGCTGGGCGCCGTCGCCCGCGCGCCCCAGGGCTGCGTCGTCCTGCCGGGTCTGGACCTGGACCTGCCCGAGGCGGTCTGGCGCCAGATCGACGAGGACAACGAACAACACCCGCAGCGCGCGCTGAAGCGCCTGCTGGAGCGCCACGACATTGCGCGCGACGCCGTCCGGCCCTGGTTTCGCCCGCCGGTCGATCCGTCCGGCGAGCGGCGCGGCCTGGCCCGCCAGCGGCTGCTGAACGAGGCCCTGCGCCCCGCCGACGCCACGGGCGACTGGCGCGACGCCATCCGCGACATCCGCGGACGCGCGGCCGAGCAAGGGTCGGCGGCGGACCCCGTCGCCGAGGGGTTGAAGGGCCTGTCGGTGCTGACGCTGAGGCACGAGGAAGAGACGGCGGCGGCCGTCGCCCTGATGATGCGCGAGACGCTGGAGACGCCCGGCCGCACCTGCGCCCTGGTCACGCCGGACCAGGACCTGGGCCGCCGCGTCGCGGCCCGACTGGAACGCTGGGGGATCGTGCCCGACGCCTCGGCCGGGCGGCCGTTGAACCGCATGCCCGCCGGCGTGCTGGTCGATCTCTGCACCCGCTGGATCGCCGCCCCGACCGACCCGCAGGTCCTTCTGGGACTGCTGAAGCATCCGCTGGTTCGTCTCGATCTTGGCGACGCCGATGTCGCGCGCGCCGCAGAAGCGCTGGAGCGCCACGCGCTGCGCGGGCCGCGCCGCTCCAGCTTCGCGCGCCTATTCGAGACCTTGGAAAAGGCGGCGCGGCCCGACCGCGACGGTCAGCCGCCGTCCGAAGCCCGCCTGAGCCGCCTGGTCGCCGCCCGGCGTCTGGCCGAGGAACTGGAAACCCGGATCGGCCGCGCCCGCGCCGTCTTTTCGCCCGTCGCCCCGCTGGACGCCGCCGCCCGAAGCCTGACCGCCCTGATCGAGGCCCTGGCCGGCCAGGACGCCTGGGCGGGTCCCGACGGGGAAAGCGCGGCCCAACTGCTGAGCGGCCTGATCGCGGGCGGCGCGTCTCTGGGCGCCGTGTCGCCGGACGACCTGGTCGATCTGGTCCAGGGCCTGCTGGCCGACGCCGTGGTTCGCACCGGCGGGGCCACCCATCCGTCGCTCCGCATCCTGGGCGCCATCGAGGCGCGGCTGGTTCGCGCCGACCGGATGATCCTGGCCGGGCTGGAAGAGGGCGTCTGGCCCCAGGGCGCGCCGACCGACCCCTTCCTGTCGCGGCCGATGCGAAAGGCCCTGGGCCTGCCCCCGCCCGAACGCCGCATCGGCCAGAGCGCCCAGGACTTCGTCCAGGCCGCCTGCGCCGAGGAGGCGATCCTGGTGCACAGCGAACGGCGCGGCGGCCAGCCGGCCGTGCGCTCCCGCTGGCTGTGGCGGCTGGACATGCTGGCGCGCGGGGCGAACGGCCCGGATACGCCGGTCGCCGTGCCGGGCCGGGAGGGCGTCTCCGCCTGGACCCGCGCCCTGGACGCCGCGGCCAGCCCCACGCCCAAATACGCCCGACGCCCGGCCCCGACGCCGCCGGTCGATCGACGGCCGCGCGTCCTGCCGGTGACCCTTGTCGAGCGCTGGGTGCGCGACCCCTACGCCATCTACGCCCAGCGCATCCTGGGCCTGAAGACGCTGGAGCGGCCCGGCGCCTCGGCCGAGGCCCTGGCGCGCGGCACGGCGATCCACGCCGCCATAGAGCGCGTGGTCGATACCTGGCCCCAGGCCCTGCCCGACGACTGCGCCGACCAGATCGAAGGCTTCCTGCATGAGGCCCTGGCCGAGGCGGGGTTCGAGGACGCAGCCCTGGCGCGCGAACATCCCCTGGCCCGCAACTGCGCCCGCTGGCTGGCCCGGTTCGAACAGGAGCGGCGCGCCCGCGGCGCGACCCTGATGGTGGAGCAGTCCGGCGCCCTGTCCTTCGACGCGCCCGGCGGCCCCTTCACCGTCACTGCCCGGGCCGACCGGATCGAGCTGGACGCCGACGGCGCGGCCATCCTGGATTTCAAGACGGGCGCCACGCCCAGCCAGAAGCAGGTCGTCCAGGGCTTCGCGCCTCAGCTGACCCTGACCGCCGCCATCCTGGCCGGGGGCGGCTTTTCCGCGCCGCCGACCGAGGCGACCGAACTGCTCTATGTCCGCCTGACCGGCCGCCGCGACCCGGCCAAGGTCGAGGACGTGGCGCGACCCGGCCGATCCAACGCCCTGACCGCCGCCCAGCTGGCCGAGCGCGAACTGGAGCGGCTGAAAGGGGGCGTCGCCGCCTTCGACGACCCCGCCACCCCCTATCCGTCCTGGGTCGCGCCCCAGTTCATGGGCAATTTCGGCGGCAACTACGACCATCTGGCGCGGGTGTGGGAATGGCACGTCGTCGGCGGCGAGGACGAGGCGCCCGAATGACCCTCCTGGACCCCGTCGAGACCGCCCGCGCGCACCAGAAGACCGCCGCCGATCCGGCCCTGTCGGTCTTTGTCACCGCCAACGCCGGCTCGGGAAAGACCACGACCCTAGTCAACCGCGTGGCGCGCCTGCTGCTGAAACGGGTGAGGCCGGAGGAGATTCTCTGCGTCACCTACACCAAGGCGGCCGCCGCCGAGATGCAGGCCCGGCTGTTCGACAAGCTGGGGACCTGGGCCGTCGCCGACGATCGGGCCCTGGCGAAGGAGCTGGCCGAGCTGGACGGCCGAGACCCGGCGGCCCTGACGGACCAGGAGCTGTCCGACGCCCGCGTCCTGTTCGCGCGCGCCCTGGAGACGCCGGGCGGACTGAAGATCCAGACCATCCACGCCTTCTGCGAGAAGCTGCTGAGGCGCTTTCCGCTGGAGGCGGGCGTTCAGCCGGGCTTCGAGGTGCTGGAGGACCAGGCGGCGGCGGCCCTGTCCCACTCTGCGCGCGAGGACCTGGCCCGCCATGCGCTGAACGATCCGGAGGGGCCGGCGGGCCGCGCCTACGCCCATTTCGCGGTCGAGCTGGCCTATGACGCCTTCCACGCCCTGCTGGACGCGCTCGAGGCGCGGCGCGAGGCCCTGCTGGAGTATCTGGACCGCATCGACGCCGGCGCCGCGCCTGGCCCCCGCCAGTTGCTGGGCCTTGCGCCCGACGAAACGGTCCGCGACATCGAGGCGGATTTCCTGGCCTGGCTGGACGCCGCCGACTGGACGGCGGCGGCCGACAGCTTCGCGACCGGCGGCGCCAACGACCAGAAGCTGGCCGGCCAGATGCGCGCCTGCGTCCCGCCCGGGACGACGGTCGAGGCCCTGACCCCGATCTTCATCGACTCCAAGGGCCAGCCCCGCGACAAGTTCGGCACGGCCAAGGCCCCGCCCGCCGCGACCACCTATCTGGCGGACGTGTCGCTGAAATATCTGGCGACGCTGGACCGCCTGCGCGCCGCCCGGATCGCCGAGGAGACGGAGCACGCCCTGGCGCTGGCCCGGGTCCACGCCGCCCTCTACGAGGCGGCCAAGCGGGCGAAGGGCGCGCTGGACTTCACCGACCTGGTCGGGCGCACGGTCGAGCTTCTGACGCAGCGCGCCGCGGCCGCCTGGGTGCTGTACAAGCTGGATGGCGGCGTCGAACATGTGCTGATCGACGAGGCCCAGGACACGGCTCCCGAACAATGGGCCATCCTGCGCGCCCTGACCGAGCCCTTCTTCGCCGGAGAGGGCGGGGAGCGGCGCGAACGCATCCCCCGCACCGTCTTCGCCGTGGGGGACGAGAAGCAGTCGATCTATTCCTTCCAGGGCGCCCGGCCGGAACGGTTGCGGCAGGAATCGCAGGCGCACGCCGCCCTGCTGCCGCCCGAGCGGTTCCGGGCGGTGCCGCTGGACACCTCCTTCCGTTCGACCGAGGAGGTGCTGGCCTTCGTCGACCTGGCCTTCGACGCGCCCGAGCGGACCCGCGCGCTGACGGGAGAGACCGGCGACATCGCCACCCACCGCCCCGCCCGCCTGGGCCAGCACGGCGCGATCGACCTGTGGCCCCTGTTCGAAGACCCCGCCGCGCCCGAGCGCGAGGCCTGGAACGCCCCGGTCGACAAGGAGGACGCCAGGAGCGCGCGCAAGCAGCTGGCCCAGGTCCTGGCCCGCGAGATCCGGAGCCAGGTCGAGACAGGCGTCGCCATCCATGACCCGAAGCGGCGCGGCGCGATGCGGCCGGTCCGCTACGGCGACTTCCTGGTGCTGGTGCGCCGCCGCGACGCCACCTTCGAGGAGATTATCCGCGCGCTGAAGACCGAGGGCGTGCCGGTCGCCGGCGCCGATCGGCTGAAGCTGAAGGCGCACATCGTCTTCGACGACCTGATGGCCCTGGCCCGTTTCGCCCTGTTCCCGGAGGACGATCTGTCGCTGGCCGAGGCGCTGAGGAGCCCCTTCTGCGGCCTGGACGACTTTGGTCCGCCTGACGCCCTCTACCCCCTGGCCGACAGGGTCGCGCGCGAGGGCCGGTCGCTGTGGCGCGAGCTGCAACGGCGCGGCGACGAACAGCCGGCCTGGGCCGCCGCCCGCGACTTCATGCGAACCCTGATCGACGCGCGCGACCGCGATCCCTTCGCCTTCTTCTCGACCGCGCTGAACCAGGTCGGACCGGACGGCCGCTCGGGCCGCGCCCGCGTGCTGGACCGGCTGGGCCGCGAGGCCGAGGAGGCGATCGACGAGACCCTGGCCCAGGTGCTGGCGGCCGAGGCGCGCGGCGGCCGCGACCTGGAGACCTGCCTGGCCCTGCTGGAACAGGCCGATGTCGAGGTGAAGCGCGAGATGGAGGGGACGCGCGACGAGGTCCGCGTCATGACCGTCCACGGCTCCAAGGGCCTGGAGGCGCCGGTGGTGATCCTGCCCGACACCACCTCCAGGGCCAAGCCGCAGGGCCCGACCCTGATGCCCGTGACGCTCCAGGACGGCGGCGAAGCCTGGCTGATGTGTCCGTCCAGCGCCAAGGGGGACTGCGCCCTGTCGGCGGAGGTGCGCCAGGCGCGCGTGGACCGCACCGACGCCGAATCCCTGCGCCTGCTCTATGTCGCCCTGACGCGCGCCCGGGACCGGCTGATCGTGATGGGCCGCAAGCTGAGCCGGCCCCAGGAAGGGTTCGAGGCCGGCAGCTGGTGGGATGTCGTCGCCGGGACCTTCGAGCGCTTGCAGGCCGAGGCGCCGGACCGGGTGAGCACGTTCGGGGACGGTCGGCTGCGCTTCGGCGTGGCGCCCCAGACGCTGGAGCGGACCGAGGCGGCGCAGGCAGCTGCGGCCATCCTGCCCGACTGGG
>Ga0065721_10051060_pt1 | contig 16414 bp, 22 predicted proteins | sample Mesricmetagenome_FD_59108 | JGI IMG/M metagenome (GOLD analysis project Ga0065721, IMG submission 59108) | Mesophilic microbial community from rice straw/compost enrichment Sample: eDNA_1 v2 (version 2) | ecosystem: Engineered > Solid waste > Grass > Composting > Bioreactor | place: USA: Davis... | reverse complement strand
AGTCTTTGCAGATCGATGGACGTCATGGTGGAGGTTTGTGGTCAAATCTGTCCCCGGAAAGCACCAGGGCGTAAAATCATGTGATGTGACGCACAGACGCAACAGAGCGCGACTCGGATCCGCCTGTTTTGTTCACAACACACGTCTCAATGTCCAAGGTCAAAGATGAGGAGTTCGACGACGAGCTTGTTAAGACGCCCATATTGAAAGGAGAAGAACGCGTTCGCAGTGACGGGCTTGTTGCTTCGCTCATCTCTGCCAGTGCCCATTATCTCCGACCCCTCGCCCTGCAAATCGCCCCCCTGGTCATCTGCACTCTCTTCATCCCAATTGTCCTCTCGCTATCAGGCCTTGCAGGATACTTCGTCTGGAATAGCCTCGCTGCACGATGGCACGCTCCTATCCATTTGCAATATGGGTGGGTCCCTCCGATGTCACTGTTGCCTCTCCCGAGCTCATTTCATCTGCATCTCCAGCGACGGTGTTCCACCATACGCACACTTCCCTGTCTCCAACTTGCACCCACAGCAGCCCTATGAGGTGTCTCTGCATCTAGTTGTACCAGCAACAGAATCGAATCTCGCCCTGGGCAACTTCATGGCATCCTTGAGACTCTCCACGCCAAGTAACAAGACCTTGGTGTCTGTAAGGCGACCGGTATGCCGCATAGACCTTCCCCTTCGGCCTATGCTCACTCAGTCTTCAAGGCGGTTGCTGTAGCCCCCAGGTCGTGGTGGATTCTAGGTCCTTCAAATGTGATCACAGTTGATATCCCATTGCTAGAAGCTTTCGTCCCTGGAAGCCAGTCCCTCATCGCGGATGTGAAGATTGGCAGAAAGGATAACTGGAAGTCATTGGGGAACGGAGAAATGCGTGAACTGAGCGTTGTCTCAGCGTCTCTGAATGGGCTCGTTGTGCCCCATGGCATTCGGTATGTTCGCCGCCACCCCTCATCACTGTAGGTGACGCTCAAACCGCGGCAGAGGCATCGCTATTAGGTTCCCATTGGTATCGTCCTTCGCTGCAGCCTTCACGTTCCTTTCTATCTGCACCTTGATATTAGGAGTGTGCATCCTCCCCATCATGTTGTCCTCCGATAGTGAAGAAGCCACGCCATCTGGGACCAAATCATCCGCGACTTTTCCGGCCAGCCAACGAAGGCAACGGTCACAATTCAAGCATTCCAGTGAAGAGTTCTCCGAACCTTCGTCTCTCTTAGTGAGTCAATGCTTTGGGTGCATTAACGGGGTTTGGGCTCAGTGCTTCGCAGCCTGTGAAACAAGAACCAGTCATGGATATCCCTCCAGCCGAAGAACCAATGCCCGAACGCATTCGTCAACGTAACGTTAGTATAAAGCGCGAGTCTGATGACGATTCTTGAAACTGCTGTAATTATAGTCTCCATACCCAACAATACCACTATACAATCCCAGCACGGAACACAAACTCGCAGAGCCCTCACGCTCCTCTACTAATCCTTCCCTAGCTGTGGTACTGGTTCTGTCGGCGCCGGGGATGATCCACGAGACCCTTGGAGGTTCGGTATGCTTGGAAGGCGGAATAAAGAAGGTGAAGGTGGTGCCTGATCTGTTCGTTTCCTCTTTGGTTCGATCCGCAGCCCTTGTGTACTTTTCTTCCTGGCCCTCGCAACTTCCACTTCGACTCGGACGGGCTCTTCTGGCGCGAATATTTGATGCACCTCGTTCGGCTCTTTGGGTTTCTCCAACACGATAGCGGGCGTTACCACTTTCTCTGTGGCATCCTCCTCCTGTCTCTCGAGCTTAGTATCGATTGTCAACTTCAGGGACAGCCCAACTTTCGGGGACTCCCTTTGACGCGTTGGTTCTGAAGCTATGACGCCGCCCGCAGGTTGTGACGAGGGTGTGGATTTCTCTGGCTGCTCGACCTCCTCGTGCTTGACAGGTTCTTCCACTGCCTTGTCATCCAAAACACTCAGACTATCTGCCTCGATGTTGGGAGCTATCTTCGAGACCGAGGAAACTGGAGCTTTCGATGCAGGCTCCAAGCTACTCGTTCCGAGTGGCTTTGTCTTCTCCACAGGCTTGAGAGGTGGTGGCTGCTCCATATCGCCCGAAAGTCCCTTGACTAGATCCTCTGCTTCTTCCCCTCCCAGCCCTAACATCTCCATCATATCCATTAACTCGTCTTGAGTGACCTTCACGCCGTCCAGACCAAACCCGCTCAGCTCCGCCCCTACATCAATCTGTGTCGACTCATCAATTTTGTTCACGGGTTTGGGAGGTGATTTTCCCTTAAGTGGTGAGGCCTGTTGGAGGGCAATGATCTGGGTTCGGATGGGCTCTGGCGTCATTTCCATGGGTGTGTTAGCACCGGGAACGCCGATGGCCTGAGCGGGGAGAGGTGCCTTTTCGAGCAGCTCATCCCACTCTTCGTTACGTTTGAGGAAGATGTCGAGCTCGCCGTACTCGACCGCTTCTTCGCTGGGGGATATTGGGCTTGGTGTTCGTTCCTTGTAATCAAGGACAAGAAACTCACAACTCTTGGAAGGTCTGTAATGGGTCAGACGTGCGTTAGGAAGCAGACCAGAGGGACGTACCCCAACAAACCTCCCGCCAACAAGGATCCCTGGTAGTTGCTGCTTATCTGCAATGTATCGCTTAGCGCAGGTTGATACAAAGAGTGGTTCGCGGGGCGCACCAGGTGGGGCAGTCCGTCTCCATTGTTTCTTTGCCTGCTCGTCGGATGCAAGATCATAGGATATAAACGGTATCTTTTTTCCTTGAAGCACTCTCAAGAGAAGTTCTGAGACAGGAATTCGCGATACTTCGTCAGCGAGCAGGTTACAGCCGCAGTGATGATCGAGTCATACCTTGACGCTTCCTCAGTGCTGGTTGAGATGCGATAGTTGTTAAATAGAGCGTGATTGGTGGGGGTCCCATTCTTTATGAAGGGCGGAGGCGAATGACTGTGTGATGATGGTAGAGGAGGACAAGATATATGGGAATTGTTCAATCTCCTTCTGAGAACACTTCGCATGATCCCTGCGACATAGGGGTAGAATTGCCATTTGGATCACCACCTGAACTCGATGGCTCTCTGTAACGTTTCTTCCCTTGATCTCTCACTCCGATCTCCCACTGCAGTTTGCACACAGATCGTAAGCATGACACGACCGGATCCGTCTGAAGTAAAGGTGCTTGTGGTCTGCCTCGGTACACAACGCTATGTCGCCTTCTGGTCACTTCTTGAGCTGATCAGAGCGATGTAATAAGGGAACATCTGCCGTTCACCCATGGGCGAGGCCGTCCTCCAACATATCGCCAAGCAGAGAGGACTGGACATTACAGTAGACAGCGCAGGAACCGCTGGGTATCATGTCGGTGAAGAGCCTGACGAAAGGTATGCACAGGGATCCTCGCTTCAAGTCATCAACCCATCTCACCTCACACAACTCGTCCCTCCAGAACCGTTGCAACTTGCAAAAAGCACGGAGTTCCCATCAACAGTCTCGCTCGACAAGTGTCGACCTCGGATTTCCTCAAATTTACCCACATCCTCGCCTCCGACGAGAACAACCTCCGCAACCTCCAATCTGCGAAGCCCCCCAACGCCACAGCATCGGTGCGGTTATGGGGCTCCTACGATGATGGAAAGCCTATTCCGGATCCTTACTATGGATCAGCGGTATGTGATATCGAAGTGTATATTTGTCTAACTAACTGACTCTGTCTCAAAGGGTGGGTTCGAGAAGGTTTATCAACAATGCGTTCGTTTGTCAAACGCGTTCCTCGATGAGGTCTTTGGGAAGGAGGAATCCTCATGAGCGTGGTCTGAGTTGGGCTTCTAGTGGTGGGTCGGCATATCCACGGAAGCGCGTTTTCCGATCGCGTCTTCGGCCCTCCATAGGCTGGTGATTGTCTAATATCCACCAGCGTTTGGTCAACAAATTAACTTCAAAGTTTTCGAGTCACTCTTACCTTGTTCTGGGTGTAGAAGTTCAGGCCACCCTTTCCGTAGAATCCAAGGTCCCCAAGCACACTGCCCTTGTTTCCACTCCAGGAGAACATGGGAAGGGGCACGGGAATGGGCACATTGACACCAAGTTGCCCGGCGTTCACTTCGCTCTCGAACTTGCGAGCGGTCGCGCCGGACTGAGTGAAGATCGCTGCACCATTGCCATACCGGTTATCGTTGATGATGTCTAACGCATCGTCAAGAGTCTCTGCTTTGAGCACCACGAGGACTGGGCCAAAGATCTCTTCCCTTGAGGTTTCAAGTATTGTTAGATAGGTCTGACGAAATGTGGAAAAACCAACGCACTCATAGCAGCGCATATTGGTACCCCCTTCAATGATAGTGGGTCCAACGAAGTTGCCGTCTGGGTATCCCGGAACGTCGATCTTGCGTCCATCAAGTAGGATGCGACCACCATCCTCTTCTGCTGAGCTGATGAGTCTCACGACCCGTTCCCTCGCTGCGGGAGAGATGAGGGGTCCCCTATAAAGGATATGTATGAATGTCAAACTGGGTCAGGCGCAATGAAGCACTTACAGATCGGCGCCGGCTTCGAATCCGCCACTCACTCTCAATTTGCTCGCTCGTTCGATCAACTCTGGGAGCCAGTTCTGGGCCTCTCCAACAAGAAGCGCTGAAAGGCCGTCAATAGAGGTCGCGATTAAATGCGTGGCTGCTTACCAACGGAAATAGCCATGCATCGTTGTCCGGCGGCTAATCTCCAAGTCAGATCGTTACTTTGCAGATACAACAAGTCAGATCAGACCTCCGAAGGCAGCTCCAACGATGGAGTTCAGTGCGAGGTTCTTATTAGCTAAATGGATTGGGAATCAGGTGACGTTTGCGCATGGCGAGCAACGAGACTCACCATCAGGCATAAGGATCGCATGGTTCTTCGCGCCGAGGTTGGCCTGTGGAAGCAAGGAGGTTAGCATACAACTCATGGACGGGCCGGAACATGAATCCAGAACCACATACTTGTACACGTTTCCCATTCTGCGTACCCCGGTCATAGATATGTTTGCCCGCTCGATCACCGCCAACGAAGCTAATCGCCTTGATGGAGGGGTGATCGCAAATTGCATTGACAGTTGGCACACCGCCGTGAACAACATTGAGCACACCGTCGGGGAGACCTTTAAGGAAAGCGTGAACAATGTGAATTATGCCACTAGAAAAGAAAGCTTACCCGCTTGTTGACAGAGCTCGGCAATCATCATAGCGGCACCTGGGTCGCGCTCTGAAGGCTTGAGGACGAGAGTATTACCTGTGACGACAGCCATAGGAATAGTCCAAAGGGGGATCATGCTGACAGACGATGGAGTCAGCAAGAATGGAAAGAAAAAGGGTGCAGGAGGCCATACGCAGGGAAGTTGAACGGGGCGACACTGGCGCAGACCCCCAAGGGCACTCGTCGGACATACGTGTCCATGTCTTTGCTCACTGGCAGGGAGTTAGCGTTTACGGCACTTTGAAGCATCGAGGAGCATACCTTCGATTTTGTCGCCAAGCAAGGTCGATGTGATGCCCGCAGCGGTTTCCACGACTTGGAGACCACGGAGGAGATCTCCATGAGCATCTGGTTGGAGTTGAGCTTGAAGGTTAGATCGTAATCAAGTAAGACGAGCTCACCAGCCAATGTTTTTCCCTGTTCTAGGACGATGCTGGAGGCGATCGCATCGGCGTTCTTTCGCAAGAGGTGCTGGAGTCTACGGCCGAGTGTTAAGGGTAACAAGGCTTGGTGTAAAGGGGGGACGCACTCTAAGACAAACTTCTGACGAGTGAGGATGCTAGTCTTGCTCCATGACTTGAAAGCATGGGAAGCAGCGTCAACCGCCTGGGAGAACTCTGCATCTGTGGTTTGGGGAACACGGGTTAGAACGGTTTGCGTCGACTAAATGAGACAACTGGTGAGACAACTGGGTAACAAAATATGAAGCAAGACTCACAGGGTCGTGAACGTCAATCCACTCAGAAGCCTTGCTCTCCACGAACTGTCCAGCAATAAAGTTCTTGGTGGGGCCACCTGTTGCACTGGTGCCCTTCCAGCTTTCAGAGATTCTTTGGGCTCTGGACGCTGCTGCCGCTGACAGAGCGTTTGCGCGGGCAGACGTGCTAAAGGTTGCCGCACTAACTGTTCTGAGCTGGGGGAATCTGGGGACGGGCATTGGGAGGACGTGGTGGAATTGAGGAATGGATTCAGGCGTTTATGTTCCCGGATCTTGAATACAGGGCACTTCTGATCCGCCACGGACCGCCGATCCACATGTGGCTGGGGTATCACGTAAGCACAAGACGCGCCTGGGGCCGCCAACTTTGGCCCGTGAGTCTACTTGTTACTCGTTCAAGTCGTCCCTTCTATCCCTTAAGTGAGTATTAGTGGTCTACGTTGTATACTATATCTTCACTAATGGTCTATTTCAACACGCAGAGGACATAATTGTACTGGCCACGGCAGTGTCCAGTCGTTCAATGAACGGCTTTTCATCCAACCAGGGCGCTTCCACCAGTTCGGGAATATTCCCAGAGCAACATAATATCGGCCAGGTCTCCTTCCAACACGGAAACACCATGTCCATGCGAACGCCTTCCATGCCTCAACGCCAGGTCTCTCGGTCGCAAAGCTCGTGGAGCCAACCAACAACAGTGAACCCACAGGCAATCGTCAACCCGGCCAATGCCCCAGGGCAGCAGCAATGGGCCGAACATCAGCAGACCTTCGCTAATAACCTCGCTAGTGCAGGCCTGGCCAACTTCAACATGTCCTACCTAGCTCCTAACGTTCTCCAGGACGCCCTCGCCCTTTCAGCTCCCGTCACTTCCGCCGACGAACCTATCCTGGTTCAACAGATCATTCAAGGCATTCACAACCAGGATAACTACAAGGACATATTGAACAGTCTTCACGGTGTATGTTCCTTTATACCTCCACAAACCTCTCCGCGTTTGACGCGTTTTTTCTTTTTAGAAAAACGGCCACTCGTCGCTGTTATGGAAGGACTATTACTTGGAGCATAAGAATCGACTCGATGCATGGGTGAACATGTGCATGTCAAGAGACAAGACCGCCCGAAGTCAGGCTCAGAGCCCACCTGCTATAAAGAAGCCAGCCATCAAGAAACCCGATCCTGCGTCCTTCAAGGTCGAGTCCACCTCTGTGCCAACCTCTCACCTTTCCACTTCCGCTAAGCCTAAGCGTACACAATCAAAAGCTGCGTCCCGGCAACCTACGCCTCCTGTAGCCATCCTAACACAGGCCACGGGAAGCCGACGGGCGACGCTCAACAGCCTCACCGCACCGTTGCCCGTGTTTGATAGTCGCTTGCCTCCTCCACATGCAGATATCAAAATACCAGAGCCTCCATCCCGCTCCCCAACTCCTCCTACTAAAGTCGTCCCTAGGGGAAGGGGCTTTGTTTACACTCCAGAGGATCGCGAATTCTTCATTAAATTCATTCAGCGAGCTCTGCAGAAGAACCCGAGTCTGACCCGGAACGAGTTGTGCGATATGTTGGCTGAAAAGGTAGTTTTCATTTGGTCAGCTTCGTGCGATATCTTAATCGCCCTTCCTCAGACACCTCATCACTCTGCCCAATCGTGGACGGGACACTGGCAAATGCATCATGACCTGCCCGATAAAATTCTCGCGGCTGCTCATGGCAAAATCGTTGCTCAAGGAGACGGTGCGGGTCTCAGTGATGATGAGAGCAAAAGGTCCAGTCGCAAGCGCCCTCGATATGAAGACCCAAGCAGCGAAGAAGATGGTGATGATCCCCAGGAAGGTGACGGCGACACTTCTGCCTCGATCAGCGAGGATGATGATAGCGATGACGGTATCCCCGTCAAGCGATGGATAGCAACAGATATGGGACAGAAGGGCGAGCCATTCACTGAAGCCGACATGTATATGGTCGCGAAACATATTGCAGAGCATCCAAACTGGGAACAGGCCACTCACCGAGAGCGATGGGAGGCGTTTGCTGAGAAGGTATAGTTCAAGTGGCTGTCTCCTCCTCCATGCTGACAACTGCGATAGTACCCACAAAGGTCTGCCAAATCTTGGGCTGAGTATCTTCGTCGGTCAGGAAAAGGTGTGAACGTCAGCAACCCTCGTTTCTCTTTCAATCAACTGACAGCCTTTGGCAGCGATCACCCAGCTCGTCAAGAAAATTAAGAAGGAAAACAGTCAGTCACAGCGCGCCCATCCGACTCGCTCTCCCCAGCGCAAGCGCAAGGCGTCAGGCGATTAGACCCTGGATCCCAACCGATGTGAATCTAGCACAGTTATTATCGCCATCACTCTCTACCCTACCATGCAGTGATTATCCTGTCCCTATTTTCATTTGACTCATTTCCCGCATCGTCGTCTTGGGGTTTCTAGTCACACTTATCGTCAAAACACATGGTACAATTGAGGATTCAGGGATTGGTGACATGTGGTTGGGGAACAAAGGGATAGAGGGAATGCCAGTCGCCCCTGACGCAGCCAGTCTGTTGGTTCACGTGCGAGTGATCATATAACAAGAGATCGATCCAGAGACCCTTGTCTCTCTCCTTCCACCACTCAACCCCGCCTCATATCTTCGAAGCCACCATGGATGAGGAATACGACGTGAGCATCGCGCTTATCGCATCCCAGCTCCTGTTCATCTCCCCCACCTCCCCAGGTCATCGTCCTCGGCACTGGTTTGACCGAATGTATTCTGTCAGGCTTGCTGTCTGTTGAGGGCAAGAAGGTTTTACACATGGATCGCAATGACTACTATGGCGGAGACAGTGCCAGCTTGAACTTGACCCAGGTATGCCATCTTAAGTTGTATACCCGGCGGGGTGGTTGACCATCAACATGCGATGCCAGCTCTACCGCAAATTCCGACCCAACCAGGAGCCCCCAGCCGAGCTAGGCCGCGACCGAGACTACGCCATCGACCTGATCCCCAAGTTCATCATTGCCTCTGGCGAACTCACCAAGATCCTCGTCCACACTGAGGTTACCAGATACCTCGAGTTCAAGCAGATCGCGGGAAGCTTCGTCTACCGCGATGGCAAGATCTCGAAAGTGCCCAGCACGGAAATGGAGGCCGTCCGCAGCCCTCTTATGGGTCTATTCGAGAAGCGACGGGCAAAGAAGTTCTTTGAGTTTTTGCAGAACTGGAAGGACGAGGACCCTGCCACTCATCAAGGTGTGCACGCGTTTCCCAGCAACAGCTGATCGTGTTCAGGGCGCTCATTGTTGCAGGCATTGACCTCGACAAGGACTCGATGAAGACTGTGTATGAGAAGTTCGGTCTCGAGACGGGTACTCAGGACTTCATTGGTCATGCCATGGCACTTTACCTTGACGATGAGTGCGTTCGCAGTGTTGTTACCCATCTCTGCGCCATTATCTAACTGCTGACTGCTGTTAGTTACATCACCAAGCCTGCCAGGGCCACATATGACCGCATCATCCTCTACACCTCCTCGATGGCCCGCTATGGCAAATCTCCCTACATCTACCCTCTTTACGGCCTGGGAGAGCTTCCCCAGTCCTTCGCTCGTCTCAGTGCCATTTATGGCGGGACCTACATGCTGGATAAGCCCATCCATGAAATCGTCACAGACGCGGACGGCAAGTTTGTTGGTGTGCGTAGTGGAGACGAGACAGTCAAAGCCAAGCAGGTCATCGGCGATCCCAGCTATTTCGGAGCCGGTTCTGAGCTCGAAGGTGGTAAGGTTCGCGTGGTCGAGGAAGGCAAGGTCGTCCGTGCAATTTGCTTGCTCAAACATCCTATTCCTGGAACCGAGGACTCGGACTCGTGCCAGATTATCATTCCACAGAACCAGGTCAACCGCCGAAATGGTAAGTAGCCAGATTCCCTGTTTTTGTGTGAGCCCCACTGAGAGTGTCTAGACATCTACATTGCCATGGTCTCCTCTACACACAATGTTTGCGCCAAGGACATCTACGTCGCCATTGTCAGTACCATTGTGGAAACCTCGACCCCAGAACTCGAGATTGCTCCAGGATTGCAGCTCCTTGGCCCTATCTACGACAAATTTGTCTCGATTAGTCCCCTCTACACCCCTACGAGCACCGGCAAGGAGGACAATATCTTCATCACCCGCTCCTATGATGCCACTTCTCACTTCGAGACTGTGGTCGAAGATGTCCAAGATGTTTTCAAGCGTGTCACTGGTAACGACCTTGTGCTCAAGAAGCGCGAAGTCGAAGTTCAGGAGTAAACCCTCCGCTACTACGACTCTCTTGGGATATTCTCTTCTCTTTCACCCTCGTTGCAATCGACACTACATAATCTTCCCACTGCTTTCCACCGACCCATTCTTTGCTTTCGATATCAGTGCGATGCCAACGAAACCTTGTATAATACGTGGAATAACATCAAAGCTTCCTGCATTATCGCACTCAGAAGAACGCGTTCATATCGAACTCCGGTACCTGGACATCCTGCTTAGCTGACTTCATCAACTTGCCCAGGCCTGCCTTGCGTGCAAACAGGTCACTCTCCTCATTAACCTTCTCCAAACACGAGCCTTGTTGCTGAACTTCCAATCGGCTAGGTGGGATGGATGTTACATCGATGTCTATCATGATCGATGCGCGTTTCGTCCTATTTGTCGGGTCCACCATGAACCGGGTTCTTGAGGGTGTCGAGTCGACTGTATCTGCAGATGGAAGTCCCGAAGAGTAAATCGTTGTCGGCGGCCGGGCAAAAGTCCATGATCGGACGAGGTCCAGTGCCAAAACATGGCAACCTTCCCTTTTGTGAGCACCATAACGAATCTGCAAGGAGGTTCAATGCTACTCACCCATGCGACAGAACACCTTTGACATCTGTAAAATGAATTTGAATTCTGAGCGTCCGGAGATCTCGCTAGTTCCCTTCGCAGCCTGCAGAGTCTTCATTCGTATCTGCGAAAACAGGAGGGCCAGGCTTGGATCGTCATATGGTCCTTCTTGTATCTGCTCGACCATGACATTGAAGGCAGAAGCAACATCTTGCAATGGAGCCTGCAGCTAGTTTGAGCCCTGGGTGAAGGTGCATAGAGGGAGAGGATACTGACAACGAGGATCCGCACAGCCAAGTCTCGCCTGTGCAGGACCCAAAAGGCCCAGCTCCCCAAGTACCGGTTTCCAGACTCAAAGGCGAGAGGTATCACTGTTTTGGAAAGTATTTCTTTGAGCACAGGTCCTTCATTGCTTTGCTCTACAACCCGTGCAATAGCGATGGCCAGCTGGAAATCCTTGATCTGCTTTAGACACACACTCACGGCGTCTTTCAATGAGCCACCAAGCAAGAAGAATGCGGCAGCATATTCTGAACACATATTATTACCCCATTATCTGTCAGATAGATCTGGTCCTCGGGCGATGGAAGGTGCTCACCGAAGCGTTGCTTGCTCAGCAGCGCGAAGGCGTTCTTCAGAGCAGCAGTTTTCCACCGAGGATCTTTGAAGTCATTTGACAGGAACTTGAGCATCAGGCCTTGCTCCTTGTGTGAGGCGGCTTGTCGCCACAACCCATGCACAAGCTTGTGCTTTCCCAGAGCGAAGTAGTATAGAGAACAAGTCGTAGGATCGCGCACTTCTCCAGCCATATACTCGTTCCGAGCAACGACCTCGATTTGTTGCCTCTGATACCACAAAAGATGTCAGTATTTAACACAGAAATATTCGCCCATGGACGAACCAGTGTATCGGGAGAGTTCAACCAGAGAGGGATACACAGTGCTCTTGCGTCGGCCCAAGTCATTTTCCCCCCACATGCCGACGAACATGCGCCAAGGAGGAGATCTTGACTTTCGCTGTGAAATGCCCAAATCATATCTCGATAGCGCAGGCGCTCTCGCTTGGCAGATATCGAGGGTAGTATTTCAGGATTGATGGCACGCTCGTTGAGGATATAGAATGCACGCATGGAGATCAGGAAGCGGAGGCCATTTGCGTCTAGTGCACGGCGTTGCTCGTTGACCTGAATGAGGTCGGGTCAGCAGTTATTGTTAAAGTGTATTGCCGGAAAACGAGTACCTCCAATACTGTTTGAATGAGAACGATAAGAACAGCTTGGGCGTCCTCCGTCAAATGGGGAAGACGAACAGACTCAAGTCGCTTGATGAGACTTTCAACAAGGCTGCGAGAAAATGCTTCCTCTTCATCTGAGCTAACTTGACTCTCAGCACCATAGCATTCAAAGGGCGGAATTTAGTGCCTCACTCGTCGAAACCGTTGGTCCTAATCCCACCAAAGAGAGGTCTATATTGTTTCTATGAGGAAGGAACCATCATGATGTCAGAGAATGGACTTCCACTGTCTCAATGATTACTCACTGGAGGCTTGACCGTCTCATGCTCTAGATACCTCTCCACGGGCAAATTTGTCAAGATCCACTCTCCCTCTTCCTCAAGCTCATCATCCCTCTTTGAAACATCCTTTGAAAGGTTCACAATCACTTCTTTCACGAGTTCCAGTTTGCCCCATAAGAGACATTGCAGAAGCATTTGAGGGTTGTAGTCCTCTAGAGGGCCGTTCTTTCTCGCAACCTGTTCAAAAAGACTTTCTTCGCGGGCTTTGAGAGGCACGGGAGGGTTCGAGTCGAAAGGTTCACCGAAAAGGTACATCTGCTGGCCCGCCGCTATGAGGAAGTTTCCATGGGCCATCCAAACGGAGTCGCTGATCATGTAAGGCGTGATACTGCGTGAAGCGGTGAATTAGTCCTCACGCTGACATCTTTTCTTGATCCACACCTCGAAATGTCAATCCGGTGTATAGACGCCCATCCCGGTCCCTGGTCGAAGTATGTCATGCGCTGTTGGCACAAAATATCCACATGTCTTGCGTAACCAACTGCCAAGATCGATTGCGCGTCCGGTGATGAGCTCCAATCAAGGTCAAGGATCTGTTCAGCTTCTTTGTTGCGATACTCAAGGCCTGAAGAGAACTCCGATTCTGTGGAGTCCCAGATCGTGAGCTCGTCACCATCCTTGTCACCCACCACTGCAAAATGCATGAGTGAGAAAGTCGGGGAGTCAAATGGGCATATAACCTACCAAGCGCTGTCTTCTTCATAGAACTGCACTTCGCTTTCTTAAAACCTTTCCTTCCAGTTTTCACCTGCCCTGTACATCGCCAGGCATGCCCATTGCCCACGTCGGGTGCCCAAAACGCCAGTTCACCCTCCTCAGAAACACTCAGCAATACATCATGTTGTGACCACTCCCTCGTATTGCTCCATGCCATTGGATCGACAGGTTGGATAAACTTGGGTTTGGGGGTGTCAATCCCTTGGATCGACGGAAACGGAAGAGCTGACTCGGAAAGTATGGAGAGCGAAGGGGATGGTGAGAGAATAACCTGGATGAGAATGACAACGTAGACATCCGTCACTGCGATGATGTATTCGCAGCCAGATGGCGAAGGCATGGTGAAAAGCATCTCGAGGTGGGAGAGCGAGAGGTGCTGCGGGGGATCACTGTGAAGGGTGAGAACGCTTGTTTCTTGGAGAAAGGTGGCGTAGTAACGTCCTATTGACAGAACGAATCAATGACTGTAGAGTCAAACTCGACAGCAAACGTACCCTTTCCCAAGACCACCATAAAATCGGCGTTTATCCAAGAGCCAGTGCGTTGTAACCCACCTCGCTTCGACAACGTCCATGCATCTCCACTGAGATCTGCTCTGATCACACCAACTCCCCTGCCCTCTGGCGTCCTGACCAGTCGAAGAATTTCATACTCCTCCTTAAAGTCTTTCTCGGGCAATTGGTTGATCAAGCGGAGTCCATGCGACTTGGCGTCGAAAAATGCCAACGGAGAGAGCTCGAATGTCATGAGCGGAGTGCTTGTGACGACCGTCAACATCCCAGGATTCCGATGAGGGAGAAGATACAGGTACGAAGGGGTGTGTTGAAAGACACTTGGCTGGGATTGCTGAAGGGTGAACTGGCGGAGCAGGGTTGGTGGTCTGCGGTCGATATTCTGGCAGGTCCATGAGCGTATCGAAATTCAAGGAGGGATGACTACCTACAGCGACAGCAGTCACAACAATCGATCCATCCCCCAGAATGCGTAGAAAGAGATCCCAGTTCTCATCCTTAATTTCCTTAATTCTTCTATTCTTGTCCTCGTCCTCCCCTGGTGAGTTCTTGAGTATGTGGTCGAGGACGGTCGCGACGACCAAGCGGTCCAGCCAAAAGATCGAAGAGTCGGACTCGGCGTAATTTAGTGCGACCTCCAAGGGGAGAGAAGAAAAGAGATCCAGTGATGCATGGAGTTGGAGATATTCAGGGGAGTCGAGGATGGGTATGAATATTCGAAGGACTGAGTCGGAGGTGATAGTGTAGAGGATGAGATCGTATCTAGAAGTGTGGACACGTTAGGATTGATAACCTGAGCAATGACCGAACGCACCGGCTGGTTGCCTGCGGTCGGCGCCAAGTGAGCTTGATTACAGGCCGAGGGTGGGGAATGATTTGCATTTGACGGCCTGAAGTCGTAGAGTAGAGGCGAATATATGTGTCGTGCTACAATGGTTGTCAAGCATTGTATGATAAAGGGATGAAGCGTCATACCTTGCACGCCGTCGCGATATACATCAAGGAGGGCGCGAAGTTGGCATGAATAACAAACTTGAGCCTGTAGCTCAACTCAGTTGCAAATCACGATCCAAGCCATGTAACTTACGGGGAAGACCACTTCAAAGACCATGTTGGAAGGTCATTTTCTAGCACGAGTGTGTATACCGAAAAGCCCTGTTCGGTCCCAACCGCGAGCAGCCCTGGCAGACGTTGAGTTGTGGGCAGATAGACGACCGATTACTAAAGCTTCACCCGCTTTGTTATCCAGTGAGGTGACAGTGTGGCCTTTCGGTAAAACGAGGGTCGAATGAACTCGCCATGTATCTTGCTGGACACCCGAGAGGGTCCATGCGACAATCCGAGTCCCCATGGCGGCGACAATCTAGTCAAGCCGGGTGAATCAAGTTGTTCTTGAAGTCGGAGATCGTCATACCAGCCTCATCCCCGCATCAACGGACATACACGAAATCAACTCCCTTGTGCGTAAGGTTCCTGGAAACGCTTCCCAGAAGGCAAGGACCCGGCGAAGTGTGAGACACTGAGCATTGCGGACGAGGACTGAGTCTGCAGAGGGGTAGAACTGTTGAGATTGAACAAGGACTGCCGCTGTGAGACGGTCAAAGGACGCACGAGCAAAGTCTCTGCGGGTAGGCGAATAAATTGGATACCTGCAGTGGGTGAGCCTGCGCAGGCTTGCTGGAGCTGCAACATTGCAAGAGACAACCCGAACCCCCGTGCTACTGTTACGCTCGTTAGGCGCGTCAGACCCACGTGCAATGATTACATTGACTGCGCCCAGATGGCACCCCAAACTACTCCTTCTTCTTGACTCCCATGCGCTGGGCAGTCTTCCTCACCGCCGCCCTCTCTGTTTCGGCGGCACAAATTCCACTACAACATCACCCAACAACCACCTCAACCACCCTTGTCGACGTCCTTAGTGCCGACCCTGACTATGTTTCCCTCCTGAAGTTGCTTCAGCGAGCTCGCCTCATTCCGACATTGAACCGGCTCGAGCACAGCACCCTGTTTGCTCCAACAAACGACGCCATTAAGCGGCACTTTAGCAAGAATGCGCTATGGCGGAACCTGCTTGAAGACGACACCTTCACGATGGGGGATAACATCCAAGAACAATTGCGGCAACAGCTCTTTTACCACCTCCTCAACTACACCCTCCCCAATGCTACTACAGCCGACCCGAAGGTACAAGTTCATGACACACTGCATTTCCCATCCCTCGGGTTGCAGCCACCAACCCATGAGCCGCCCCCTCATCCCCCTTGGATGCCTATTCCCGGAGGCAGTCTAGGAGGCAAACCCCAGCGCCTCCGGGTTGTCGCCGACGGCTCCGGCCCTCGTGTTGGTGTTGATGCATATGGACGGGGCGGTGCTTCCTTCGTGAAGGGGGTGGTTCAAGCAGCGAATGGGATTGTGATTGGTATCGACGGCGTGCTCGACCCTCCCCCAAATCTTGGTGAGTGTCACCTCCAGAGATGATGGTTTGTGCAAAGGCTAACTCGACTTTAGCACGCGTAGTTGAACAACACTCCTCCATATCCTACTTCAACAAGATCCTTGGTTCGGAGGCCACCACAAAGCTCAACAGCACAGCAAACCTTACCCTCTTCCTCCCCGTCGACCACGCATGGGACACGTTGGATCCGTATGAGCGATTGTACCTGGAAAGCGAGTTCGCTGCCGATGACCTCAAGAAGATACTGGACATGCACGCTGTTGTGCAAGAGAGCGTCAAGTGGTCAGATACATTTCAATCTGGGCTCAACTGTGAGTCAACCAGCTTCTGCTCGTTCTCTCATCTTAATCCATTTTCTCTTAGTGACC
>Ga0065721_10005639_pt1 | contig 16415 bp, 12 predicted proteins | sample Mesricmetagenome_FD_59108 | JGI IMG/M metagenome (GOLD analysis project Ga0065721, IMG submission 59108) | Mesophilic microbial community from rice straw/compost enrichment Sample: eDNA_1 v2 (version 2) | ecosystem: Engineered > Solid waste > Grass > Composting > Bioreactor | place: USA: Davis... | reverse complement strand
GACATCTCGCTGGCCGGCGCGCACCAGGTGACGAATGCCGCGGTGGCGGTCATGACGCTTGACGTTCTGCGCCAATATTATGCGACGATGGTGGACGAAGAGAGTCTATCGGAGGCGTTGAAGCTGGCTCGCTGGCCGGGCCGCTTGGAGATGGTCCGGACGGAACCTCGCATTCTTCTCGACGGAGCCCACAATCCGGAAGGGATGGAGGCGCTCGCGAACGCGCTCGAGGATGTGTATTCGTTCGATTCTTTGAACGTCATGGTCGCGATGATGCCGAATAAGAATCACGATCAATCCCTTAAGCATATACTGCCAATGGTGAATTCGTTGATCGTAACAGAACCGGATTTTCATAGAAAAATGGGTGCCGCGGACTTGGCCGATTTGGCGAAACGGCTGCAGGGCGAACTCGGCGGCCCGCGGAATATCGTCGTAGAGCCGGACTGGAAGAAGGCGTTGGATCTTCTGACCGGGATGGCCGAGCAAGAAGGCGAACGCACGCTGTCGGTAGTCACGGGTACGCTATACCTTATTGCCGATGTCCGTTCGTGGCTGCTCCATCAATCGAAATCACAGAAAGGCTGGTGAAACGTCGTTGCTAACGGAACAGCGCGTACATTTTATCGGCATTGGCGGCTACGGGATGAGCGCGATCGCCCGTGTCATGCTGGAGATGGGTTATGAAGTTACCGGGTCCGACGTCGCGCGTCAAGAGTTGACGGAGAAGCTGTCGGCGAAGGGAGCCCGCATCTACATCGGGCACGAAGCGAAGAACGTCCATGGGGCGAACCTGGTCGTCTATTCGACGGCGATCTCCAAGGACGACGTAGAGCGAAAAGAAGCCGAGCTGCTCAACATTCCTACCCTGCACCGGGCCCAGATGCTCGCCAGAATCCTGAACGATCGCACGGGCGTAGCCGTGGCGGGCGCCCATGGCAAAACGACCACCTCCTCGATGATCGCGCTCGTGATGGAGACAAGCAAGCTGGATCCGACCTACATTATCGGCGGCGAGATCGTCAATGTCGGCACGAATGCCAAAGCGGGCAACGGCAAATTCGTCGTCGCGGAGGCGGACGAGAGCGACGGCTCCTTCCTGCAGTATCGTCCGGCCATCGCGGTCGTGACGAACATCGAAGCCGATCATCTGGAGAACTACGAAGGCGATTTCGGCAAGCTGAAGGAAGCTTACGTGAAGTTCTTGAACAACGTGCGGCCGGACGGCTGCGCGGTCGTCTGCCTGGACGACGAGAACGTTCAGGATATTCTGCCGCAAGCGTCCTCTACCCGCGCGATTACTTACTCGATCGATAACGAACAAGCGGATTACCGGGCGGCGAATATCGAACTGGGCGATCGCTGCGCTTCGTTCGAGGTCGTTCGCGGCGGCCAATCGCTCGGCATGATCAACCTGTCCGTGCCGGGGCGCCACAATGTGTACAATGCCTTGGCGACGGTAGTCGTCTGCTTGGAGGCGGGACTCTCCATCGAGCAAATCGCGGAGGCCATCGTCGAATTCCGCGGAGCGAAGAGACGTTTCCATGTCCTTGGCGAAGTGAAGGACATGCTTATCATCGACGATTACGCCCACCATCCGACGGAGATCGAAGCCACGATTCTCGCGGCCAAAGCGACGGGCAAACGGATTATCGCGGTATTCCAGCCTCAGCGCTATACGAGAACGTACTTCCTGCTCGACGCGTTCAGCCGGGCTTTCAAGGAAGCGGACGAAGTGATCATTACCGATATCTATTCTCCCGCCGGAGAGCAGAGAATCGAAGGCGTGACCTCGCAGAAGCTGGTGGAGCTCATTGCCGAGAACAGCAACCCGAACGTGAAGTATATTCCGACCAAGGAAGAGGTCAAAGAGTTTCTCGCTTCGCGGATCGTTCCGGGAGATCTGGTTCTCACGATGGGGGCCGGAGACATCTGGAAAATCGCGGACGGCCTTGCCCGCGAGCTTCGCGAACAAGAGGAAATCTGACGGAACGCGGATGAGTACGATCATGATAGGATAAACGCCCGACGGGCTTGCGCGCAGGCAAGCTTCGATCGGGCGTTTCTTATTGTTTCGGATACTCTCGCATATTCCCCGCCTTCCCTACATAGGCTTTAGTAGATTAGGGGACAAGGGGAGAGACTGACTTATGCAGCCTAAAGCGAGAATGACTTTTCGTTTCGATAACGCGAACGCGGCGCCGGCTCCGGTCGAGCCGACCGTTCAAGGGCAAGGCAATCCGCCTTCCGGTCCTCAAGCGCTGAAGGGGAATGCGGTTCTCCCGGCCAGAGACGCTCCGAGCGCCGAGTTGAACCTCAAGCAGGCACAAGGGAAGACGGTCCACCCGGAGAAAAGGACGAAGACGGACTATCAAGCCTGGCACAGTCCTTATCAGGACGATATTCACGCTCTGGAGGAGATGATTCGCACCACGGAGCGGGAAGCCGTAACGGGTTTTAGCAGCAAACCGGTGCAAAGGCAAACTCAACAACCTTCTCATAGTCCCGAGCAGAAGCCCGAGGACGAAAGGGAGCGGAAGCGGGGATCCGAACCGGCTTATGAGCCGATCGCACGGCAGGTTCCGCTGAAATACAAGGGTTCCAGAAAAGGCGATTTCGCGAAGCGAGGAGAAACGATTCCTTTTCCCAAGGCCTATCAAGGCCGCCAGGCCGATTATTCGGATACCGAATCCCCGGGGCCTATCGAGCTGCCGGAGCCGCCGGAGCCGCCGGATCCGTTCGACGACGCGAGCTATGAATGGATAGACGATAGAAACGGCAGAAACGTCTACCGGGAGAACGGACCGTCCTGGATGCGGGTGTTCGTCACCGTCGTCGGAGCGATCGCGACCGGAGGACTGTTCGGATATCTGCTGCTGACGCTATTCACCGGCGAGCCCCTTCTTCCTTCGCAAGGGGCTCAGAACTCTCCGGGAGTCGTTGCGTCCGGCGGCGAGCTGCCTGCCGTTGCGCCGTTGGAGTCGACCGAACAGACAAGCGGCGCGAAGGAGGGGCAAGGGCAAGAAACGTCAGGCGGAACTTCGGAGACGGGCGGAGCGGGCGAGGCGCAAACGAGCGGCCAGGCGGCAAGCGCAACGGCGACCGTTCCAAGCGTCACCATGTATGTCCTGCAGCATGGGGTATTCCGTTCGGAAGAGAGCATGGAGGAAGCGGCCGAGAAGCTGCGGGCGCAAGGAATCGCGGCCGCGACGGATACAACGGACGGTTACCGGGTGTATGCGGGGATTTCTCCGACGAAGGCGGAAGCGGACGAGATGGTCTCGATGCTCTCGGGAACGGAAGTATACGTGAAGGCTCTGAATAGCGCCACTTTCCCGATCGCGGGCATCGAGGATGTCGGCGAGTACGTCGGTTTTCTAAGCGCTAGCGCCGACCTGTACGGCAAGATTGCCGGATTCGCGTCCGAATCGCTGAACGGAAAGCTCCCTTCGGAGGACAACGATATTTTGTCGATCCGAACCGCGCATCAGAATTGGCTCGAGCAGGCGAAAGCCGCATCCTCGTGGATCGACTCGGCGAAGACCTCCGCGCAGGCGGAGATCGAACAGCTTAACGCGGCGGTGAACGCTCTGAACTCCTACAGCGAGAAGCCTGAGGAAGCGCTGCTGTGGAAGGCTCAAACGGCGGCCATGAACGCCGTGTTCGCGGATCGGCAGCTACGGTCGTTCATCCAGCTTCAAGCGGGCGGCTAAGCTAGGGAGGCGTACCCGTAATCCTGCGAAGGGACAGCTCCTAAAGCGAGTTTGTTTTTGTATTTCAGACGAAACGGCGGCACCGCGGCGATGATCCCGGTTCCGTCGTTCTTTGTTTGTCAGCGAACTTCTCCCAAACCTCGATAGGGTCGATAATTCGACTATCTTGCAGGAAGCCGAAAGGGCGGCCGTTATCCGTTTCAGTCCAGAAAATCCAAAATCTCGTCGAATTTTTATGTTGCGTAATAGTCATGTCAGCTATTCGAAGGAATTTCGCGAAAAATAGCTGACATGACTATTCCATAAGCGCATTTAGTGGATTGACGGAAGGAAAAACGGCTGATACTATCTAATTAATAACATTGTGTTAATAATTAAAGGACTTTTTGAAGTGTAAAACGGCGTTTTGACAGAATTTCATCGTGTCTTGGTGGATTATTACGCAATTTTTTGATTCATATAATAACACGATGTTATTAAAGTGAAGGAGTGCCTCATGTCGGAATCCAAGCATACGGTCAAACAGGATCAAGAGGTTATCAAGCAGCATAATAAGCAATTGGTTCTGGATGTCATAAGAACTCGCAGGCCGATCTCGAGATCGGAGATCTCGAAGATCACCGAGATGAGCGCCACCTCCGTCGGACGCATCGTAAGCGAGTTGACCGATGAAGGGCTCGTTAGGGAGACTTCCTTAACTTCTTCGGGGGTGGGACGCAAGGCGGTCATGCTCGATATCGAGCCGAGCGGCCGATACGCGATCGGGATCGACATCCAGAAGAAGCGGATCGTCATCGGGCTGATGGACTTCGCGGAACAGCTTGTTGCCTCGAAGGAGCTGAAGCACACCTCGCAGGAAGCCCAAGCGGAAGAGACCATCGCCCTGATGGCAAGCTCCGTGTCGGCGCTTCTGGAAGAACGGGGCATCTCCTCCGCGAAGGTCGGAGGAATCGGCATCGGCACTCCGGGCGTTATCGACTACGAGCGCGGAGTCGTGCAGTTCTCCTCGACGCTCGGCTGGCGGGACATCCCGCTGGCGAAGAGGATCCAGGAGGAGACGGGGCTTCGCACCGTCATCGATAACGACCTCAAGGTGAAGATACTGGGAGAGTATTTGTTCGGAGCGGCTCAAGGCTCCGACAAGACGGTGCTGATCAACGTCGGTACCGGCATCGGCTCGTCGCTGATCATCAACGGGGATATTTTCCGCGGGGGATCGAACAGCGCGGGCGAGCTCGGGCACATGACCATCCATCCTCACGGCAATCTGTGCGAATGCGGCAAGCGCGGATGCTTGCAGACCTACATCGACGAATCGGCGCTGCTGGGCGAGGCTCGCAAGGTAAGCGATATCCGGGAAATCGGCGAACTGTTCGCCGCCGTAAGGCGGAACGAGGAATGGGCGGTCGAGATTATCGATCGGGCTGCGTTCCATATCGCCGTGACGATCAACAACATCGTCTGCCTGTACAATCCGGATACCGTGATCCTAAGCGGAGATCTGGTCGAAGAGTTCGGCGAAATTCTCGAATGGCTCGACAGGCATTGCGAGCAAGTCGTCTGGGAACCGTTCCGGGATTCCTTCCAGGTCATCGCTTCGCGGCTTCACGGCCGATCCATCGTACTGGGCGCCGGAGCGCTTGCCTTGCAACAGGCTACACACAACTAGAAAGAAGGCTTTGGCAAGATGAACCTACAACCTTTGGTCGAGCAGTACCGAGGCAATGCGTTAGAGAACGTTCACTTAGGCTTGCTCTGCGGGGTGAACGACAAGAAACGGCTGATCGCCGAGGTCGGCAACGCGCAGCATATGACGTTCCTTCGTTCGGCGGCCAAGCCCTTCCAGGCGATTCCGGTCGTTAAAGCGGGGGTGCCGAAGAAGCTAGGGCTGACAGAGGGTGAGGCGGCGCTGTTCGCGGCATCGCAGCGAGGCGAATCGTATCAGATCGAAGCTCTCGACTCGATTCTGAAGAAGGCGGAGATCTCCGAAGAGCTGCTTCTGCCTTGTCCGACCGTTCCCTTGAACGACGAGCCGAGGGCGGAATTCTACGCGAAGGGGCTGCCGAAGAGACGAATCTACCATAATTGCTCCGGCAAGCATCTCGGCATTATCGCTTTGTGCAAGGAGCTCGGTTACCCGGTAGACACGTATTGGAGCATCGACAATCCGGTGCAGCAGGACATTCTGGATACGCTGGCCTACATGACCGAAGTTCCCCGAGAAGAGATCAAGATCGCGGTGGACGGCTGCGGCTTCCCGGTATTCGGCATTCCGCTGCAAGCCCTTGCGGTCGGCTATCTGAAGCTGGCTTGTCCGGATCTCATCGAAGACGAAGCGACTCGCCTCGCCGTCATCGAGCTGACCGGATACATGAACGCCAGCCCGAACATGATCGCAAGCCACGGGTTTATCTGTTCCTCGTTGTTAGAAGATTCGAACATCGTGGCCAAAGGCGGAGCGAAGGGCGTGTACGCCTTCGGATTGAAGAAGGAGAGAATGGCCTTCGCGCTCAAAGTCATCGACGGGGCGGAGCCGCCGTGGGCGACCATCGTCGCTTCCATCCTCGAGCAGATCGGGTATGAGAACCAAGCGACCATCGACCGCATGTATGCTCTGACGCCGAAAGAGATCGTCAACGACAACGGGGTTGCCGTCGGCGAGAACCGCGCGGTCTTCAAGTTGTTTTAGAGAGATAAGGATGCCATTGCATTCCGGGGGTTCATCCGAATGACGGCTGGCCTGCTCCGGTTCCGCCGGACAAGTTCCCCAGCAGCTTTCGGTTCGACTATAGCCAAGAAATCCAAAATACAACATGAGGTGATCGATTGTGAAGAAAAAAGGGTCTTTATCTCTGTTAGCACTCATGCTCGTATTCTCCGTGGTCCTGGCGGCCTGCGGCAACAACAACGAGAATGCGTCCGGCAGCTCCAGCCCTTCCGCATCCGCGGGAGCAAGCGGCAGCGCGGCTCCGTCCGGCAAGCCAATTAATCTGTACGTCGAGAACGAAATCAAGAATCTCAGCCAATGGGCGGCATCGGACGACATCTCCTTCACGGTTCTGAACAACGTGAGCGAAGGCCTCTACCGTCTGGACGCGGACAACAACCCGCAGCCGGCTCTGGCGCAAGACGTCGCCATCTCCGACGACAAGCTGACTTACACGTTTACCCTTCGCGACGGCATTCAATGGAGCAACGGCACGCCGATTACGTCAGCCGACTTCAAGTACGCTTGGCTCGGCGAGATGAACCCGACCACGGCGACGAACGGTTACTCGTTCATCCTGACGGATTACATCGTCGGCGGCGCCGAATACGCGGCAGGAACGGGCACGGCCGATCAAGTCGCGATCGAAGCGAAGGACGACAAGACGCTGGTCGTGACGCTGAAGCAGCCGACTCCGTTCTTCCTTCGCCTGACCTCTCTCGTCCCTTACTTCCCGCTGAACGAAGCGTTCGTGAAGTCCCAAGGCGATCAATACGGCCTTGCGGCGGACAAGCTGATCTATGCGGGTCCGTACGTCCTGCAATCGTTCGATATCGCGGCAGGCGCGGTTCTGAAGAAGAACCCGACTTACTGGGACAACTCGAACGTGAAGACCGACACGATCAACCTGAAGGTAATCAAGGAGCAAAGCACCGCGCTTAACGCCTATAAGGCCGGTCAGATCGACCGCGTGACGCTGGCTTCCTCCGACGTAGACGCGAACAAGAGCAATCCGGAATTCGGCACGGGCATCAAGTTCCGCACGACTTACCTGCAATTCAACACGAAGGCGGAAGGCCTGAGCAACGTCAACATCCGCAAGGCCCTGTCGCTGGCGTTCGATTCCAACATTCTCGCGGCTACGATTCTGAACAACGGCTCCTCCGGCGCTTCCGGCCTCATTCCGGACCTGATGAGCGGCGACGGCACGAAGACGTTCCGCGAACTGAACGGCAAAGTGATCGAAGCGAATATCGAGAAAGCCAAAGAGCTGTGGGCGCAAGGCGTGCAAGAGCTGGGCTCCGCTCCTAAGCTGACTCTTCTGATCGCCGACACCTCCGAAGTGAAGGACGTCGCTACGTTCCTTCAAAGCGAATTCAAGAACAACCTCGGCATCGACGTCGCTATCGACACGAAGACTTCCAAGGCGCGCAACGAGCTGATGGACAACAACAACTATCAGATGGCCGTTACCGCATGGGGCGCCGACTATGACGACGCGATGACCTACATGGACCTGTGGACGAACCACACGCCATATCGCGGCAACTACGAGAGCTCCGAGTACGACACGCTGATCGCAAACGCGAAGAAAGAAACGGATGACGCCAAGCGCACCGACATGCTTCTGCAAGCCGAGAAGCTGCTGGTCGACACGGACGCCGTCGTGGCGCCGATCTACTTCGGCGGCTATTCGTTCCTGCAGAAGTCGAACGTAACGGGCCTGATCTATCACCCTTACGGCAACCCGGTTGAATTCAAAAGCGCTGTCGCACAATAAACCAATAGGATAGTCGGGAAGGAGAGCGGGCAACTTCTCTCCTTCTTTCTTTTCACGCCAAAGAGGTGAACGAATGAGAAGGTACATCGCCAAACGGATCGTCTATCTCGTCCTTACTTTATTCATTATTACGACAGCCACCTTCTTCTTAATGAAGAACCTGCCGGGCACCCCGTTCGACGAGGAGAAGCTCGCCTTGCTGACGCAAGAACAGCGGGACCAAATCTATGCAAGCTACGGGCTGGACAAGCCGGTGATCGTTCAGTACGTCAACTATATAGGCAACATCGTCCAGGGCGACCTTGGGACCTCGATCTATTACACCGGGCAAGACGTCAAGGACATCATCGTCGACCGGATTTATCCGTCCGCTCTCGTCGGCCTTCAAGCGATTCTGCTAGGCACGGTTATCGGCCTCATTCTGGGCGTGCTCGCGGCCTATCGCCACAACTCCGGTTGGGATTACGCGGCGATGATCGTCTCCGTGCTGGGCGTGTCGATTCCGAACTTCGTCCTAGCCGCCTTGCTGCAATATTATATCGGGTTAAAATGGGGCATTCTGCCGGTCGCGTTCTGGGAAAGCTACGACAGCTCCGTGCTGCCGTCCATCGCTCTATCCGTCGGTGTAATCGCCATCATTGCGCGGTTCGTGCGGACGGAGATGCTGGAGGTGCTGCAGCAGGATTACATCGTGACCGCGAAGGCGAAGGGCCTCGGCCAGATGGCGATTCTGTCCCGGCATGCCGTGCGCAACTCGCTTATTCCCGTCATTACGATTCTCGGACCGATCGTCGTCAACCTGCTCACCGGTTCTCTCGTCATCGAGAACATCTTCGGCATTCCGGGGATCGGCAGCTTGTTCGTCGATTCGATCAAGACGAACGATTACGCGACGATCATGGGCGTGACGATTTTCTACAGCGCGTTCTATGTCGTTGTCATGCTTCTCGTCGATATTTTATACAGTTTGGTAGATCCGCGGATTCGTCTCGGATCGGGAAGGGAGTGAACGGAGGATGGCTAACCATACGGATTCCTTGGACCACTTGTTCGTCCCCGTTCGCCAGGAGAGCGGCGAGCAGGAACGAATCTCCCGTCCGGCCCTGTCCGCCTTCCAGGATAGCTGGCGGAGACTTCGGCAGAACAAGGCCGCCGTCATCAGCCTGATTCTGCTCGGCATCATGATCGTCCTCGCGATCGTCGGGCCTTGGCTCACGAAGTATTCCTACGCTCAGACGAACTATTCGGCCGTCTATCAGAATCCGAGCGCCGACCATTGGTTCGGCACGGATAAGTTCGGACGCGACCAATGGGCGCGAATCTGGCAAGGAACGCGAATCTCTCTGCTGATCGCCGTGCTGGCCGCCGCTCTGGATTTGGTCGTCGGCGTTGCTTACGGCGCGATCTCCGCGCTTAAGGGCGGCAAGGTCGACAACGTCATGCAGCGGATTATCGAGATTCTGATCGGAGTGCCGAGCCTCATCATTATCATTCTTCTTATGATGATCATGAAAGCGAACATCTTCACGATCATGGTCGCGATGTCGATCACGGGCTGGGTCGGCATGGCCAGGCTCGTTCGCGCGCAGATCCTGAAGCTGAAGCAGCAGGAGTTCGTGCTCGCGGCTCGCACGCTGGGCACCTCGAATACCCAAATCATCTTAAAGCATCTCATTCCGAATACGATCGGCATGATCGTTATCAATACGATGTTCACGATTCCGTCGGCCATCTTCACGGAAGCGTTCCTGAGCTTCATCGGACTGGGCCTTCAATCGCCGCAGGCTTCCCTGGGCGTCTTGATTCACGACGGCTTCCAGACGCTGAGCTCGCACTTCTATCTGCTGCTGTTCCCGGCGCTCGTCATTGTCATCATCATGGTTGCCTTCAATATCTTGGGCGATGGCCTGCGAGACGCGCTGGATCCGCGCATGCGCAAATAATCAGGGACAGGAGGGAGAACGATGAGCCAATCATTACTTGAGGTGCGCGATTTGGCGGTCGCATTCCGGACCTATATCGGAGAAGTCCAAGCGGTGCGGGGAGTCAGCTTCGACTTGAACAAAGGCGAGACGCTGGCGATCGTCGGCGAATCCGGCTCGGGCAAGTCCGTCACCTCGAAGAGCATCATGCGCCTGCTCGCCAAGAACGCGAAAATTCGCTCGGGCGAAATCCGGTTCGAGGGCGAGAATCTGGCGGCGGCGTCCGAGCGCCGCATGCAGAGCATTCGCGGCTCCGAGATCTCGATGATTTTCCAGGATCCGATGACCTCGCTTAACCCGACGATGACCGTCGGCAAGCAGATTATCGAGGTGCTGAAGAAGCATCGCAAGCTCGGAGGAGCGGAAGCGCTGGCCAAAGCGGTGGAACTGCTCGGGCTGGTCGGCATTCCGAGCCCGGAGAAGCGGGTGAAGCAGTATCCTCACCAGCTGTCCGGCGGGATGAGGCAGCGCGTCGTCATCGCGATGGCGCTGGCTTGCAGCCCGAAGATTCTGATCGCGGACGAGCCTACGACGGCTCTCGACGTTACCATACAAGCTCAGATTCTCGACCTGATGAAGAGAATCCAGGAGGAGACGGGAACGTCGATCATCCTGATCACGCACGACCTGGGCGTCGTCGCGGAGTCGGCCGCGCGGGTCGCGGTCATGTACGCGGGGATCATCGTCGAGACGGGCACCGTAGACGAGCTGTTCTATGAAGCGAAGCATCCCTACACGTGGGGACTTCTCGCGTCCATGCCGAAGCTGCACGAGAAGACGGGCGAGCTGACGGCGATTCCGGGAACGCCGCCGGACCTGATGTTCCCGCCGGTAGGCTGTCCGTTCGCGGCCCGCTGCCCGCATGCGATGGAGGTGTGCGTCGCCAAGATGCCGGAGTACACTTCCCATTCCGAAACGCACAGCGCCGCTTGTTGGCTTCAGGATCCGAGAGCTCGGAAGGCCGCGGCCGCAACGGGCGCAAGTTTAGGAGGTGAGCGGTAATGGCGGAACAAGGCAACAAGCAGCCGCTCGTCAAGGTAGAAGGCCTTAAGCGGCACTTCCAGGTCGGCGGGGGCAAAACGCTCAAGGCCGTCGACGACGTCAGCTTCGAGATTTATCCGGGCGAGACGTTCGGCCTCGTCGGCGAATCGGGCTGCGGCAAGTCCACGCTGGGCCGAACGCTGATCCGGCTTTACGATGCCACGGACGGAACGGTTCTCTTCGACGGCGAGAACGTGCACGGAACGAAATCGAAGGCCGAGCTGAAGGCTCTGACCCGGCGCATCCAGATGATTTTCCAAGACCCGTACGCCTCCTTGAATCAACGCATGAATGTAGAGGACATTATCGCGGAGGGGATGGACGCGCACGGGTTGGCGAAAAATCGCGCCGAACGCGCCAAGAGAGTCGTCGAGCTTCTCGAGACCGTCGGCTTGAACGCCGAGCACGCGAAGCGGTTCCCGCACGAATTCTCCGGCGGCCAGCGTCAGCGCATCGGGATCGCGCGCGCGCTCGCCGTCGACCCGGACTTCATCATCGCGGACGAGCCGATCTCGGCGCTCGACGTCTCGATTCAGGCGCAGGTCGTCAACCTGCTGCAGAAGCTTCAGCGGGAACGGGGCTTGACGTATCTGTTCATCGCCCACGACCTGTCGATGGTCAAGCATATCAGCGATCGGATCGGCGTCATGTACCTCGGCGGCATGGTCGAGCTCGCGACGAGCGACGACCTGTTCGAGGAGCCGCTTCATCCGTACACCCAGGCGCTGCTCACGGCGATTCCGATTCCGGATCCGCGCCTCGAGAGAGAACGCAAGCGGCAACTGCTGCAGGGCGATCTGCCGAGTCCGATCGATCCGCCGAGCGGCTGCCGCTTCCGCACGCGTTGTCCGTTCGCGACCGAGCATTGCAAGAGTAAGGCGCCGGAATGGCGGGAAGCCCGCCCGAACCATTGGGTAGCTTGCCACCTCTACGGAAGCGAGAGCGATCGGGCGGCGATGAAGGCATGAGGAACGGAGTGGAAGCTATGGATTGGAATAAGGAAGCAGAGAAGAAGAAGGAACGGCTGCTGGCCGATCTCTTCGCTCTTCTTCGCATAAACAGCGTGAAGGATCTGGCGTCTTCGGAGCCCGGCAAGCCGATGGGCAAGGGCATCGCGGAGGCTCTGGACTATATGCTCGAATTGGGAGAGTCGGCCGGCTTCCGGACTCGCAACCTGCAAGGCTATGCCGGCTATGCGGAGTACGCGCCTTCCGAGTCGGAAGATTACGTGGCGTTGCTCTGTCACTTGGACGTCGTTCCCGCGAGCGGCGAATGGACGACGCCTCCGTATGAGCCCGAGATTCGGGACGGCAAGCTCTATGCCCGCGGAGCGATCGACGACAAGGGCCCGGCGATGGCCGCGTTCTATGCGCTTAAGATCGTGAAGGAGCTCGGGCTCCCGGCGAAGCATAACGTTCGCCTGATTCTCGGAACGGACGAGGAGCATGCCTGCGACTGCATGACGATGTACCGGAAGCTGGAGAAGCCTCCGCTGTGCGGCTTCACGCCGGATGCGGACTTCCCGATCGTGCGGGCGGAGAAGGGTCAGATCAACGTCAAGATCATCCTTGAAGCGGGCGAGGACTCGGCGGCGAAGAGCTTGCAGTGCGAGTTTTACTTGAAGTCGTTTATGGGAGGAGGCACGGCGAACATGGTTCCGGAGAAGGCGGAAGCCATTGTCCAAGGAGAGGCGGAGAGCCTCGAAGCGTTGGCCGTCGCTTTCGGAACCTATTGCAAGGAGAAAGGCTTGGCTGGAAGCGCGGATCGGGAAGAAGGCACGCTCGCGCTTAAGCTCGCGGGAGTGTCCGCGCACGGCATGGAGCCGCATCTCGGACGCAACGCCGCGCTCGAGCTGCTCCACTTCCTTCGCCGCTTGTCGCTTCAACCGGACGCCAAACGTTATGTCGCCTGCGTGAACGATCATCTGCACGGCGATTGCTTGGGCCATGCGTTCGGGGTGGCGATGAGCGATGACGTCACGGGGGCTCTGACGATCAACACGGGGATTCTGCAATATCTCCCGGGCGGAGAGTCCTTCTTCCATCTGAATCTCCGCTACCCGGCTTGCGGCACGTCATCTTTCATTCTGGAGAACATCTCGAAACGGGTCGAATCCTATGGTTTCCATGTGGACACGCCGATTCTTAAGGACCCGCATCATGTGCCGGACGAGCACCCGATGATCCGCATGCTTCAGCGGGTATACAACGAAGAGACGGGACTGCCGCCGACTCTGCTGTCGACCGGCGGCGGCACGTACGGGGCGCTAATTCCGAACGGTGTCGCTTTCGGGATGGAGTTCCCGGGGACGAAGTCGACCGCTCATCAGAGAGACGAGCATGTCGACGTCGAGCAATTGCTGCAAGCGACCGCCATCTATGCCAGGGCTATCTATGAATTGGCGAATCTGGATTTCGGCGCGTCCGAAGTTGGAGGATGGAAGGCATGAGCGGCTTGATCATTACTTCGGGCGGTTACGGCTCCGAGCCTGCAGAAGCGGTCGTATATCCGATCTTCGAAGACGAGATCGGCACTGTCGCAGCCTCCGGGGAGCTTCCATTCGAGATTGCTCCCTATATGGCGAAGAGAGGGGAAACGACCTGGTTCTTCGGCCGAGGGGGGGAGCGACATTATCTGATAGTCGGTCTGGGCCGCAGCGAAGCCTGCACCCTTGAGCGGATTCGGGAGGCGGCGGGTATCGCTGGCCGCGCTCTTAGGAAGCCGGGATACCGAACGGTCGACGTCTCGCTTGCTTTCGGTTCCGAGATGCGTGCGGGCGAAAGCGAGCTCGTATGCGCTTGGACGGAAGGCTGGCTGCTCGGAACGTACGAATTCAATCGCTATCGGCCCAATCGAACGGGAGCGTCTCTTGAGAGGATGCATCTCTTATCCGATAATGGATATAAGGTAGAGATCGAGAGGGTTCGAATGCGGGTCGATTCGATCGCGCTTGCGCGCGATCTGGTCAACGAGCCGGGCGACCGGTTGAACCCGGATGCGTTCGTCGAGCGAATCGTGGCGCGATTCGCGGGAACTTCCGTGAGCATCAAGGTTTATCGCAGCCAAGAGCTCGTCGAACGGAGCATGAACGGCCTGTTGACCGTCGGCCGGGGGAGCCGCTATTCTCCCGCCCTTGTCGAGCTCGTTTACGAGCCTGTTCCCGGAGAGGCACCGATCGCGTTAGTCGGCAAGGGAGTCACCTTCGACATGGGCGGCATGAACGCGAAGACGGCGAACGACATTAGCGATGCCCGGATGGACATGGGCGGAGCGGCGGCGGTCGTCGGCGCGTTGGACCTTCTCGTCCGATCGGGGGAACGTCGAAACGTCGTCGCCCTCATCCCGGTCGTCGACAACGTGCCGGGTCCCGGCGCTTACCTGCCTTCGGAGGTGGTCTCATACCCGAACGGCTTGACCGTTCAGGTGAAGAACACCGACGCGGAGGGCAGGCTCATTCTGGCCGACGCGATGCTGCATGCGGCCAAGTTCTCGCCTTGCGAGATTATCGACGTGGCGACGCTGACAGGCAACGTCGGGCAAGCGCTCGGTCTCGGCATCGCGGGCATGTGGGGCGACGAGGGGATGACCTCGCGCCTTCATGCCGCAGGGGAGAAGAACGGCGATCGTATCTGGGCGATGCCGCTCATGGACGATTACGAGGAACAGCTTCGCAGCGATTACGCGGACCTCGCGAATTGGGCACCGACCCCTTATGGAGGAGCCATTCTGGCGGCGCTGTTCCTGCGCCGCTTCTCGGGCGGCCTGCCTTGGGTTCACATCGTCATGGCGAACACGTCGCAAGCGAAGAGCGAACGAGGGTATTACCCGGTCGGGGCGTCCGGATACGGCGTCCGGCTGCTTGCGGACTATCTGATCGGAAAGTAACGAGAGAGAAGGTCATCACTATGCTCCTTGAAGTCATCGCAACCAATCTTGCCGACGCGATCGCCGCCGAACGCAGCGGGGCGCATCGGATCGAGCTGGTCACCGGCATGCTGGAAGGCGGGCTGACGCCCAGCATCGGCCTCATCGAGGAAGTCGTGCGCTCGGTCACGATTCCGGTGAACGTCATGGTGCGGCCGCACAGCTTGTCGTTCGTTTACGGCGCGGAGGATCTTCGGACGATGAGGGCGGACATTCGCGCCATTCGCGGGACCGGGGCAGCCGGCATCGTGGTCGGGGCGTTGACGGAAGACCGCAAAATCGATACCGCGCTGCTGCGGGTGCTGATCGCGGAAGCAGAGCATCTCGACGTGACGTTCCATCGCGCCTTCGACGAGACGGAAGACCAGTTCGAGGCGCTAGGGGAACTCGCCGCGTTCCCGCAGATCAGCCGGGTGCTGACGTCCGGCGGGCAGCCGTCCGCGCTGCGGGCCATGGGCCGAATCCGCTCTCTAGTCGAAGCGACCGAGGGAACGAGGCTGCGCATTCTGGCCGGGGCCGGCTTGACCGTGGAAGCCCTGCCGGATTTTCTCCGCCAGACGGGCGCCCCCGAAGTCCACTTCGGCTCCGCGGTGCGCGAAGACGGCAACGGTCTGCGCCCGATCGTTCCGGAGCGGATCGCCTCGATCAGGTCTATTTTCGAAGAGTTGGAGCGGGAAGGGTAAATCGTTAGGTTTAAACCGAGATAGCTCTGAGTTCGATTGAAGTCGGGAAATCCCTTCGTTCAGGTACCTTGAGCTAGGCGAAGAAAAACGCATGCGGCAATGAGAGAATCTAAGGAGTCCTCCTCCGCGCTTGGGCGGAATAGGCGACGATAGCCTGAAGAGGGTAGTTAGACTGCGCACATTGTCGCGATAGAGAGTCGTTAACCGGAAGAAGGCAGTCTAACTGCATACTTTGACGGGAGTTGCGTCCAATGCCGAAGATCGGGATCCTCGCCCCCATTGGTGCTAAACAAAATTAAAATCATATTAGTTTTATTAGGGTTGTCTCATAACCGCAATCTGCGGGGAGGCAACCCTCTTTACTTGAGCGGCCCGGTCGAATTGTGTAGAGATACCGATTACCGTAAGCCAACCGGTCGAATCGGACGGCCGCATCCGCATAATGGGGTCCATTTTTGCATTGAACAGGCAACGCGGGCAACGTATAATGAATGAACAAGTGTCAAAAAATGGTGGGAGACGTTGAAACGTGAAGAAAAGCGTTTGGGTTCTAGTGCTGCTCATATTTATCGGATTGCTGGCGGG
>Ga0065721_10051059_pt1 | contig 16416 bp, 14 predicted proteins | sample Mesricmetagenome_FD_59108 | JGI IMG/M metagenome (GOLD analysis project Ga0065721, IMG submission 59108) | Mesophilic microbial community from rice straw/compost enrichment Sample: eDNA_1 v2 (version 2) | ecosystem: Engineered > Solid waste > Grass > Composting > Bioreactor | place: USA: Davis... | reverse complement strand
GGGCGGCGTCTTCGCGCCGCCCCTGCCGCCGCCGAAGCCGGATCGCTTCAGGTCAGACCTCGCCGAGGGCCGACAGGTAGAGGTCCAGGATCGCCTCTTCCTCCTGGCGCTTGGCCTTGTCCTGCTTCCTGATGCGGATGACCTTGCGCAGGACCTTGACGTCGTAGCCCTCGCCCTTGGCCTCGGCGAAGACCTCCTTCATGTCGGTCATGACGGCCTGCTTGTCCTCCTCGAGACGCTCTAGGCGCTCGATGATCGTGCGAAGACGGCCCTGGGCGGCGGAGGTCAGGACGTCGGGATTGGCGTCGAAGGCGGCGTCGTCGGCCATGAGGGGAACTCCAGAAATCAGGCGCGGACGCTAACCATGCCGGACCGCGCGGCTCAACCGCGAACACGAAAAAGGCCGCGGACAAAGTCCGCAGCCTGTGGATCGTAAGCCAGATCCTGCGCGCACGCCGCCGAAGCGGCGCACGAGGACAGGGCTGATCAACCCTGCTTGGCCTTGAAGCGCGGGTCGGTCTTGTTGATGACGTAGACCCGGCCCTTGCGACGCACGACCTTGCAGTCGCGGTGACGGGTCTTCAGGGACTTGAGCGAGCTGCGGACCTTCATGGTCGGACGTCCTGAGAGAAACCAATAGAAAAGCCGCTGGTCCGGGCGGACCGCGGCGGAGGCGGTGCGTATAGATAGACGACTCCCCGCCGTCAAGCCGAAAGGGCGTGGAACCGGGGGTTTCTGCTGCTGACGATCTCTCGCGCGGCCTGCCCGACCGCCCCCACCCGGTCTCTGCGCGACCACCCTCCCCGGACGGGGAGGGAGAGGGCCACGTGCTCAAGCAGCGCGAAGCGCGGTAGCACACCCAGACGGGCTCACGCAGCCCGATGGGCGGTAGCAAAAACGTGCTCAAGTAGCGCGACGCGCGGTAGCACAAGAAAGTATGGAGGCCTGACCTCCGAGTCGAACGGAGGGTTTACGGGGTTGCACGCCCGTCGCGTCGCCACTCCGCCATCAGGCCGTCAGAGGGACTGGTGCGTTATTACGCCGCAGGATTTGACCAGGTCGAGAAAAATCAGGGTTAACGACGCCGATGGGGGAATCCCGCGTGACGGTTTCGCGCGTGGCGCGTTTCCAGCTTTCGGCTGCGCTTCGCGCGCTTGTCATTTCCCCCAAGAGGCGAGGCGCTCTAGTCTGATTCCCATGCGTTTTTCTTACCGTCTCCTCCTCATCGGCAGCGTGGCCGCCTGTGCGCCCATGCTGCCCGAGCCGTCCCTGCCGACGCCGCCTGCCCCGGCGCCCGCGCCAGAGACGGCGCCGAGCGCGCCCGTTGTTCAACCCGCCCCCGCCGTCCCGCCGCTTGCCGCCTACGACCAGCAGGGTTTCGACGGCTGGAAGGAAAGCTTTTTGGCGCGCGTGGGCGGCGCCCGGCGCGCGGCCTATGCGAAGGAGATGGAGGGCCTGACGCCCGACCCCAGCGTGGTGCGCCTGGACCGCAACCAGCCGGAGTTCTCTCGCCCCGCCGGCGTCTATGTGCAGAACGCGGCGACGCCGGTGCGCATCGCCCAGGCCAGGCAGCGCATCGACCGCGTGCCGTGGCCGGTGGTCCAGCGCTTCGGCGTGCCCAGCGAGATCCTGGTCGGCATCTGGGCGCAGGAGAGCGCCTTCGGGCAGGTGCAAGGCGACTATGACGTGATCCGTTCGCTGGCCACCCTGGCTTATGACGGTCGCCGCCGCGAATGGGCCGAAGGGCAGCTGAAGCACGCCCTGGACATCGTGGTGGACGGTCGGCGCGAGCGGGCGGGGCTGAAGGGCAGCTGGGCCGGGGCCATGGGCCAGACCCAGTTCATGCCCGACAACTATCTGCGCCTAGGCGTCGATCAGGACGGCGACGGCCATGTCGACATCTGGGGCGACGACGCCGACGCCCTGGCCTCGGCCGCCAATCTGCTGGCGCAGGCCGGATGGAAGCGCGGCCAGACCTGGGGCTATGAGGTGACGCTGCCGGCAGGGTTCGACTACGCCGAGGCGGAAGGGCCGAAACATCCCTGGAGCTACTGGGTCGGCAAGGGCGTGCGCCTGGCCCAGGGCGGGACGCCGAACGGCGCCGAGGCGCAGGAGCCGGCGGCCATCCTGCTGCCGCAGGGCGCCAACGGGCCGGCGTTTCTGGCCCTGCCGAACCACTATGTGATCCGGGCCTACAACAACTCGGTCTCCTATGCGCTGGCCATCGGCCTGATCGCCGACGGGGTGCAGGGCAAGCCCGCCCTGGCGAAGGCCTGGCCCAGCGACGCGCCCCTGTCGCGCGACCAGAGGATCGGCGCCCAGAACGCCCTGACGCGGCTGGGATACGACACCAAGGGCGTGGACGGCGTCATCGGCGCCAACACCCGCGCGGCCCTCCGGCGCTGGCAGCAGGCCAACGGCCGCATCGCCGACGGCTATCTGACGGCGGATCTGGCCGACGAGCTGATCCGCCGGGCCGGATAGGCGCACGAACCTTCCCCCGCTTGTCGGGGGAAGTGTCAGGCCGTGGCGCGAAGCGACACGCCTGACGATGGGGGAAGTGTCTTTACTTCCTGAGAGAACACTCCCCTCTCCATCCCTGGTTCGCTGCGCGAACGCCGGGCCACCTCTCCCGCAAGCGGGAGAGGGTTTTGGCGGCGCCCTACCCCTTCACGCGCCAGGTGGCGCCGGTGGGGCCGTCCATGACGATGACGTCGAGCGCGTTCAGGCGATCGCGGATGCGGTCGGCCTCGGACCAGTCCTTGGCGGCGCGGGCGGCGGCGCGCTGCTCCAGCAGGGTCTCGACCTCGGCACGGAGAACGTCCGACACCTCGCCCTCCAGCCAGGCGGCGGGGTCGGCCTGGAGCACGCCCAGGATCGAGGCGCAGGCGACCAGACGACCGCGGGCCTGGGCCACGGCGTCCAGATCGCCCGCGGTCATGCCGCGCTCGATCTCGCTGGACAGGGCGAACAGGGCCGCCATGGCGCCGGGCGTGTTCAGGTCGTCTTCGATCGATTTCAGGAAGTCGGCGGGCGGGTCGATGTCGGGGGTTTCGACGCCGGCCGAACGGTGAAGGGCGCCGTAGAGCCGGTCCAATGACTTCTTCGACTGGTCCAGCAGGCCCTGGTTCCAGTCCAGCGGCTGGCGATAGTGGGCGCTGAGCAGGGCCCAGCGAACGACCTCGCCCGGCATGGCCTGGACCAGGTCATGCAGCAGCAGGACGTTGCCGATCGACTTGGACATCTTCTCGGCGTCCACGGTCAGGAAGCCGTTGTGCATCCAGTAGCGGGCGTATTCGTCGTGCGTCGCTTCGCCGTGGGCATGGCCGTGGGCGCAGACGCCCTGGGCGATCTCGTTCTCATGGTGGGGGAAGACCAGGTCGATGCCGCCGCCATGAATGTCGATGGGCAGGCCCAGCGTCCGTTCGATCATGGCCGAGCATTCGATGTGCCAGCCGGGGCGGCCATCGCCCCACGGCGAGGGCCAGGACGGCTCCCCGTCCTTTGACGGCTTCCACAGGACGAAGTCGTGGGGGTTCTTCTTGTAGGGCGCGACCTCGACGCGGGCGCCGGCGATCATGTCGTCCAGGTTCCGGCCCGAAAGCGCGCCGTAGGCCGGATAGGACGAGACGTCGAACAGGACGTGCCCTTCCGCCGCATAGGCGCAGCCGGCGTCGACGATGGCCTGGATCTGGTCGACGATGGCGGGGATGTAGTCGGTGACGTGGGGGGCCAGGTCGGGCGGCGAGACGTTCAGCAAGCCCATGTCGGCCAGATAGGCGGCCTCGTAGCGGGCCGTGACCTCGCCGATCGGCACGCCCTCCTTCGCCGCCTTGGCGTTGATCTTGTCGTCCACGTCGGTGACGTTCCGGGCGTAGATCACCTTGTCCGCGCCATAGGTCCGGCGCAGCAGCCGGACCAGGACGTCGAACACCACCGGCGGGCGCGCATTGCCGATGTGGGCGTAGTCATAGACCGTCGGGCCGCAGACGTAGAGGGTCACCCGGCTCGGATCACGCGGTTCGAACAGGCGCTTTTCACGGCGCAGGGTGTCGTGGAGGTGCAGCGGCATCGGAGAGTCTTCGGCAGGTTTTCTTGCGAGACGCGCCCCGCGTCCCATATAGGCCGCCTGATACGCAGTCCGCGCCCGAATTTATATATGATCGTTTATAAGGACCGGACACCGTCCCGGATCGACTTCATGAGCGTCACGCCCGCCAAGCCCGTCCTCGTCAGCGACGAGTCCTCCAAGCGCCCCACGCGCGAACAGGCGCTGGAGGCGGTGCGGACCCTGATCGCCTGGGCCGGAGACGACCCCGAGCGGCCCGGCCTGATCGACACGCCCAAGCGCGTGGTCGACGCCTACGGCGAATGGTTCGACGGCTATGAGGCCGACGCAGCGCGCGAGCTGAGCCGGACGTTCGAGGACGTGCAGGGCTATGACGACATGGTCATCCTGCGCGAGATCGAGGTGGAGAGCCATTGCGAGCACCACCTGGCCCCCTTCCTGGGCAAGGCCTATGTCGCCTATCTGCCGGGGGAGAAGGTGGTGGGCATCTCCAAGCTGGCGCGGGTGGTCGAGATCTTCGCCCGTCGCCTGCAGAACCAGGAGACCCTGACCAACGACATCGTCGCCGCCATCGAATCGCACCTGCAGCCGAAGGGTGTGGCGGTGATGATCGACGCGGCGCACCAGTGCATGACCACCCGGGGCGTGCACCATCGGCACGTTTCGACCATCACGACCCGCTTCACGGGCGCCTTCAAGGACGATCCGGCCCTGGCCGAGCGTTTCCTGAAGCTGGCGAAGGGCTGACGCGCCGTCCCGGGAAAGGAAATCGCCTTTTCGGAACCCGGGATCGTTTAGAACCGCTTTACAAGCGCGCGGCGGGACGCCAAGAGACCAGCGAAGCCTTCGGGCGATAGGGCGCGCCGGACGGGGTCCGGCCAGTAACGGAGACGCACATGGCGGCGAAGCTGAGTGGACCCGGCGGCAACGGCGGCAAGACCATCGAGCAGAATGCGGAGATCAACGTCACGCCCTTCGTGGACGTGATGCTGGTGCTGCTGATCATCTTCATGGTGGCCGCGCCGATGGCGACCGTGTCGATCCGCCTGGACCTGCCGCCGCCCGTGCCGAACCCGAACGACCCGAACCCCAAGGAGCCGGTGTACGTCACCATCCAGGAGTCGGGCTCGCTGTTCATCGCCGACAAGCAGACCACCATCGAGACCCTGCCCGCCGACGTGTGCAACGCCCTGGGCGGCGGCGCCTGCCGCGAGGAGCGCGTCTTCATCCGCGCCCAGCCGGAAGTGAAGTACGAGCAGTTCATGGAAGTCATGAACAACCTCCAGGAAAACGGCTTCTTCCAGGTCGGCCTGCTGAACGAAGACATCACCTGAGCCCTGGGTTCAGGATCGGAAAACAGGGCCGCGTCCTTCGGGACGCGGCCTTTTTCTTTGGGCGAAGGGTTGCCGGAGCGGCCGGGCCCGGCCTTGATGGCGGCTCGGCTGTTCGAGGAGTCGCCCATGCGTCGTCGTACCTTCCTGTCCGCCCTGCCCGCCGGCGCGCTGGCCGCCGCCGCAGGCCAGACCCAGGCTCAGGCGTCCGGAGAGACCCAGTCCCCGACGGCGGCGGCGCCCGCGTCGGCCCGGCCGGCCGATCCCTACGCGGGGGTCGGCATCGGCGACCGGGTGACCGGACCGAAGTTCATGGGCCGATCGACGGTCTGGGGCATGCACGGCGCGGCGGCGACGGCGCATCCTGTCGCCACCCTGGTGGGGATCGACACCCTGCGGCGCGGCGGCTCGGCCATCGACGCGGCGATCGCCATCAATGCGGCGCTGGGCTTTCTGGAGCCGGTCGCCAACGGCATCGGCGGCGACGCCTTCTGCATGCTGTGGGACCCCAGGCAGAAGAAGGTCGTCGGCTTCAACGGGTCGGGAAACAGTCCGCGCGGCCTCAGCCTGGCGACGGCGCGGTCGAAGGCCATCGACGGCTATCTCCCCCGCTATGGCGCGGTCACGGTCAACGTGCCCGGCACGGTCGATGCCTGGTGGAGCGCCCACCAGCGCTACGGCAAGCTGCCCTGGAAGGACGTGCTGCTGCCGGTGGCGGAGCTGTGCGAGCAGGGCGTGCCCGTGCCGCAGGTCATCGCCTACTACCTGGAGCGCAACATGGCCGCCTTCGACCGGGGCCATATCCCGATCGAGGAAAACGACAACCGAAAGCGCATCTGGGCCCCGACCGGCGCGACGCCGAAGGTGGGCGAGGTGTTCGCCAACCCCTTCCTGGGCAGGACCCTGCGGATGATCGCCGAGGGCGGGCGCGACGCCTTCTACGACGGCCCCATCGCCGACAGCATCGAGGCCTATTTCAAGCGCGTCGGCGGCTGGATGACCCGCGCCGACCTGGCCGCGCACCGCACCGACTGGGTCGAGCCGATCCGCACCGAATACCGGGGCGTGGGCGTTCACGCCCTGGGGCCCAATACCCAGGGGCTGTCGACAAACCAGATCCTGAACATCTGCGAGCAGTTCGATCTGAAGGGGATGGGGTTCCAGTCGGCCTCGTCTCTGCACGTGCAGGCCGAGGCCAAGCGGCTGGCGTTCGAGGATCGCGCCCGCTACTTCGCCGATCCGCGCTTCGGCGAGATTCCGGTCGAATGGCTGAACTCCAAGGCCTATGCGGCCGAGCGGGCGAAGCTGATCCAGCCGGACCGGATCATGGACCGCGTCATGCCCGGCGACGCCCCGCACCACGGCGACACCACCTATTTCAGCGTCGCCGACGCCGACGGCATGATGGTCAGCTGGATCCAGTCCAACTATCGCGGCATGGGCTCGGGCCTGGCGCCGGATAACGGCCATGAGCCGCTGGGCTTCATGTTCCAGGACCGGGGCGAGCTGTTCGCCCTGACCGACGGCCATCCGAACGTCTATGCGCCCGGCAAGCGGCCGTTCCAGACCATCATCCCCGGCTTCGCGACCAAGGGGGACCAGCCGTGGATGGCGTTTGGCGTCATGGGCGGGGGCATGCAGCCGCAGGGGCAGGCGCAGATCATCATCAACATGGTCGACTACGGCCTGGACCCGCAGGCGGCGGGCGACGCGCCCCGCTGGCAGCATTACGGCTCGTCCGAGCCGACCGGCCAGCCCCAGGAAGGGACCGGCGTCCTGCATCTGGAGAGCGGCGTTCCCGAGGCGACCAAGGCCCGGCTGCGCGCCATGGGCTGGACCCTGGGCGAACCGGACGGCGGCTTCGGCGGCTATCAGAACGTGATGATGCAGCAGAACCCCGGCGGCCGCTGGACCTATGGCGCAGCGACCGAGATGCGCAAGGACGGCATCGCCATCGCCTACTGACGTTCCACAGTGCGGTCCCTCACCGCCAGATCGGCGATCCGTCGCCCGGGAGGCCCAGCCGGTCCCACATGTCCGACACCCGCTCGATCACCGCCTGATCCATGCGGATTTCCTCGCCCCATTCGCGCTTGGTCTCGGGCGGCCATTTGTCGGTGGCGTCCAGGCCGATCTTGGAGCCCAGGCCGCTCTCGGGGCTGGCGAAGTCCAGATAGTCGATCGGCGTCGACTCGATCACGGTGATGTCGCGTGCCGGGTCCATCTTGGTCGAGATGGCCCACATGACGTCCTTCCAGTCGCGGGCGTTTATGTCGTCATCCACGACGATGACCCATTTGGTGTACATGAACTGGCGCAGATAGCTCCAGACGCCCAGCATCACCCGTTTGGCATGGCCCGGATAGGCCTTCTTCATCGACACCACGGCGATCCGGTAGCTGCACCCCTCGGGCGGCAGCCAGAAGTCGACGATCTCGGGGAACTGCTGGCGCAGCAGGGGGATGAACACCTCGTTCAGCGCCTCGCCCAGCACGCTGGGCTCGTCCGGCGGCCGGCCGGTGAAGGTGGTCAGATAGATCGGGTCGCGGCGCATGGTGATGGCGCTGACCTGGAAGACCGGGAACTTCTCGACCGAGTTGTAATAGCCGGTGTGGTCGCCGTAAGGGCCCTCGTCCTCGAACTCGTCCAGCAGGACGTGGCCTTCCAGCACGATCTCGGCCTGGGCCGGGACCATCAGCGGCACGGTCTTGCACGGGACCAGTTCGGCCTTGGCGCCCCGCATCAGGCCGGCGAACTGATATTCCGACAGGGTGTCCGGCACCGGCGTCACCGCCGCCAGGATCGTGCCCGGATCGGCCCCCAGCACCACGGCGCAGGGCAGGGGCTCGCGCTTTCCGGCCTTCTTGTGCCGCGCATAATGCTGCGCCCCGCCGCGGTGGGCCAGCCAGCGCATGATGGCCTTGTCCTTGCCCAGCACCTGCATCCGATAGATGCCCAGGTTGAAGTCGTCCTCGCGGTCATCGGACGGCCCCTTGGTCACGACCAGGCCCCAGGTGATCAGGGGCGCGGGCTCGCCGGGCCAGCACGATTGGACGGGCAGAGTGGTCAGGTCGATCTGATCGCCCTTCAGCACCACCTCCTGCACCGGCGCCTTCTTCACCGTCTTGGGCCGCATCGACATGACGGTCTGCGCCAGCGGCAGCATCTCCATCGCGTCGCTTAAGCCCCGCGGCGGCGTCGGATTGCGCAGGAAGGCCAGCAGCTCCCCGACCTCGCGCAGTTCGCTCGCCGTCGTCCGATCCTTGCCCTCCAGCGTCACCCCCATGGCGACCCGTTTCACCGTGCCGAACAGATTGGCGAGGCAGGGGATGGAGCTGATCGTTCCATCCGGCATGACCGGCTTTTCGAACAGCACCGCCGGCCCGCCGTTCCGCAGCAGCCGGGTCTGGATCTCGGTCATCTCCAGAACGGTGGAGACAGGCTCGGACACGCGCACCAGCTCGCCGTCGGCTTCCAGCTGGTCGATGAAGTCGCGCAGGGATTTGTAGGCCATGGCCGTGGCTTAGGCTGGGGGGCGCCGCCTGTCCACGGCGGGTTCGCCGTCAGGCCTCCGGATCGTCCCATTGGTAGGCCGCGTCCAGCCAGTCGCCCAGGCGTTCGTCGCGGTCCAGGGCGTCCATCCGCTGCATGTCCTCGGTCGACAGTTCGAAGTCGAAGATGTCGAAATTCTCGCGCGCGCGGCTTTCCTTCGTCGTGCGCGGAATGGCGATGACGCCGTTCTGGATCAGCCAGCGCAGGGTGATCTGGCCGTTGGTCTTGCCGTGCGCCGCCGCCAGTTCGGAAATGGTCGCGTCGTCGGCGATCTTGCCCTGGGCCAAGGGCGACCAGGCGGTGATGGAAGACCCCAGGTCCCTGGCGGTCGCGATCAGCTTGTCGATGCCGAGATAGGGATGGTGCTCGACCTGGTTGGTGACCAGTTTCGCCTTCGACACCGCCTGGGCCTGGCGCCACTGGGCCGACGGGAAGTTCGACAAGCCGATGGCGCGGGTCAGGCCCTGGTCCCTGGCCTCGTTCAGCGCCCCCAGCGTCTCCTCGAACGAGGGCTTCGGCTTGGGCCAGTGCAGCAGCAGCAGGTCCGGCGTGGTCCCCAGGCTGTCGGCGGATTCCCGCGCCTGTTTCAGCAGGCCGTCGCGTGTGAAGTGCTCGACCCAGATCTTGGTGGTCAGGAAAATGTCCTCGCGGGCCACGCCGGAATCGCGGATGCCTTCGCCGACCGCTTTTTCGTTATGGTAGATCCAGGCCGTGTCGATGTGGCGATAGCCGATGCGCAGCGCCTCGGCGACCATGCGGCGGGCGTCGGCCGGCTCCAGCTGCCAGGTGCCGAAGCCCAGCAGCGGGATTTCGATATCGTCGACGGTGATCGTCGGCTGGTCGCCATAGGCCATGGGGGAAATCCTTCGTCTTCAGATGAAGGGCACAGTTAGGCGTCGCTCCGGCCCGGCGAAACCCCTCCGTCGCCCTGCCCTGTGGTCTTTCGGCGTCAATGCTTGCCAGCCCGGCCGGATAGGGCCACGAAGACCCATGCGCCCCGAACGCCTCCTCGCCGCGGCCCTGGCCGCCCTTGCCTGCAGCGTGAACCCCGCCATGTCCCAGTCCCAGTCGCCGTCCTTGCCCAACGCAGCCCCCTGGGATCAGCCCTTCCTGCCGCCCGCGCTCGCATGGGACGGCGCGTCCAGGGCCCTGCTGCGCGACGCCTCCGATCCCTGGGTCACGGCGTTCGAGGCCGATCCGGCGCATGATTTTTCGCCCAACTATGCCGACACCCGCGCCTGGTTCGACCGGCTGGACCAGGCCAGCGACCTGATCCGCATCGAACAGTTCGGCGTCTCGCCCGAGGGGCGGCCGATCTATGCGGTGATCGCGTCCAGGGACGGCGCCGCTTTCAACCCAACCAAGCCGGTGCTGATGATCCAGGCCGGCATCCATCCCGGCGAGATCGACGGCAAGGACGCGGGCATGATGCTGCTGCGCGACATCGCCTTCTATGGGAAGGACGCCCTGCTGGACCGGGTGAATCTCATCCTGATCCCGATCCTGAGCGTGGACGGGCATGAGCGGGCCAGCGCCTATTCGCGCCCCAACCAGCGCGGACCGCGCATCCAGGGCTGGCGCAACACGGCGACCAACCAGAACCTGAACCGCGACTATCTGAAGCTGGACCAGCCCGAGATGCGGGCCGTGCGCGGCCTGATCCTGAAATACCGGCCCGATCTTTACGTGGACGTCCACGTCACCGACGGCATGGATTACCAGTACGACGTCACCTATGGCTTCAACGGCGAGGACGGCGCCTTCAGCCGGTCGCCGAACAGCTCGGCCTGGCTGGACTCGGTGTTCAAGCTGGCGATGAACGCGGCGCTGGAGCGCGAAGGCCATATCCCCGGCGAACTGGTCTTCGGCATGGATGACGACGATCCGATGGCGGGCCTGAACGACGGCGGCCTGGGCGAACGCTTCTCCAACGGCTGGGGCGCTGCGGCGCACGTGCCGACCATCCTGATCGAGAACCACAGCCTCAAACCGCACGAACAACGGGTGCTGGGGACCTATGTCTTCATCGAGGAGGCGCTGCGGCTGCTGGCGGACCAGGGCGATGCGCTGAGGGCGGCGACCCAGCAGGACGAGGCCCTGCGGCCCGCGGAAATCCTGGCCAACTTCGAGCAGGAGGAAACGCCCTCCTCCACCCGCGCCTTCAAGGGCATCCGCTACGAGATGGTCGACAGCGCCGCGTCGGGCCGCAAGGAAATCCGCTGGCTGGGCGAACCCGATCCGGAGACCTGGTCCCTGCCCTTCTACGGCTCCCGGCCGACGCTGACGCTGAAACGCCCGACCGCCTACTGGGTCCCCGGCTACCGCGCCGACCTCATAGAGCGGCTCAGGTCCCACGGGATCGAGATGGAGCCGGTGACGACGCCCCGCACCGTCGCCGTTTCCATGCTGCGCCTGGTCGAGCCGAGGCTGGCGACGCGCGCCAACGAGGGCCACGTCCAGGCCTCGGTCGAGACGGTCGAGGTCGAACCGCGCGACTGGGTCTTCCCCGCCGGCTCGGTTCGCGTGCTGACCGACCAGCCGCTGGGCGACATCGTCGTCCTGCTGCTGGAGCCGCAATCCAGCGAGAGCTTCTTCGCCTGGGGAATGTTCCCCGAGGTGCTGAGCCGCGTGGAGTACATCGAGCCCTACGCCATCGCCCCGCTGGCGGACCGGATGCTGGCCGCCGATCCGGCGCTGAAGGCCGAGTTTGAGGCCAGGCTGGCGGCCGAGCCGGCGTTCGCGGCCGATCCGCACGCCCGTCTGGCCTGGTTCTATGAGCGCACGCCGTTTTACGACGACCGCTATCTGCTCTATCCGGTCGCGCGCGAGGACTGATGATGATGAACGAACTCCTGATGCGGGCCCTGCAGGCCGCGGCCCTGTGGAGCGGTTTGCTGATCCTGCTGCTGCTGGTGCTGGCGGGCGTGGTCAGCAGCGGACGGCGCCGGCACATGGTGTCGCTGGGCGACGGCGGGAACGCCGACCTCCAGGCGGCCACGCGGGCGTTCGGCAATTGCGCGGAATACGCCCCCGCCGGCATGGCGGCGCTTATCCTGCTGTCCCTTGTGGGGGCGTCGCCCTGGATGGTGCACGGCGTGGGCGGCGCGCTGCTGGCCGGGCGGGTGATCCACGCCGTGGGCCTGCTGTTCCAGACGGGGCCGTCGCTGGGCCGGCTGGTGGGCATGGCCCTGACCTGGATCGCCCTCCTGGCCGCCGGCGTCGCCCTGGTCGCCTTCGGCGTGATCTGACGCCGTCGCGTTGCGGTGCGGCGAGCCGTCCGCCATATCGGGGCATGACCGAAGTCCTGTCCGCCCCCGAGGCGTCCATTTCTCCCGAAATCCTGAATGACATCGTCCAGGCCGCGCTGAAGGCCGGCGCCGATGCGGCCGAGGCGGTGACCGCGGACCGCCAGTCGCTGTCGGTCGGGGTGCGCAACGGCCGACTGGAGGACGTGGAGCGCGAAGAGTCGCGCGACCTGGGCCTGCGGGTCTTCGTCGGGCGGAGGCAGGCGACGGTGTCGGCCTCGGACCTGTCGCCGGCGACGCGCGCGCGGCTGATCGAGCGGGCCGTGGCGATGGCGCGACTGGCGCCGGAAGACCCCTATGCGGGCCTGGCGCCGGAGGACCGGCTGGCGCGCGGACCGTTCGCGGACATGGACCTGTACGATCCGACCGAGCGCGGCGCGGCCGAGCTGGAAGCCGCCGCCGCCGAGGCGGAGGGCGTGGCCCTGGCCGTGCCGGGCGTGGCCAAGTCGGAAGGCGGGCACGCCTCCTGGTCGTCCAGCCGCTGGCGGCTGGTCGCGTCCAACGGCTTCGACGGCGCCTATCAGGGCTCGGCCTTCTCGTTGGGCGTCGGGGTGATCGCCGAAAAGGACGGGGCGATGGAGCGCGGCGGCGAGAGCCGGACGACGCGCCACCTGTCCGACCTGCCCGGCGCCCAGGCCATCGGCCACTTCGCCGGACGGCGCGCCGCAGCGCGGGTGGGCGCGCGCAAGATCGCCTCCACCACCGCCCCGGTGATCTTCGAGAACCGCGTGGCGGGCCAGATCGTCTCGCCCGCCATCGGCGCCGTCGCCGGGCCGTCGATCGCGCGCGGCACCTCCTTCCTGAAAGACCGGCTGGGCCAGCGGGTGTTCGCGCCGGGCGTGGGCCTGATCGACGACCCGTTCCGCCCGCGCGGCCTGGGCTCCACCCCGTTCGACGACGAGGGCGTGGCGGTCGAGACGCGCAAGCTGTTCGACGACGGCGTGCTGACCACCTGGCTGATGAACACGGCCTCCGCAGCGCAGCTTGGCCTGGCCAGCACCGGGCACGCCTCGCGCGGGCTGGCGGGGCCGTCGGGCGTCTCGACTCACAATCTGCACATGACGCCGGGCGAGCGGACGCTGGCGCAGATGATGGCGGACGCGGGGACGGGCCTCCTTGTCACCTCCATGTTCGGCCCGTCGCTGAACGGCAACACCGGCGACTGGTCGGCCGGAGTGTCGGGCTTCTGGTTCGAGGACGGCGTGGTCGCCTATCCGGTCAGCGAGGTGACGGTGGCCGGCAAGCTGACGGACCTCTACCTGCGCATCCAGCGCGGCTCGGACCTGGAGTTCCGGGGCGCCTTCAACGTGCCCAGCCTGATGTTCGACGCGGTGGCCATCGCCGGCAAATGATCGACTTGGCCGCCGACCTCGAACTGATCCGCCAGGCGGCGATCGACGCCGGCGCGCTGGCTCTGGCCGAGCGCGAGGCGGGGCTGAAGATCGAGGCCAAGCCCGGCGGTTCGCCCGTCACCAGCGGCGACCTGAAGGTCGACGCCCTGCTGCGCGAGCGGTTGCTGGGCGCGCGGCCCCACTATGGCTGGCTGTCGGAGGAGACGGCGGATTCGCCGGATCGGCTGGGCAAGCGGCGCATCTTCGTGGTCGATCCGATCGACGGCACCGTCGCCTATATGAAGCGGACGCCGTGGTGGTGCGTGCCGATCGCCGTGGTCGAGGACGGCGCGGTGGTCGCCGCCGTGATCCACGCGCCCGAGGTCGGCGAGACCTATGCGGCGACGCGAGGCGGCGGCGCGGCCCGTAACGGCCGGCCCATCGCGGCGTCCGATGTCGATGCGCTGGAAGACGCGTCCTTCCTGGGCGACGCGCGACTGATCGAGGGGCCGCACTGGGCCGAGCCCTGGCCGTCGGTGCGGTTCGAGAAGCGCAACGCCCTGGCTTATCGCATGGCCCTGGTGGCGGCCGGCGCCTTCGACGCGGCCATCGCGCTTACGCCCAAGTGGGACTGGGACGTGGCGGCCGGCAGCCTGATCGCCCAGGAGGCCGGCGCCGTGGTCAGCGATCACCACGGCCGCCCCTGGCGCTTCAACCGCCCCGACCCGCGCCAGGCCAGCCTGGTCTGTGCCGCGCCCGCGCTGCATCCGCAGATCATGCGGCGGTGCCGCGACGTGCCGATGGCGGATTAGGTCAACGCCGACGCATAGGCGTCCGGCTTGAAGCCCACCAGGCGGCGGTCGCCGAGGTCCAGGACGGGGCGTTTGATCATCGAGGGCTGGGCCAGCATCAAGGCGACGGCCTTGTCGCGATCCAGGTTCGCCTTGTCGGCGTCGGGCAGCTTCTTGAACGTCGTGCCGGCCCGGTTGAGCACCGTCTCCCAGCCGTGCTCGTCCGCCCACTGCTCCAGCTTGGCGCGGTCGGCGCCGGCCTTCTTGTAGTCGTGAAAGGCGTAGTCCACGCCGTGCTGGTCCAGCCAGACGCGCGCCTTCTTGACGGTGTCGCAGTTGGGGATGCCGTACATCGTGATCATCCCGGCCTCCTAGCCGCTCAAAACCGCTTCGTCAGCCCCAGGCTGAACACGCGCCCGCGCGGGTCGGCGACGACGGGGTCGTAACCGAGGGCGAACTGGGCCAGCGGCGGGGCCTCGTCGGTCAGGTTGACCACGCCCAGCGACAGATCCAGGTCGGCGCCCAGGCTGCGGGTATAGAGCAGGTCCGCGGTGGTGTGGCTGGCGATGTCCGGGTCGGTGATGCCGCTGCGGTCGTTGCGATAGCCCGAGGTGTAGTGGACCAGGGCCGTCAGGCTGTTGGCCGCGCCGATCCAGGACAGGGCGAACTCGCCGCGATCCTGCGGCAGGGAGCGGCCCAGGGTGTTCAGATTGGTCCAGCCCACGCCCGAGGTCGCGGCCGCGCCGGGCGTCAGCCGCACGTCGTAGCGGTCCACGTGGGTCCAGGTGGCGGACGCGCTGGCGACGCCGCCCCACAGGTCGCGGGAATAACGGGCCGAGAGGTCGAGGCCTTGCGTCTCGATCGAGGAGGCGTTGGTGAAATAGAGCTGGACGAAGGTCAGGGCGCCCGCGGCGGAGCGGGTGACGCGGGCTTGCGCCGGCGTGCCGGTCAGGCCGGCCGCGTCGTCGGCGGCGGCCTGGTCGATGATCGCCTGGGCCGATTCCTTCACGACCAGGTTCGTATAGTCGAAGCGCCAGGCGCCGAGGCCGAACTCCAGCCTCGGCAGGGGCCGCCACAGGGCGCCCAGCGTCAGGCTTTCGGACTCCTCGGGCTTCAGGTTCGCATCGCCCGAGGTCAGGGTGTTGACGAAGACGAAGGCGCCCCGGTCGAACACCGACGGCTGGGCCGCCTGGGCGCCGGTCAGGGCGTAGACCGACGGGGCGCGATAGCCCTGGCTCCACGAGGCGCGCAGGGCGAGGGCGTCGGTCGCGTCCCAGCGCACGGCGACCTTGGGGCTGATCTGGCCGTCGTCGCCGTCATAGGCTTCGTAGCGGGCGGCCAACTGTGCCTCGATGCGGTCGCCCAGGTGGACGCGGGCCTCGGCGAAGGCGGCCAGGGCCTCCTGCGCGCCATCGAAGTCGGGGGCGTAGCCGGCCGTCAGCAGGTCGCCGGCGTTGACCAGGTCGCTCCAGTCGTGACGGAAGGTCGAGCGGCGATACTGGGCGCCCAGAGCCACATCGACCGCGCCGCCGTCCCAGGCCAGGGCCTGACCGCCGGTCGAGGCGTCCAGCGTGGTCAGCCCGGCCGCGCCGCGCAGGCCGGTCGATCCGATCAGGCTGTCGATCAGGTCCGCGTCGTTGGCCGTACCCGTGCCCAGATACGCGCTGCCGAACGGGTTGAAGTAGCGGCAGGCGCCGACGCCGGGCGTTCCCGTCGCTGGATCGCAGCCGGGACCGCCGAGGCCGTTCAGGGCGTTCTGAAGCGCGCTGCCGATCACGTCGGGCTTGTCGTAGTCGACGTGCTGGCGGCTGGCGGTCGCGGACAGGTCCCAGGTCCAGCCGTTGGCGAAGTCCCCCGACAGGCCGCCGGCGATACGCCAGGTCTGGTAGGCGAAATCGGCGACCGAGGCGCCCGCCTCGGCGCCCAGCAGACGCCCCCGGAACAGCACGTTCTCGCCGAACGGATTGTCGGGATGCGAGGCGGGGACGGTCAGGCTCTGCGCCAGGATCGGCAGGGACGGCGACTGACGCGCGACCG
>Ga0065721_10005105_pt1 | contig 16420 bp, 14 predicted proteins | sample Mesricmetagenome_FD_59108 | JGI IMG/M metagenome (GOLD analysis project Ga0065721, IMG submission 59108) | Mesophilic microbial community from rice straw/compost enrichment Sample: eDNA_1 v2 (version 2) | ecosystem: Engineered > Solid waste > Grass > Composting > Bioreactor | place: USA: Davis... | reverse complement strand
GTTTATGCTGGCAGACCGATTGGTTCAAACAGGCTTGATCAGCGCGTGGCGCTTCTTGCCCACCGAGAGCTTGATGACGCCTTCGTCGAGCAGGGCATTGTCACTCAGGATGAGCTTGTCATCGTCGATAACCGCGTCGTTGACGCGAACCGCACCAGAAGTCACATGCCGCCGCGCTTCCCCGTTGGAGGCGGCAAGGCCAGCCTTGACCAGCGCGGTCAGCACCCCGATCCCCGCTGCCAACTCGGCATGGGTCACCTCGGCCGTAGGCAACGACAGGTCCAGCTTGCCGGTCTCGAACGTTGCCCGCGCCGTCTCTGCCGCTTCCTCCGCCGCCTGCCGGCCCCGGATCATCGCGGTGACTTCGGTCGCGAGGCGCTTCTTGGCTTCGTTGATGTCGCCGGCCACGATACGGGCGATCTCCTCGAGCGGCAGCGTCGTATAGAGCTTGAGAAAGCGCTCCACGTCCGCGTCCTCGGTGTTCCGCCAGTACTGCCAGAAGTCATAGGCCGAGAGCATGTCGGGATTGAGCCAGATCGCGCCATTGAGCGACTTGCCCATCTTCTGTCCCGAAGCCGTGGTCAAAAGCGGCGAGGTGAGGGCATAAAGCTGTGGCGTCCCCAGGCGATGCCCGAGGTCGATGCCGTTGACGATATTGCCCCACTGGTCCGAGCCGCCCATTTGCAGCCGCACGCCATAGCGCTTGTTGAGCTCCACGAAGTCGTAGGCCTGCAGGATCATGTAGTTGAATTCGAGGAAACTCAGCGACTGCTCGCGGTCGAGACGCTGCTTGACCGAGTCGAACGAGAGCATCCTGTTGACCGAGAAATGCTGGCCCACATCGCGCAGGAACTCGAGATAGTTCAGCGGCAGCAGCCACTCGGCGTTGTTCACCATCAGCGACTTGCCGTCCTCGAAGCTGAGGTAGTTGGAGAACACCTGCTTGATGCCCTCGATATTGGCCTCGATGGTCTCGGGCGTCATCAGCTTGCGGGCCTCGTCCTTGAAAGACGGGTCGCCCACCATGCCGGTGCCGCCGCCCATCAGGGCAACAGCCCGATGGCCGGTCTTTTCCAGCCAGTGCAGCATCATGATCTGGATCAGGCTTCCCACATGCAGCGAGGAGGCCGTGGGGTCGAAACCGATATAGGCGGTGACCGTTTCGGTTGCGAACAGCTCGTCGAGCCCGGACTCGTCGGAAACCTGGTGAATGAAGCCGCGCTCATGCAGCGTCTGGAGGAATTCGGATTTGAACTTGGTCATTTTGGTGCGATCTGCATCTGAATTGAACCGGAGCTGCTGCCAACCACAGTGTCATCCCCGCAAGAGCGGGGATTCCTGTTTCGGTAACGGGGTTCCCGCTTTCGCGGGAACAACCTGGAAAGCTGAAGCTCCGTGGGTGAGGGCGATCGCCAAATGCGCCCTGGTCAGCGCCCGCCGCCGTCCGCGATCTCCTGACGGCGACGGTCGAGATATTCGGCGCAGCGCGCGGTCAGCTCATCGATCTTGCCTTCATAGAAGTGGTTGGCCCCTTCCACGATCTGCTGCTCGATGGTGATGCCCTTCTGCGTCTTGAGCTTGTCCACCAGCTTCTGGACCGACTGCGGCGGCGCCACGCGGTCCTTGTCGCCATGGATGATCAGGCCCGAGGACGGGCAGGGGGCCAGGAACGAGAAGTCGTATAGGTTTTCCGGCGGCGACACAGATATGAAGCCCTCCACTTCCGGACGGCGCATCAACAGCTGCATGCCGATCCAGGCGCCAAACGAGAAGCCGGCGATCCAGCAGCCACGCGATTCCCGGTTGATGATCTGCAGCCAGTCCAGCGCCGCTGCCGCGTCGGAGAGCTCACCGATGCCATGGTCGAACACCCCCTGGCTGCGGCCAACGCCACGCGAATTGAACCGCAGCACGGAAAAACCGCGCTCGGCGAACATGTAGAAGAGATTGTAGACGATCTGGTTGTTCATCGTTCCGCCGAACTGCGGATGCGGATGCAGAACGATGGCGATCGGAGCGTTGGGCTCCTTGCCCGGCTGGTACCGGCCTTCCAGACGCCCTTCCGGGCCGTTGAAGATCACTTCTGGCATGAGATTGTTCGGGCCTTTTCTGGCTCTGTCCGTTTGGTGTTGCGGGCCTCCCGTCAGGGGGTGCACACGGCTTGACTAAGCGCGGGGCGCTCCCTAAAACATGGGTCCGAAACACCAGTTTAGAATTATTCGAAACTTGGTTTTGGGGCCGCAGCGCGGCCCTTGGAGCGCCCCTTGTAATGAAGTTGGGCGAGAGAATTCAAGAAGTGTTTGATTGCAGGGCCGCAAACGCGCCCTGTGCAGGGCATGGAGCTGTGTCGGGCGTACTCGCCCCGGAAGGCGCAATGGCGAGACAATCTGTCTATCTCGATCATAACGCATCGACCCCGCTTCGTCCCGAAGCGCGGGCAGCCCTTTTTGCTGCGCTGGACCTGACGGGCAATCCCTCATCGGTCCATGCTCACGGCCGCGCCCTGCGCAACCTGGTCGAGACGGGTCGCCAGCAGCTGGCCCGACTCTGTGGCGCCGAAGCCAAGCAGGTCGTCTTCACCGGCTCTGCCACCGAAGCCATTACCCAGGCCGTGTTTGGCGGTGTCCGCACCTTTGCTTCTGGCGCCATCGTCCTCAGCGCTGGTGAACATGCCGCGGTGGCCAAGGCAGCGGAGGCCACCGGCCTGCCGCTCTGGACCATCGGTCTTGATGGTGAGGGCCGCATTGATCTGGATCAATTGGCCGCAGCTCTGGCCCGCGCCGACGCGGAAAATGTCACCCTGCTGGTGGCGCTGCACTGGGTCAACAACGAGACCGGTGTTGTCCAGCCCGTCGAGCGCATCAACACCATGGTCGGTCCGACCCGTCACACCTTGTTTATCGATGCGGTCCAGGCGCTCGGCAAGCTGGATCTGGATTTCGCGGCTTCGGCACCCGATATGATGGCCGTGAGCGGCCACAAGATTGGTGCTCCGGCCGGCATCGGTGCGCTTCTGGTCAAGGGACATGCCGATCTGGTGCGTCTCATTCCCGGCGGCGGTCAGGAACAGGGCCGGCGAGGCGGCACGGAATCGGCACCCCTCATTGCCGCCTTTGGTGCTGCCGCAGAGGCCTCGGCCTATGATAGGCAGGCCATGCAGGCTCTGACCGAGCGGGTCGAAGCGGGCCTGATAGCCATGGCGCCGGATTGCGTGGTTTTCGGCCGGGGCGCGACCCGCAGCGGCAATGTTACCAATTTCGCTGTTCCGGGCCTGGGAAATGCCACTGCAATGATGGCGCTGGATCTCATGGGTCTGTCGGTTTCCTCAGGCTCGGCATGTTCGTCGGGCAAGGTCGGCGCCAGCCATGTTCTGGCAGCCATGGGCGTGCCCAGGGACCTCGCCAACTGCGCCCTGCGGGTCAGCTTCGGCTGGAATTCCACAATGGCTGACGCGGAAGCGTTTCTGGCCGGATTTGAAACATTGCTGTTACGCAATCGGCGCGACGGCAAGGCTGCCTGATCGGCAGCCAGACACAAGCGTCTCCACCAGCGGTGGCAACCGTTTCTCCGGTGTGCAGGCGCGACAGGAAGGACTGGTTCGCGGCGGCCTTGAACCGCCGAGGGACATAAAGGAGAAGCCGTATGGCGGACTACGATATTCCGACGCTCAAGGAAGAGATCGATCGGGAAACCGTCGAGCAGGTGCTCGCCCTCGACGTCGACAAATACAAGTACGGTTTCGAAACCGAGATCGAATCCGATGTCGCCCCGCCAGGCCTGACCGAGGATACGATCCGCTTCATCTCGGCCAAGAAGGACGAGCCCGAATGGATGCTGGAGTGGCGCCTCGAGGCGTTCCGCCGCTGGCAGACTATGGAAGAGCCGAACTGGGCCAAGGTCCACTATCCCAAGATCGACTTCCAGGCGATCAGCTATTACGCAGCGCCCAAGAGCTTCAAGGGCCCCCGGAGCCTCGACGAGGTCGATCCCGAACTGCTCAGGACCTATGAGAAGCTTGGCATTCCCCTCAAGGAACAGGCCATCCTTGCCGGTGTCCAGTCTGCCGAGCCGCAGGGCACGCCGTTCTCGGGCAATGTCGCGGTCGATGCTGTCTTTGACTCCGTGTCCGTGGTCACCACCTTCCGCGAGGAACTGGCCAAGCAGGGCATCATCTTCTGCTCGATCTCCGACGCCATCCGCGAGTACCCGGAATTGGTGCAGAAGTACCTTGGCTCGGTGGTTCCGGTCTCGGACAATTACTACGCTACGCTCAATTGCGCCGTCTTCACCGACGGGTCTTTCGTCTACATCCCCAAGGGCGTCCGCTGCCCCATGGAGCTGTCGACCTATTTCCGTATCAATGAGAAGAAGACCGGCCAGTTCGAGCGCACGCTGATCATCGCCGACGACGACAGCTACGTGTCCTACCTCGAAGGCTGCACGGCTCCGATGCGCGACGAGCACCAGCTGCACGCCGCTGTGGTCGAGCTGGTTGCCCTCGACAATGCCGAGATCAAGTACTCCACCGTCCAGAACTGGTATCCGGGCGACAAGGAAGGCAAGGGCGGCATCTACAACTTCGTCACCAAGCGTGGCGACTGCCGTGGCGTCAACTCCCATATCTCCTGGACCCAGGTGGAAACCGGCTCGGCCATCACCTGGAAGTATCCGAGCTGCATTCTGCGCGGCGACGGTTCGCGCGGCGAGTTCTATTCGATCGCGATTTCGAACGGTTACCAGCAGGTCGACAGCGGCACCAAGATGATCCATCTGGGCAAGAACACGTCCAGCCGCATCATCTCCAAGGGCATCGCTGCCGGCTTCTCGGACAACACCTATCGTGGCCAGGTCTCGGCCCATGCCAAGGCCAAGAACGCCCGCAACTTCACCCAGTGTGACTCGCTGCTGATCGGTGACAAGTGCGGTGCCCACACGGTTCCCTATATCGAGAGCCGCAATGGCACGGCGGTGTTTGAACACGAAGCAACCACGTCGAAGATCTCCGACGATCAGATGTTCTACTGCATGCAGCGCGGCCTCTCCGAAGAGGAAGCCGTGGCGCTCATCGTCAACGGCTTTGTCCGCGATGTGCTCCAGCACCTGCCGATGGAATTCATGGTTGAAACCCAGAAGCTGATCTCGATCAGCCTCGAAGGCAGCGTCGGCTGACCAAAGAAATCGCGGTTCCCTCCCACCTCTCCCTCTGGGGGAGAGGGCGCCCAAAGGGCGGGTGAGGGGGCCTTAAAGCAAAACGGCGACTGACTGGCGCCACGGAGAACAAAATGACCACTCCCGTTCTTGAAATCCGCAACCTGCATGCCCGTATCGAGGACCGTGAAATCCTCAAGGGTGTGAACCTCATCATCCCGCCCGGCCAGGTCCACGCCATCATGGGCCGCAATGGTTCGGGCAAGTCAACGCTGAGCTATGTGCTGGCCGGCAAGGAAGACTATGAGGTCACCGAGGGCGAAGTTCTGCTCAACGGCGAGAACATCCTGGAGATGGAACCCGACGAGCGTGCTGCTGCAGGCCTGTTCCTGGCCTTCCAGTACCCGATCGAAATCCCCGGTGTCGCGACCATGACCTTCCTCAAGGCCGCCATCAACGCCCAGCGCAAGGCGCGCGGCGAGGGTGAACTCTCGACGCCCGATTTCATGCGCCTGGTCAAGGAAGCCGGTGCCCAGCTCAACGTCGACAGCGAAATGCTCAAGCGTCCGCTCAATGTGGGCTTCTCGGGCGGCGAAAAGAAACGCGCCGAGATCATGCAGATGGCGCTGCTCAAGCCCTCGCTGGCGGTTCTTGACGAAACCGACTCCGGCCTCGACATCGACGCGCTTCAGGTCGTCTCGAAGGGGGTGAATGCCCTGCGCGACGGTCAGCGCTCCATGCTGGTCATCACCCACTACCAGCGCCTGCTCAATCACATCGTCCCCGACGTGGTCCACGTCTTCTCCGACGGTCGCATCGTCGAGAGCGGCGACAAGGATCTGGCGCTCAAGCTCGAAGCTGAAGGCTACGCCAGCTACGGCGGCGAGGCAGCTTGACCATGGCTAAGTTTCCCGTACGGCTTGGTCCAGCCGAAGAGACCCTTATCGCCCAGCTCAAGTCCGTCGGTGCCGACCAGGCCGCCGAACGCATCACCGTGGCCGGCCTGCCGACCCGCCGCGTCGAGGCTTATCACTATACCGACCTCAAGACCCTGCTGCGGTCCATCCCGCCTCTGGCGACCCCCGCCAATGAGGCCAGCGCACCGGCGCTGCGCATCCCCGGCGCCTACACGGTGATGATCGCCAATGGCGTCATCCAGAACGCTTCCACCGCGCCCGCCGGTGTCATTGTCGGCAAGGCTGAGGGGGGCGTTCTCACAAACCGCGATGACGCGATCGTTGGTGTTAACAATGCGCTGACAAATTCGGCGCTCTCACTGACGCTTGAGGGCAGCGTCGACCCGGTCATTCAGGTCGAACGCCGCATCGAAGGCGAAGCGGCCCACGTCGCGGATGCGCTCAAGGTGTTCGTGGCCGATGGGGCGAGCGCAACCATCATCGAGACCTTCTCGGGGTCCGATGCGGCCCATGTCGGCAATCACGCCACCTATATGACGCTGGGCAAGAATGCCGTGGTGACCCACGTCTCGGTTGACCTGAGCGCCCGTGCGGCAACGCATTTTTCCACCAACGAGTATCATCTCGCCGACGGTGCAAGGCTGCGTACCCTGGTCATCCACCTTGGCGCGGGTCTCGCCCGAACCAATGTCTACCCGACCCTGGGCGGCGCCGATGCTCATACCGACATCACCGGCCTCAATCTCGTGTCGGACGGCCAGCACGCTGATATTACGATGGAAACGCACCATGCCGTGCCCCATACATCGTCCCAGCCGCTGTTCAAGTCCATTGCCCGCGGCCGCTCGAAGGCCGTGGTGCAGGGCAAGCTGGTTGTTGCCCGCGATGCTCAGAAGACCGATGCAAAGTTCATGCATCAGGGACTTATGCTGAGCGACGATGCTGAAATCCTCTCCAAGCCGGAGCTGGAAATCTATGCCGACGACGTCGTCTGCGGCCACGGCTCCACCTGCGGCAAGCTGGACGAGGACAGCCTCTTCTACCTCCTCAGCCGAGGCATTCCCAAGGCCGAGGCCGAGACCATGCTGGTGCGCGGCTTCATCGCCGAACTGCTTGATCCGGTTGAGGGTTCCGAGCTCAACGAGGCCCTGCAGGGTGTCATCGACGGCTGGCTGCTGGGCAGGCAGTGAGCCCAACTCTTGCGTCCTCCCCACAGTGGGGAGGACGCCCTCGCCTAGCTGTCCGGCTTCAAAGCAGGGAGGGGGATAACCCTCATGACCTTCGATCTCGAAAAATTCCGCGCTGATTTTCCGATCCTGTCCGAGCGGATCCATGGCCACCGCCTGGTCTACCTCGACAGCGCCGCCTCTGCGCAAAAGCCGGTTCAGGTCCTGGACCGCATGGATCACGCCTTCCGGCACGAGTATGGCAATGTTCACCGCGGCTTGCACACGCTCGCCAACCGCGCGACCGAGGGCTACGAGGCGGGTCGTGAAAGCGTTCGTCGGTTCATCAATGCCAGCCGGATTGAAGAGATCATCTTCACCAAGTCGGCTACGGAAGCCATAAATCTGGTGGCCTCATCCTTTGCCGGTCCGCGCATCGGGGCAGGGGATGAGATCGTCACGACGATCATGGAGCATCACTCCAACATCGTGCCTTGGCACTTCCACCGCGAACGCCAGGGCGCCGTGCTGAAATTCGTGGATGTGCGGGACGACGGGAGCCTCGATCTCGACGCCTTTGAGGCTTCCTTGACCGACAGAACCCGTATCGTTGCCGTTGCGCATATGTCCAACGTGCTGGGAACCATCAATCCGGTCAAGGACATGATCGCCATCGCACATGCCAGGGGCATTCCGGTGCTGATCGACGGTTCGCAGGGTGCTGTCCATACCAAGGTAGACGTGCAGGCCATCGACGCCGACTTCTACATCATGACCGGCCACAAGCTTTACGGGCCCACCGGCATCGGCGTGCTCTATGGCAAATATGACCTGCTGGCGGAAATGCGTCCCCATCAGGGGGGCGGCGAGATGATCGAGACGGTGACGCTTGAGGGTGTCACCTACAATGAGCCGCCGCACCGTTTCGAGGCAGGCACCCCGCCAATCGTGCAGGCCATGGGCCTTGGCGCGGCACTCGACTATATCGAAGCGATTGGTCGTGACGCCATCGCTGCGCACGAGCATGAAGTCAACGCCTACGCGCAGGAAAGACTGAGCCGCATCAATTCGCTTCGTGTGATTGGCAACGCTCCGGGCAAGGGCGGCATCTTCTCCTTCGAGCTGGCCGGTGCTCACGCCCATGACGTTTCGACCATTCTGGATCGGTACGGCATTGCGGTCCGAGCTGGCACGCATTGCGCGCAGCCCTTGCTAAAGCGATTTGGCGCCACCTCTACCTGCCGCGCATCCTTCGCCCTATATAACGGCAAGGATGACGTGGATGCGCTGGTTGATGGCATTGAACGCGCCCAAAAATTCTTCGCCTGAGGAAGGCCGTTATGAGCGACGAAACCAAGACCGAGACCGACGTTCGGATTGCGCCCACCATGCCCAGCGGGCTCTCGGAGAGTGAGGTGCAGCGTATCACCACCGACCTGATCGGTGCCCTCAAGACCGTTTATGATCCGGAAATCCCGGTCGATATCTACGAGTTGGGCCTGATCTATCGCGTTGACTTGGACGATGACCGCAACCTCACTATCGACATGACGCTGACTGCTCCGGGCTGCCCGGTTGCTGGCGAAATGCCGGGCTGGGTGGAGAATGCCGCCCGGGGCGTGGAAGGCATCCAGGACGTCACCGTCAACATGGTGTTTGACCCGCCATGGGATGCCTCGCGCATGAGCGAGGAAGCTCAAGTCGCGTTGAACTGGTGGTAAACCGGCGCGTTTCGCCCTATATATCGTGAAACGCCGATAAAGGTCGCCTGCCCATGCCGTTCAAGATCATGTCGTTGACCGATGCCGCTGCCGAGCGCATCNCCGAGATCATCGAAGATTCCGACAGGCCNGTTATCGGGCTGCGCGTTGGCATCAAGAATGCCGGCTGCGCGGGCGTTTCCTACACCATGGACTATGTCGAGGCCCCCATACCCGGAGACGATCACGTCAACGACAAGGGCGTCGATGTCTGGGTCGACCCCAAGGCGACCATGTATTTGCTTGGGACGGTGATGGATTTCGAGGCCGGTAAGCTGGGCTCGAGTTTCACCTTCAAGAACCCCAACCAGACCGGGGCCTGCGGCTGTGGTGAGAGTGTCACGCTGGCCCCCGCTGATCTCAAGGCCCTGGCCGAGGCCCGACAGACGGCATAGCTGCCAGGGCGGGGGAGTTTTCCCTCCCGCCCGACTTGAGCCGAGAGGCGTTCCGGCCACCACTTTCGCGAATTGCTCCTCCGGGCATCCCCGAGGACGTGCCGCATTTGTTATTGCTTGGCTGGCCGACGCATCATCAGTTGCGTGAACCTCACGAGTAAGGCATTGATCCCGCATCATGCCGAACGCTCTTCCTTCTGCCTACCGCATCACCCCTCCCAACCGTCCCCTGTCTGGTCGCGTGTCGCCGCCGGGTAGCAAGTCGATCACCAATCGGGCGCTGTTGCTGGCCGCCCTGGCGCAGGGAACCAGCAGGCTCACCGGGGCGCTGAAGAGCAAGGACACTGTTCTGATGGCGCGTGCTTTGCGCGAAATGGGCGTCATCGTCGAGGAGCCGGACGCCACCACCTTCTTGGTGACAAGCCCGGGTCGTCTCGCTGTTCCCGACGCGCCGCTCTTCCTGGGCAATGCCGGTACGGCGACGCGTTTCCTCACGGCTGCAGTCGCTACAATCAACGGCACGGTTGTGGTCGATGGTGACGAGGATATGCGTTTGCGCCCGATCAAGCCCCTCGTGGACGCCCTCAATTCGCTCGGCATCGACGCATCGGCCCCGACGGGCTGCCCTCCTGTGACCATTCACGGCAAGGGGCGTTTCGGCAAGGGCAGGGTAGAAATCGACGCCTCGCTCTCGAGCCAGTACGTCTCGGCACTGCTCATGGCCGCACCGTTCGGGGATGGGCCCATCGAAGTGGCCCTTGCCGGCAAGGACATTGGCGCCCGCGGTTATGTGGACCTCACCCTTGCTGCCATGCGTGCCTTTGGCGCCCGGATTGAAAGTCGTGAGGAAGGGACCTGGCTGGTCCAGCCCACCGGTTACATGGCCACCGACTTCCATATCGAGCCAGATGCCTCGGCAGCCACCTATCTCTGGGGGATCGAAGCGCTGACGGGCGGCAGCATTGATCTGGGTGTGGCCACGGACGCTTTCACCCAGCCGGACGCAGCGGCGCAGGCCGTCCTGGCGCAGTTTCCTGACATGCCCGAGGTGATCGACGGTTCCCAGATGCAGGACGCCGTTCCCACGCTGGCGGTCGTCGCGGCCTTTAACAACCGTCCGGTGCGCTTTGTTGGAATTGCCAACCTGCGGGTCAAGGAGACGGACCGGATCCGCGCCGTTGCCAATGAGCTGAACCGCATTCTGCCGGGCCTTGCGACCGAGGAGGGGGACGATCTGGTGGTTGCCTCCGATCCCGATCTGGTGGCGAGGCTGGCCGGCCGCAGCGAGATAGTGCGGATCGAGACCTATCACGATCACCGCATCGCCATGAGCTTTGCCCTGGCTGGCCTGCTTTTGCCCAATATCGTGATCCTCGACCCGGCTTGTACCGGCAAGACTTATCCCGACTACTGGGAAATGCTGGGGGGCTTGGGCGTCGAGTTGACTGCCATGGACTGATCAGGCGGCGCCCTTTGCGGGCGTCTCGTCGACCTCGATCAGCTCCATCTCGCTGACCACCCGGTTCCGGCCTGCGCGCTTGGCCGCATAGAGGCAGCGGTCAGCGCGTTCGATCAGCGACATGGCATTGTCCGAGGGCCGGAACGCGGCCACCCCGAAGGACGCTGTGATGCGGCCCAGCTTTTCGTTGGTGGAGCGTTTGAGCAATTCTTTGGCCTGAATAGCCTTGCGGATGTTCTCGGCCACGATCATGCCGCCATCGAGATCAGTCCACGGCAGGATGGCCACGAATTCTTCGCCGCCATAGCGTGCCGCCAGATCCTTGCCCTTGATGTTGGACTTCAGCGTCATTGCCACCAGACGCAGCACCTGGTCGCCCGTTTGGTGACCATAGGTGTCGTTGAAGGTCTTGAAGTGGTCGATATCGAGCAGCAGCAGGCAAAGCGGCTGGTTGGTTTTCCCTGCTTCGCAGATCGCGTCGTCCAGCCCTTCGTCAAAGCTCTTGCGGTTGGCGATCTTGGTCAACGGATCGAGCATCGACTCGCGGCGCACATCGTCGAGGTCGCGCTGGAGCGCGGCGATGTCCTCGCGCGATGCTTCCAGTTTGGATTCCAGCTGGCGATTGGTTTCCTGCATGCGGCGGGTTTCTGCCAGCAAGCGCGCCGCCAAGGCCTTCATGTCGTCTTCCGACAGATTGCGCTGCAGGTCCCCGCTGGCTGATTGCAGCGAGCCGGAATAGGCATTGGCCGTCGTCATGGCGGTGTCGATCGCCTCGTGGACCGCCTCGATACGGGCATGCATGCGCTCCGACACGCTCGACATGCGGTCATTGACATCCGACTTGAGGAACTCGTTGTAGAGCGTTTCGGCCAGGTCGGAATTGGGAACGGTGCCGCTACGGAAAATCGCGTTGATGCGGTTGTTGAGGGAAGGATTTACACCGGTGGCATAGGTGTAGAGCAACTCATAGAACGGCGGATAGGGCGGAATCCCGCTGCGCATGAGCAGGTCGAGCGCTGCTTTGGCATATCCCAAGGTACGCGTGAATTCCTGGTCCGACACTGCCCACCCCGCGCCCCGTTGCGCCCTGACCGGNTCAAACTANGTTAAACGAGTCGGGGCTACTAGATACAGTGCGCCCCCCGAAAAAGACAACCTCAAGTTCANAAGGTTCCTTCGGCCAGTAATGCCGAAGCCTACTGCNGCAGACGCACCGGTCTCAACAGGAATGCGGGAACCGGTCCAGCATCGCCGAATGTGCTCTCGCCCTCATCGGATTCGGCCCGTTTGGGGGGGCGCTGCTTGCGGCCGGCCTTTGCGGACTCCTGCTTCTGGGCAGGTGCGGCCGTGGCCTCCGCCTCGGCGGCTTCCGGCTTGGCTTTGCCTGCACGCCCGCGGCGTCCGCGGCTCGGCTTTACTTCCTCTTCGCCCGCTTTTTCTTCGCTTTCAGCGCGTTTGGGGCCCTTGGAATCCTCCAGCCAGTCGATTGGCTTCTGGATCAATTTCAGAATGGCATCGAGATGCTTGCCATCGGCCGGGGCCACGAATGTATAGGCCACGCCGGAGCGCCCTGCACGACCTGTGCGGCCGATGCGATGGACATAGTCTTCGGCATGAACGGGCACGTCGAAATTGAACACATGGCTGACCGCCGGAATGTCGAGGCCACGTGCGGCCACGTCGCTGGCCACCAGCAGCGTCAACCGATTGCCCTTGAAGGCATCGAGGGTTTCCATGCGGCTCTTCTGGTCCATGTCGCCATGCAGGGCACCAGCACTGTAGCCATGGCGCTTGAGCGAGTTGGCCAGGGTGGCCACGTCGCGCTTGCGGTTGCAGAAGATAATGGCGTTGGTCAGGCCCTCGGAGGCATCGATGCGGGCCCGCAGGGCGGCGCGCTTCTCGTCGGGCTTGGACGATACCTTCACAAGCTTCTGGTCAATGGTGTCGGCTGTGGAAGCCGTGCGCGAAACCTGCACGTTGACCGGGTCCTTGAGGAAGCGCTTGGTAAGGCGCTCGATCTGCGGATCCATCGTGGCCGAGAACAGCATGGTCTGCCGGCGCGGGGGCAGGCGGGAGCAAATCTTCTCGATGTCGTCGATAAAGCCCATGTCCAGCATGCGGTCCGCTTCGTCGATGACGAGGATTTCAACGCCGGTGAGCAGGATCTTGCCGCGATCGAACTGGTCCAGCAGCCGGCCGGGCGTAGCGATCAGCACGTCCACGCCACGGTCCAGTTTCTTGTTCTGATCCTCGAAGCTGACGCCGCCGATGATCAGCGCCATCGTCAGGCGATGGTTCTTGCCGTACTTCTCGAAATTTTCTGCGACCTGCGCCGCCAGTTCGCGAGTTGGCTCCAGGATCAGCGTGCGCGGCATGCGTGCCCTGGCACGGCCGTTTTCCAGAAGGGTGAGCATCGGCAGCACGAAGGACGCGGTCTTGCCTGTGCCGGTCTGCGCGATGCCGATCAGGTCCTTTTTCTGCAGCAGGTGCGGAATGGCCTGCGCCTGGATCTCGGTTGGTTTGGTGTAGCCGGCTTCTGCCACCGCATCGGTGACTTTGCTGGAGAGCCCCAGTCCGGAAAATGTATCGGTCAAGTTGGTCGTTCCACTCAAGGATGCTGTCCGGTTCGCGGCGGGCGGATTGCCTTGGTCGCGCGCCCGGTCATGGGAGGTCAACAGGCACGGTCAAACGGGACCATTCCTGTGTGGGTGCCAACCAATCAACGAATTCCTCAGCACCCTCGGCTCGGACGCTGCCGTACCGTAAAGGCCGACAGCAGTTGCACCAGTTACCCAAGGCGCTGCGACGGCAATCGGCCTGCGCGCACTTGGTACTCTACCGGCGGCGCGGACCATACCGCAAAGCCCCGGCCTGTCAATGATTTTGCCGGGATTTAGGTTAGCGTACCCGCCCGGTGACCTGCTGGCCATAAGTATCGGGCGTTCCGCTTTGTACGCCGCTTGCTCCGCGTCCAGCAGCAGCGCGCGCGCCCTCTTCCGTGATCACAGAGCTGAACTGCCTGCCGATGCAGGCATGTCCGCCAATGCCGAAGGCGAGATGGCGGTTCGATGCGCGCATCGGATCGAACCGCGTCGGATCCGCAAACACGCTCGGATCAAGATTGCCCGAGCCCCACCACATCATCAATGGGGAGCCTTATTCGATCACGTGTCCATGCCACTCGAACGCGTCATTGGTTCAATCGCGAGAGGCTAGACGTCCAGGTCGGTCACGAAGGCCGCGTTTTCCTGGATGAAGTCGAACCGTGCTTCGGGCTTGTTGCCCATCAGCCGGTCCACCGTTTGGCGCGTTGCGTCGCGATCATCGATGATNTTCACCTGNAGCAGGGTGCGGGTCTTGGGCGACATGGTGGTTTCACGCAGGTGCGCAAACGGCATCTCCCCAAGGCCTTTGAAGCGGGTGACNTCNACCTTNCCCTTGCCGGTGAACTCGGTCCGCATCAGCTCTTCCTTNTGGGCGTCATCGCGTGCGTAGAGTGTCTTGGCGCCCTGGGTGATGCGGTANAGTGGCGGCAGGGCGAGGAACAGGTGTCCGTTCTCGATAAGCCGCGGCATTTCCTGGAAGAAGAAGGTCATCAGCAGCGACGCAATATGCGCGCCGTCCACATCGGCGTCGGTCATGATGATGATCTTGTCGTAGCGCAGATCGTCTTCGCTGTAGCGGTCGCGGGTACCGCAGCCGAGCGCCTGGATCATGTCGGCAATGGCCTGGCTGGCATGCACCTTGTCGCGGCTTGCACCGGCCACGTTGAGGATCTTGCCGCGCAACGGCAGCACCGCCTGGTTGGCGCGATTGCGCGCCTGCTTTGCCGATCCGCCAGCCGAGTCGCCTTCCACGATGAAGAGCTCGGCGCCCTGGGCCGCGTTCTGCGTGCAGTCGGCCAACTTGCCGGGCAGGCGCAGCTTGCGCGTGGCGCTCGCGCGGTCGATTTCCTTTTCCTTGCGCCGGCGCAGACGCTCTTCGGAGCGTTCGATCGCCCAGTCGAGCAGTTTGCCCGCCTGTTGTGGCGAGGCCGCAAGCCAGTGGTCGAAGGCGTCACGCAGGGCGGCATCGACAATGCGGGTGGCTTCGCCGGAGGCCAGCTTGTCCTTGGTCTGGCCGACGAATTCGGGTTCGCGCACAAACACCGACAGCATCGCCGAACAGGAGGTCAGGACGTCCTCGGCCGTGAGGTTGGCGGCGCCCTTGTTCTTGGTCAGTTCGGCGTAGTTCTTGAGGCCGCGCAGCAGCGCCATGCGCAAGCCCGCCTCATGGGTGCCCCCATCGGGCGTGGGCACGGTGTTACAGTAGGATTGCACGCCGCCATCGCCAATGGTCCAGGCAATGGCCCATTCCACCGAGCCGTGACTGCCCGGCTTGCCGCTACGTCCAGCGAAAATCTCGTCGGTGATGCGTGTTTCGCCCTCGATGCGGGCGGTCATGTAGTCCTTGAGGCCATCGGGATAGTGGAACACGGCCTTGGCCGGCACCTCATCGCTGGCCAGACTTTCGTCGCAGCTCCAGCGCAGTTCCACGCCGCCAAAGAGGTAGGCCTTGGCCCGGGTCATGCGGAATATGCGGCCGGGAGAGAAATGCGCGGTGGGTCCGAAAATCTGCGGATCTGGATGGAAGCGCGTGGTTGTCCCGCGCCGGTTCTGAACCCGGCCGACATTGACGACATCCTCGACCACGAGGCCGCGGGAGAACTGGATGCGATAGAGCTGCTGGTCGCGTGCGACTTCCACAACCATGTCGTCGGATAGGGCGTTCACCACCGACACGCCCACGCCGTGCAGGCCACCGGAAGTTTCATAGGCCTTGGAGTCGAACTTGCCGCCGGCGTGGAGCACGGTATGCACGATCTCGAGCGTCGAGCGATTGGGGAATTTTGGGTGCTTCTCCACCGGAATGCCGCGGCCGTTATCGGTAACGGTTATGTATCCGTCAGCGCCCAGATGCACCTCGATGCGCGTGGCGTGGCCGGCAATGGCCTCGTCCATGGAGTTGTCGATCACCTCTGCAAAGAGGTGGTGGTAGGCATTGATGTCGGTGCCGCCGATATACATGCCCGGCCGCCGCCGCACTGGCTCCAGGCCTTCCAGGATTTCGATCTCCGAAGCCCCATAGGCCTGGGCGCCCGGCTGCTTCGCATCCGGTTTGGCCGCGACCGGTTCGGCCTTGGCAGGCTTTTCTGGTCCGGGGGCGGGGGTGGCGAAGAGATCTGACATGCACAGTCCAAGAGGTTCGGCCCGAATCGGGCAAGTCCGGTTGCTAGCATATAGCAGGAGTTTTCGCCGGTCTGGCGGCCTGGTTCCAATCCACAAGGATGGCCCACTCGGGTTCGTCAAGGTGAACGTGAGAGGAACGGACGAACTCGATAGCTGCAAGGGGATGGGTGACCGCCCCGCCTTTTGCCAGTCGGGACATTCGCTTGGTCAGCAGAAGAAAATTCGTCCCAAGATAGGGCGATGGATTTACCGCTCGTTTCCTTCTTGGGAGCACTTTCTTAAGTGCGTCCTGATACACAGATGGACATACGGTTTTTGTCTGGAGTTGCCGTATGCGAGCCGATCCA
>Ga0065721_10051054_pt1 | contig 16424 bp, 18 predicted proteins | sample Mesricmetagenome_FD_59108 | JGI IMG/M metagenome (GOLD analysis project Ga0065721, IMG submission 59108) | Mesophilic microbial community from rice straw/compost enrichment Sample: eDNA_1 v2 (version 2) | ecosystem: Engineered > Solid waste > Grass > Composting > Bioreactor | place: USA: Davis... | reverse complement strand
TTCGAAGTTATAGGTCTCGTAGTTGCCCATCTCGGCGGTCAGCGCCGCTTCGAAGGTTTCGGTCGGCTTGCGGGTCACGAAATCGATCAGGCCCGCGGTGGTGTTGCGGCCATAGAGCGTGCCTTGCGGACCTTTGAGCACCTCGACCCGCTCCAGATCGTAGATGGGGCCGGTGTTCATCATCGGATAGGCGTAGGCGACCTCGTCCGTATAGGTGCCGACGGTCGAGGTGGCGGACATGTTGATCGTGTTGAAGCCGATGCCCCGCAGCGTGTAGGTCGGCACGCCCTGATAGCTCTGGGACACCGTGAAGCTGGGCGCGAAGGCGGTCAGGTCCTTGGCGTCGGTCACGTGGAGCTGGTCGAGCGTCTCGCCTCGGATCGCCTGTATGCCCATGCCGACCGTATTGGCCGTCTCCTCACGCCGCTGCGCCGTGACGACGATGGTGTCGACCGTGTACTGCTCGCCCGCGCCGCTCGCCTGAGCGCTCGCCTCCGTAGCGGCGGCGAGCGCGATGAACGAGGCGCCGAGCGCCAGGGCGGCCCGTCGGCCGGTGTGTCGTGACATGCCTGTTTCCTCCCTTGCGCCGGGCCTCTGTCGGGCTCGTGCGCGCGGCCCCTCGCCGCATCTGGATCGCCGCGGACTGCGGCGACGCTCGGGGAAATTGAGGATTTCGGCGTTACGCGACTAGCTGACGAAAGTGATAGGGCGTCGTTGAGCGTGCCGAAGTCGCTGCCGGGGCGATGCTTCGCGCCAGAGCCGGTTCTTGGCGTCACCGCGGTCGAAGTTGAAACTTCTTGCGACAGCTGTCCCTTATAAGGCGAGCTGCAGATGCGAGCGTAGAGCGCCTATGTCCGCGAGGTGGCCTTCACCTACGGCCTCGATGACGAGATACTACGATGTCGGCGAGCCTTTCCGAAAGCTGCGCCAGCCGTCCAAGCCCATCTCGCCGAGATCACGGCGATCATCAGGATCGACGACCCCACGGTGGAGGCTGGGCCATCGACGCGGCGGAGTGACGGCCTTCGGCACCCGCCGTCGGCGGTGATCGCCCCCAACGCCTTCACCCCAGGCAGCCAGACGGCCCGGGTGAAGGCGGGGTTCGCGGCTATCCGGCGAGGGGCGCCGGGGCGTGACGGCCGGCCCGAACGGTCAACCAGACGGCGGACACGAGGAAGTAGAAGGCGCCGAAGGCGGCGTAGGGCGCTACCGTGGTGACGTCGAGGGGGACGCCTGCGGCGACCCTCTTGAAGAAAAAGGCGCCCGCCAGGGCGGACTGGGCGCCGCTCAGCACCATCGCCCATTGGGAGCCGGCCACTTTCCACCGGCGGACCCCGGTGGCGAGCTGAAGCAGGCCCGAAAGGATCGCCCAGGCGCCGAACACCTGGATCACCGCCTTCAGCCCAATGCCCAGCGCGAGCGCTACGGACACGGCAGTGACAACGCTGACGACCAGGTTGAGCGTCTGGGTCGGATTGGCGCGCAGGCCGCCGCTCTTCCGGGCGTCGATCAGGTTCGCCAGCGCATCCCAGGCCGGATAGGCCACGAACAGCACCGCACCGAAGAGAGGTGAGGTCCTGCCGACAGCCACGGCCAGGACGATCCAGCCGATCGAAACGGCTGCACGCGTGAAATAGTAGGTCCGGAGCCATTGGGCTTGAGGGGAGGGTGAGGGGCGGCGCTGCATGGCCATTCTCCTGAAGCGACTACCTACTAGCAGGTAGCCATCTACCAACTAGTAGGTAGCGCCGAGAGGTTCAATGGGCCAGGCAGCTGTCCGTACGCTGGAGACAAAAAACGGCTCGCGTGGAGCCGCCTCAGCCGCGGTCGATCCGCATCCTCGCCAGAAAGGCGTCGACGACGAAGTTGAACTTGCCGGGATCGTCGTATGCGCGCGCCATCACCATGGCCCCATAGATTGCGGTCTGGAAGAACTGGGCCGAGGTTTCGGGCTCGAGCTCCAGTCGGATGGCGCCCTGCCGGACGCCGAGCTCCATGACACGCTCGAGCCACTCGCCGAGGTCGTTGAAATGTCCCCGCACGGCGGCGCCCACTTCCTCGGGCAGGGCGGCCAGCTCGACCGCCAGCACGCCCGCCAGGCAGAACGGCTCCGACTGGTCCTCGATGCAGCGCTTCCAGTAGTCCACATACGCCAGCAGCTGCGCCAGGGCGTCGGGCTCGCCACTTTCGAGCGCCGCGATCTGCTCGCGGATGGCCGCCCGCTGCTGTTCCACCACCGCCACCACCAGATCCACTTTCGAGGGAAAGTGATGGTGGATGCTCGCCTTGCGGATGCCGAGGCGTTCCGCCAGGTGGGCGTAGCTGAACCCGTTGTATCCGGCGTTCACGATGAGCCGGCCAGCTTCACGGATCAGCTTGTCTGCGGTGCTCATGAGGCTCCATCTACCTTATGGTAGGTCGATATAGCCTCGGTGGGCGCTGGCGCAAGCCGCACCGCCCGCGCGCCGGCGGCGGCGAAGCGCTTGGTTCAGCGCTCCGATCAGCCTCGGCCTTTGCTTGTTCCTGGCGTGGCTCCCTGCAGCGTCAATCGGTGAAGGCGGTGGACCGTGACAGGGCGTCCCATGCCGCCATCTCGCTCCGCATGCCGTCGAGCTTCTGTTCCACGAGCGCAAGAGCGTCCTCTCCCAGGAAGAGGCGCGTCGGGGGATGCGCCGCCTCGACGATGGTCAGCAGCGCCTGGGCCGCCTTTGCGGGGTCGCCCGGCTGTCGGCCGCTCTTGGCCAGACGGGCAGTGCGTATGGGATCCATCACCGCGTCGTAGTCGGCGATGCTGCGCGCAGTGCGGTCCATCGAGCGGCCCGCCCAGTCGGTGCGGAACTGCCCCGGGGCCAGCGCTGTGACGCGGATGCCGAAGCTCGCCACTTCCTTGCCCAGCGCTTCCGAGATCCCTTCGAGCGCAAACTTGCTGCCGCAGTAGAAGCTGATGCCGGGCAGGGTGATGAAGCCGCCCATGGAAGTGACGTTGACGATGTGCCCGCGGCGACGCGCGCGCATCCCGGGCAGCACAGCCTTGATCATGGCCACCGGGCCGAACACGTTCGCCGCGAACTGCCGCTGCAGGTCGTCGAGCGTGGATTCTTCCAGCGCGCCCTCGTGTCCGTAGCCGGCGTTGTTGACCAGGACGTCGATCGGACCGGCGGCGGCCTCGGCGCGTGCGATCGCCGTGGGAACGGCGGCATAGTCAGTCACGTCCAGGCGCAGCGGCCGAGCTTCAGGTCCCAGAGCCGCGAATGCGTCGACATCCTCGGGGCGGCGCACAGTGCCGATGACGCGGTGGCCCGCATCGAGCGCTGCGGTCGCGAAAGCGCGGCCGAGGCCCGAACTCACGCCGGTGATGAGGAACGTCTTGGATGAGGAGGGCATCGCGGTCTCCAGATTGGCGGTTTCATTATATCATGATATAAATTCCGGATGAGCACAGACAAGCCTCCCGCCTCACCTGCGGCCGCGCGGACGACCCGACAGCGCGTGCTCGCGGCCGCCGAGCGGCTCCTCGAGAGCGATCGGGCCGGCTTTTCGATGCGCGACCTCGCGTCAGAGGCCGGGGTCAGCTTCGCCACGCCGTTCAATCAGTTCGGCAGCAAGGCCGCGATCCTGCAGGCCCTGTCGGACGAGCGGATCGGCCGGATGCAGGCGCGCCTCACCGCCGAGGGGCGGCCCGACGATGCGCCGTCGGCGATCCTGGTGGCCGTCGCCGTCGCCACGGCGGTGATGCTGGAGAAGCCGACCGTCAACCGGGCGGTGATGGCTGGCCTCGGGTCGCCCAGCGGACAGCCCGGCGTGGTCTGGGCCCGTTCCCGCGCCCTCTGGGCCGAAGCGATGGGCGAGGGGCAGGGCCTCGTCCCGGGAACGGCGGCCCTGGCGCGCGAGGCGCTGCCGGGACAGCTCGCCCTGAACTTCCGAGGGGTGCTGTCGTTCTGGGCCGCCGGCGAGATCTCCGACCTCGACCTGCCAAGGCGGGCCGCGGCCGGCGCGGCGGCGCTGCTGTTGGGCTTCGTGCCGGAATCGCGCCGAGGGTCCCTGGAGCGCCTGCTGTCGGCGGACGGCCCGCCCCGAGCCGCGTCATGACCGTAGGCCGCCGCTGGCGCGGCGCGGGCGGCGCACCGGAGATCGCCGCGGCCATCCAGTGATGCGAGCCAGAATGTCGACGAGCCATCGGCGTTGACGATCGTGTGCGATGCGCGGCGCGATCGTTAAGCGGAGCTCAGATGGTGACGGTGATTCCGGCTCGCCGCCCGAATTGTCGGATCTGGTCGAGATGGTCGGCCGAAGTCGCGATCTCGACGCGCTCCCGCACTTGCAAGGCGCCCGGCGGGACCCGATCCTCGAACAAGACGAAGGCGCGAGCAGGGTCGCATCGGCGTGAGGTCCAGGCGAGCCCCGCAATGCCTCCGCTCGCCCTGTGAAAAGCCTCGGCCCAACGGGCCGTTTCCGCGTAGGTGGGCGGCGGCGTGTCGATCAGTTCGCTGCGAGTACGCCCCAGGCGGTTGAGGTCGGGCTCGTGAAGGCTCGCCAACTCGAGTTCCTGCGTCACCTCCAGCCAGCTGATGGCGCGGGACGTCACCTTCCACCGGGCGATGAACTTGTCCGCGGCGCTGAAGGGCACGTCATGGAAGATCGATTCGTGAACGGCGCATTCGAAGCTGTCTGCGGCGTACAGCGTCGGCAAACAGTCGCCGGCAGGAAGGCTTAAGGGCGCAAAGCGGGTCAAGCCGCCTTTGCAGGGGTTGAAGACGTCGCCTTCGAAATCAGGATCGTGCAGGCGCACGATCACGGTCCCGGCAGCGAGCGGGGTGGTGTTGAACGCAGGGAAGGGGGCTGGCGGCGGCGGGACGCTCAATCAGCCCATCCAGGTCTCTGCCTCGTGGCGCGCCGCTGTGACCAAGGCCGCCTCGTCCTCCAGGCGACTTACGGGGGCGGCGTCTTCCAGCCAGCTGTTGGGGCCGATGAACCAGAAGGCGATCTGCCAGCCCGACATACCCTCGGGGAGGTTGGCGAGGACGGAGGCGATGGTCTTGTGCGGCTCGCCGTCCTTGAACTGGAACGCCGGGTAGACCTCACGACCGCCAGAACGGATGCCGAAGATCTTGCCCGCGCGCTTCCATCGGGTGGCCGTGGCGCTGCGGTTCTTCGACCCATGGCCGGCGCGCGCCGCAATCTCGTCTGCCGACAGCACCGGCCAGCGCTTGAGAAAATGTGCCTGGGCTTCGGCGTTGTCCCGCTCGAGATCCGGCATAGCGGCCGCCAACGGATCATTGGCCATGTAGACGTCGACCAGGGCCTCGATGTGTTGTTCTGTCAGAGCCCGCCGCCGGGCCTTGACCGCGCCTGGCACCTGCTCAACGACGGCGTTGATGATGGGGGCCAACTCTGGATCCGGATCACGGACCAGCAGGAACTGAGCGGAGGAGCTGAAGACCTCCGCCATCGAGGCCTGGAGAGCGTCCAGCACCTCGCGGGCGGTGACAGATCCGCCCTTGAGCTGGAGGGTGAAGCGCTGGCCGTCGATGCTGATATCGAGATCGGCCTCTCCATGCTGTGCAGACCGCGAACGCCTAGCCTTGGTCGGCGCGAGCGCGAGCTTGGATTGCAGGCGCGTCACCACGCCTTTGGTGACGTCGGCGCGGAGCCTTTCCGGAGCCAGGGCTTCAATGGCGGAGGTGCGGGACATGGGCCTCTCTGCTTAACTCGGGTAACTTCTCACATCCTAACTAAGTTTACCAGGGGCGGTTTCCAAGTGGCCGGACCGGCCATTTGCCGTGCATGACCGCGCCGTCGGTGGCGGCTTCATACGCGGCGTCGGGGGATCGAAGCTGCCTGTCAGGCGCTGCGACGGCGCCGCGGCTTGTTGGGAGTTCGCGGACAGCCTCGGGGATCTTTCAAGCGGCTCAGGCCTGCTTCGTAATGAAACTGTCACTGAACTGTCGCACGCAAAGACCATAAGGCGGGCAATTTCCAGCCCGGGCGGGAAGGTGGCGTTCAGCGCGCCAGGTCTCGTCCGCGCAACGGCATGGACCCTTGATGCTCACCTGGATCGCCCTGACGGCGCTGCTGCTGTTCTCGATCGCGACCTACATGGCCGCCCGTCGGCGCGTCGTCGCGGCCGCTGGCGGCAAGCCGACCTCGCTTCACTCCCTTCCCGGCTATTACGGAACCTATGCGGCGCTCTGGGTCGGCGTACCCGCGGCCCTGCTCGTCCTGTTGTTCGCCATGTTCGGGCCAAGGCTGGAGGCCGGCGTGCTGCGCACCGACCCGCCGGCGGCCGTCCAGGCGCTCACCGCTCCTCAGCAGGACGTCTTCTACAACGACGCTCGCGCCATCGCCCACGGCGGTCAGCCCAGCGAGACCATCTATGACGGCGCGCTGAAGACCGCGCTCGAGGAGAAGGCGGCGCAGTCGCAGCGGATGAGCCGTCTGATCGAGTATGGCTCGGTCGGACTTGCGGCCATCCTCGCGCTGGCGGGCGCATTCATCGCCTATCCGCGCGTGGCCCCGCAGTTCCGCGCCCGCAACAAGGTGGAGGGCTGGATCGCCGGCCTCTTCATCGCCTGCTCCGTTACTGCAGTCCTGACCACCATCGGCATCGTGGCCTCGCTCGTCTGGGAGAGCTGGCGGTTCTTCCAGGCCGTACCGATCCACGAGTTCCTCTTTGGGACCGAGTGGAACCCGCAGATCGCCATGCGTGCGGATCAGTTCGCCGGGGCGGGCGCTTTCGGTGCGGTGCCGCTCTTCGTCGGCACCTTCCTGATCATGCTCATCGCCATGATCGTGGCCGCGCCTATCGGCTTGTTTTCGGCCATCTACCTCTCGGAATACGCCAGTTCGCTGACGCGTTCGGTGGTCAAGCCGCTGCTCGAGATCCTGGCCGGCGTGCCGACGGTGGTCTACGGCTTCTTCGCCGCGCTCACCGTCGGGCCGCTCTTCCGCTCCTTCTTCAACTGGATCGGCGCCCAGCTGGTCGGCGGCCCCCTCGATGGGCTCGGGCAGTACCTGATGCAGGTGCAGAACCAGATGGCCCTGGTCGCCGGCGCGGTCATGGGGATCATGCTGATCCCCTTCGTCTCGTCTCTGTCCGACGACATCATCAACGCCGTGCCGCAGTCGCTGCGCGACGGCAGCCTCGCCATGGGCGCGACCCGTTCGGAGACCATCAAGAAGGTCGTCCTGCCCGCCGCGCTCCCGGGGATCATGGCCGCCATGCTGCTGGCGGTGTCGCGGGCCATCGGCGAGACCATGATCGTCACCATGGCCGCCGGCCTTCAGGCCAAGACCACCCTCAATCCGCTCGACACCGTGACCACCGTGACGGTTCAGATCGTCACCCTGCTCACCGGCGATCAGGAGTTCGACAGTCCCAAGACGCTGTCGGCCTTCGGCCTGGGGCTCACGCTCTTCGTGGTCACCCTGGCGCTCAACATCGTCGCCCTGCGTATCGTGCAGAAGTACCGGGAACAGTATGACTGACGCCGCCCTCCCGACGCCCGCTCAGGCTCTGCGCCATACCGTCGAGGCGCGCCTGAAGAAGCGCCACGCCCAGGAGATGCGGTTCCGCTTCTACGGGCGCCTGGCGATCATCATCGCGCTGTCGTTCCTCGCCCTGCTGTTGGGCCGGATCGTCCACCAGGGCTATTCGACCTTCGTGGACTACCGCATCAGCGTACCGGTCTATCTCGATCCGGCCCGCATCGATGCGGCCGACCCGACCGGCGCGAACTACGACATGATGGTCGCCGAAGCCGTGCTCAGGAAGCTCGGCGAGCAGGACGACGAATTTGGGCGCAAGGCCGGCAAGGTCATGTCGATCATGTCCAACGACCTCGGCTTCCAGCTCCTCGACCAGGTGCGCGCCGACGCCTCGCTGATCGGTAAGACGGTCACCGTGACCGGCCCGCTGAAGTCGGACGCCGCCCTCTACTTCAAGGGCGATATCCAGCGCGCCACGCCCCAGGATCTGCGAAAGCTCGACGACCAGCAGCTCGACTGGCTCGACAAGCTGCAGGCCACCGGCGCTGTCTCCTCCGGCTTCAACATCGGCTTCCTGACACGTTCGGACTCCACCGAGCCGGAGCAAGCGGGCGTGCTGGGCGCGATCGTGGGCTCGGCCATGATGCTGCTGGTGACGGCGCTCCTGGCGGTGCCGATCGGCGTGCTGGCCGCGACCTATCTCGAGGAGTTCGCGCCCAAGAACCGCTGGACCGACCTGATCGAGGTCAACATCAACAATCTCGCCGCGGTGCCCTCGATCGTCTACGGCCTGCTGGGCCTGGCGGTCTTCATCAACTGGCTGGCGGTGCCGCGTTCCTCCCCCCTGGTGGGCGGGCTGGTGCTGGCGCTCATGGCGCTGCCGACGGTGATCATCGCCACCCGCTCGGCCCTGAAGGCGGTCCCTCCGTCGATCCGGGAAGCGGCGCTGGGCGTGGGGGCCTCGCGCACCCAGACCGTCTTCCATCACGTGCTGCCGCTCGCCATGCCGGGCGTCATGACCGGCTCTATCCTCTCCCTGGCCCACGCGCTGGGCGAGACCGCGCCGCTGCTGATGATCGGCATGGTGTCCTTCGTGCCCGGCGTTCCGGAGGGGCTGACTGGCGCGGCGACCGTTCTGCCGGTTCAGGTGTTCATCTGGGAGAACGCGTCCGAACGCGGCTTCCACGAGCGGACGGCCGCGGCGATCATGGTGCTGCTGGTGTTCATGATCGTCATGAACCTGGCCGCCATCCTCCTGCGCCGCCGCTTCGAGCGCCGGTGGTAGCCGATGCGCCAGATTCCGAGGCTTTCAATGACCAATCAGCGAGACGACGCCATGGCCCATGATGCAGCCGCTCCGGTCCACATCGCCGTGGACCGCGCCCACGCCGCCATGCCGACGACGCCGGCCAAGATCCGCGCCCGCGACGTCAACGTCTTCTATGGCGAGAAGCAGGCCCTGTTCGATGTGGGCCTCGACGTGCCCGCCAATTCGGTGACGGCCCTCATCGGCCCGTCCGGCTGCGGCAAGTCCACCTTCCTGCGCTCGATCAACCGGATGAACGACACCATCCCCGGCGCACGGGTGACGGGCCGCATCGAGCTGGACGGCGAGGACGTCAACGACCGCGGCATCGATCCGGTCGTGCTGCGCGCCCGCGTGGGCATGGTGTTCCAGAAGCCCAATCCATTCCCCAAGAGCATCTTCGAGAACGTCGCCTACGGTCCGCGCATCCACGGACTGGCGACCAGCAAGAGCGAACTCGAAGGCGTGGTGGAATCCTCGCTCAAGCGCGCCGGCCTGTGGAACGAGGTCGCAGACCGCCTGCACCAGCCGGGCACCGGTCTCTCCGGGGGTCAGCAGCAGCGCCTGGTCATTGCGCGAGCCATCGCAGTCAGCCCGGAAGTCATCCTGATGGACGAACCTTGCTCGGCCCTGGATCCGATCGCCACCGCGCGCATCGAGGAACTGATCGACGAGCTGCGCAACCAATACTGCATCGTCATCGTCACCCACTCCATGGCCCAGGCCGCGCGCGTCTCGCAGAAGACCGCCTTCTTCCACCTGGGCAAGCTGGTGGAGGCTGGGCCGACCGGCGAGATCTTCACCAACCCCCGGGACAGCCGCACCCAGGACTACATCACCGGCCGCTTCGGCTAGGGACGCCCGACATGAACGAGCACATCGTCAAATCCTATGAGGACGAGCTGAACGCCCTGACCGCCGATTGCGCGCGCATGGGCGGTCTGACCGAGGCCCAGGTGGCAGACGCCCTGGAGGCGGTCGTCCGTCGCGACCAGGACCTGGCCGAAACCGTTGTGAGCCGCGACGAGCGGCTGGACCTTCTCGAGGCCGACATCGAGCGCAAGGCCATCCGCCTGATCGCCCTGCGCCAGCCCATGGCCAACGACCTTCGCAAGACGGTCGCGGCCATGAAGATCGCCTCGAACCTGGAGCGCTGTGGCGATCTCGCCAAGAACATCGCCAAGCGCACCATGATCCTCAACGAGGTCGAGCCGATCAGCCCGCTCACCCGCTCCATCGAGCGCATGGGCCGCCTGGTCATGGGCCGGCTGAAGGACGTGCTGGACGCCTATACGGCCTCGGACCTCGATCGCGCGCTCGCCGTCTGGTCGCGGGACGACGAGGTGGACGAGCACTACAACAGCCTCTTCCGCGAACTCCTGACCTACATGATGGGCGATCCACGCACGATCACCGCCTGCGCGCATCTGCTGTTCGTGGCCAAGAACCTCGAGCGGATCGGCGACCACGCCACCAACGTCGCCGAGATCATCCACTACGAAATCACGGGCGAGGAGATGATCTCCGCCGAACGCCCCAAGACCGACGCGCTGCGACTGTAACCGTAGGAGCATCCGACATTGACGCCGCACATCCTGGTCGTTGAAGACGAAGACGCCCTCTCGACCCTGCTGCAGTACAACCTGGACAAGGAAGGCTACGACGTGGTGGTCGCCGGGGACGGGGAGGAGGCCCTGACCCTGGTCTCCGAGCGCCTGCCCGACATCATCATCCTCGACTGGATGCTGCCGAAGATCTCCGGGATCGAAGTCTGCCGCCGGCTGCGCCAGCGCTCGGAAAGCCGCAACGTGCCGATCATCATGCTGACGGCGCGGGGCGAGGAAAGCGACCGTATCCGCGGCCTCGACACCGGCGCCGACGACTACATCGTCAAGCCCTTCGCCATGAGCGAGCTGTCGGCCCGCATCCGCGCGGTGCTGCGCCGCATCCGGCCGGGCCTTGCCGAGGACCGCGTCCAGATCGGCGACCTGACCATCGATCGGGTCGCCCACCGCGTGAAGCGAGCGGGCAAGGAGATCCATCTCGGCCCGACCGAGTTCCGCCTGCTCGACTATCTCATGCAGCACCCGGGACGGGTCTTCTCCCGAGAGCAACTGCTCGACGCGGTGTGGGGATCGGACGTCTATGTCGAGGCGCGCACGGTCGACGTGCACGTGGGGCGCCTGCGTAAGGCGCTCAACAAGGACGACGCCATGGCCGACCCGATCCGCACCGTGCGGTCGGCGGGCTATTCCCTGGATCTCGACGCCTAGGCTTCTTCCCGCCGATAGATCGACCGCTTCGGCGCAGCCAGCACGCGCCGAAGCATCGGCTCGAAGGCCTCCAGCGGCATCGACTCGTAGTTCGGATCGAAGCTGTTTTGGTCGTAGAGATGGCAGAACTGCGCCGTGTACTCGAAGTGCGGATGGCCCCGGAACTGCTCGCGCATGTCGCGGTCCAGGCCCAGGTGATGGAAGAAATAATACCCCTGGAAGATGCCGTGCTTGTCGAGCATCCAGTGGTTCTGTTCCGACACATAGGGCTTCATGATCACCGCCCCGATCTCGGCGTGGTTGGCGGGGCCCAGAATGTCGCCGATGTCGTGCATCAGGGCGCAGACGACATACTCCTCGTCCCGGCCATCCTTGAACGCCCGTGTGGCGGTCTGCAAGGAGTGCTCCAACCGGTCGACCGCATAGCCGCCGCTGTCGCCCTGAAGCATCTTCAGGTGGGTGAGCAGGCGATCCGGGAGTTCCCGGTTGAACGGACCGGCCGCCTTAACGATGGCCATCCAGTCATCTTGCGTCCCGTCCACCATGGCGGTGAACTTCGCCTGGGCTTGCGCCTCGCCGTCGGCCATTGGCGGCCTCCCTTCAAACGCCTGTTCTACCACATGGTGCGATCAAGCTCGCCCAAGGTCAACGACCGGGAGCTAAGGCCTGAGGCTTTCGATGAACGCGATCAGACGCTCGCGCTCGGATGGGCTCATGGACGTGACTGGCATGTCGTAGTGCCCTACCTCCGAGATCGCCTGAAGCTCGCGATCCAGGCTAGCTGGGCTGTAGCGCACCGCTATGTCGCCAAAGCTCGGTGCTCCGCTGGAGTGCTCGGCGCTTTGCGCCGTCAGGACATGACAGCTCGCGCAGCTTTCCTCTGCGATGGTGCGGCCCTGGTTCTGCTCGGCCGAGCTTACGCCAGTCATCGCGTCTGTTCCCGCACAGCCGCCGAGGCTGAGAGCTGCTCCGGCGAGCAGCGCCCGGAAAAGGGCCGAACTTGTGACTGAGCGGCTGGTCGGGCCGGTGCGGCGCCTCATGCAGGCCTCCAAAGGAAAGGACGATGGTCGCCCGTCAAAAATGGTCGTGGCTTGTACGAGACCTCGTCAAGCACGATGTCTCGTGCCGCCGGCTGCAAGGCCGCCCCACCGCGGCCGGTTTGGTCCCATATCGTACGGCCGCGCGTAGAGCGCCTAAGGACCAATCCTTAAGTCGCGCTCCCGAATGTTCGCGGGCGCTCCCGCGAACTATCGATGTCGACGAGCAGGCGGCGAAGGGCGGCCAGGCTCTCAAGGATCAACTCCCATGGCTGACGCCACCGACATCCCCATGCATCACAAGCCTGCTGGCTTGTCCGACCGCGTGGCGCTCGGCTTCACTAAGCTGCTGCGCTTCTGCGCCGACACTTTCTTCGCCAAGCGCTATGGCCACCGCGCGGTCGTTCTGGAGACGGTCGCAGCCGTGCCGGGCATGGTGGGAGCCACCATCAACCACCTGCGGTGTCTCCGTCGCATGTGCGACGACAAGGGGTGGATCAAGACCCTAATGGACGAGGCCGAGAACGAACGGATGCATTTGATGACCTTCATCGAGGTCGCAAAACCCACCCTGTTCGAGCGGTTCGTCATCGTCGCGGTTCAGTGGGTCTTCTATCTCTTCTTCTTCATGCTCTACCTCGTCTCGCCGAAGACTGCGCACCGGGTGGTGGGCTACTTCGAGGAAGAGGCGGTCATCAGCTACACGCATTACCTTGCCGAGATCGACGCCGGCCGGTCGCCGAACGTGCCGGCGCCCGATATCGCCAAGCGCTATTGGAACCTGTCTGAGGCTGCCACCTTGCGCGACGTCGTCCTCGTCGTTCGCGCCGACGAGGCTCACCATCGAGACGTCAACCACGGCTACGCCAACGAGCTGGCGGGCCTGCCTTCTGGGGACGTCGCGCCTTGCCCGCCGCACGTAGGTCTGGAGCCGACCTGGAAAACCGCCGCCTGAGGCTTGCTGCTTCGCCTTCGGCCCTAGGACCTCAAGGCATTCTTGGGCCGCCGTCCGTCAGGGCGACGGTCCATCCTTTGCGAGGGGCGGCTGGGGTGGAGCGCGGAGATTCGCACTGGCGGTCTTGCCGATGGCTTGAGCGGACCAGGCAGACCAGCTATTGGACGCCCTGGCCGCCGCCACGACCGGAGCAAGCTTCCGTGGGAGGAAAAGGCCTTGCGGGCGTAGCTCAGGGGTAGAGCGTCAGCTTCCCAAGCTGAATGTCGTGGGTTCGAATCCCATCGCCCGCTCCAGAACTCGTAGATATCAATCGTTTCGCCCGGTCGAGTGTGCGGCCACGGCCTGTCTGTTTTCACCTTTATGCGTCGCCATCAACGCGTTCCGCTCCAGTCGTCGACTTGCAACGGCGAGGAGACGCGACTGAACGCCTTGTCCCGAGTTACGAGGATTGCATCCGCTGAAACGGCGTGCGCGGCGATCATCATGTCCAAGGGCGCCAGCACAACGCCTTCGCGCTCGCATCGGGCGCGCAGATCGCCATATGCCTGCGCCGCCCCGCGATCCCAATCGAGCACGTCGACGCGCAGCAGGAACTGACGCACGCGTTCGGAGAGCGCCGCGGGATGGTCACGCTTGGCCAAGCCAAAGCGCAATTCGGATTCTGTGACGACAGAGATGGCGATCTCGTCCATCGGCAGCGCGACAAGACGTTCGGTGATCTCCGGTCGATCGCCCTTGATGATGTGGCTGGCGACGTTGGTGTCCAGGAGGAAGCCGCTCATTCCGACGATCCGGCGAAGGGGTCCCGGTCCTGTTTTGGCTGCGCACGGTCTGACGGACCCATGAAGTCGGCCGGAACGTCGTCCTTTCCGTACAATTCGATCAGGCCGTCCCATGAGCCCGGCTTCCGTGACAGGATGACATCGCCTGACTTGGGGTCGCGGCGAATGAAAACCTCATTGCCTTCGAACCGAAATTCCATCGGCAGCCTGACGGCCTGGCTTCGCCCGGTCGTGAACAATTTTGCGGTTTTTACGCCCATGACGACCTCCTCGGATGCGCCCGGAACATGGCGCCGATCGCGGTATCTATCAAGATATCTACTACTGCCGGCCCAAGCGCGCTGGCCCCAAGGACGCGGGGGCGCGCCGCAATGCCGTTGATCCTGACCAGCGTGTCCGGGCTGGAGGGCTGCATCGCCAAAGCCGCCCGATCTAAAGGGCCCTTTATCGTCGCCATCGACGGGCGCAGCGGGGTCGGCAAGTCCACCTTGGCGGGGGTGCTCGCCGCTTCGCTCGGCGGCGCGGTGATCGAGGGAGACGATTTCTATGCCGGCGGGACCGAGCTTCGCGGGGACGCTCCAGAGGCGCGGGCGTCGGCGTGCATAGACCATACGCGTCAGCGGCTGGTGTTGGCCGCCTTGCGCGCAGGAGGCGAGGTGAGCTGGCGAGCCTTTGACTGGGAAGCCTTCGACGGTCGTCTGTGCGATGAGTCGACGAGGCTCGAGCCGAAACCCATCGTGATCCTCGAGGGGGTGTACGCGGCGCGGCCGGAACTCGCCGATCTCGTCGATCTTCGTGTGCTGGTGGAATTGGCCGAGGAGGCCCGACTGGCGCGTTTGCTGCGGCGCGAGGGGGCAATCGGCGCCTGGGAGCGCCAGTGGTACGAAGCCGAAGACTTCTATTTCGAGCGCATCATGCCCGCGGCGGTGTTCGATATCGTACTGCGATTGCAGGCAGACGCTTTGGAGCCCTAGCGGCGAACACTCTCCAATTCGCTGAACAATCCTTCCCGCGGGTCGTTGAAGCTGTCCGACCTTTTGCGAATGGATACGAATGTTCTGGTTCTACATCGGCGTGGCGGCTGTCCTGGGCGTGTTGATCGCGATGACGCTCCATCGTCTCACGCGTCCTAAGTAAAGCAAAACCTGGGCTTCTCCGCACTCGCGGCCGAGCTTGCGTCATCGGAAGGGAACGCCTCCGGAATTCACCTGATCGGCAGGTACGGCTCGGACGGGCACGATCGGGTTATGACCCAGGATCCCCTACCGCTTTGGCGGCCCGGCCCGACCAAGGACCTCATCCTCGATTTCGTCGGGCGCGTGACTGATCCCGGCGGCGCGGACTTCCTCGCCCCGGCCGAGCGCATCGCCACCTTCGACAACGACGGCACGCTCTGGTGCGAACAGCCCTTGCAGGTGCAGTTCTTCTTCGCACACGGGCGGCTGGAGGAGATGGCGCGCCAGGACCCGGGGCTGAAGGAGCGCCAGCCCTACAAGGCCTTCCTCGAGCACGACATGAAGGCGATCGCCGCGGCGGGGAAGAAGGGGTTCTTCGAAGTGGCTGCGGCGACCCACGCCGGCATGACTGAGGACGAGTTCGACCAGCACGCGCGCGAGTGGCTGGCCTCCACAAGGCACCCCACCCTGGGTCGGCCGTTCACGGATCTCATCTATCGCCCCCAGGTCCAATTGCTGGGCTACCTGCGCGACAATGGGTTTCGCACCTTCGTCGTCTCGGGCGGCGGGATCGACCTCATCCGCGCCTTCGCCGAAGAGCACTATGGGGTTCCGCGTAACCAGGTGGTCGGTTCGAGCGTGCGCACGCGGTTCGAGGAGACCGCGGCCGGATGGGGCCTGACGAAACTCGCCGAGCTCAACAGCTTCGACGACCGCGAGGTGAAGCCGCAGAACATCAATCTGCACATAGGCCGCCGGCCGGTGCTCGCCTTCGGCAATTCGGACGGCGATCTTGCGATGCTGCGCTACGCTCTGAGCGGCTCGGGGCCGCGGCTGGCGCTGCTGCTGCACCATGACGACGCCGAGCGCGAATTCGCCTATGACCGCGATTTCAAGGTCAGCCCGCTCGCCGAGGCGCTGGACCACGCCGCCGAATACGGCGTCCATGTCGTCAGCATGAGGCAAGCCTGGGCCACGGTGTTCGATCCCGTGGCCTGACCTGTGGCTCTGGACTAGGCTACTTGCTCATGGCCCGGCGGCCGGCTTTCTCGGCCTCGATCCGATCGACGAATCCGTCGCCGTTAAGGTCCATCTTCGGGAAGCGCGCGGCCGAGACCTGGTCTATTTCGGCCGGCGTCACGAAGCCGTCCTTGTCGGCGTCGATGGCCTGGAACCAGCCGCCCTTGCCGACGCGGTTCGCGCCCTCGACGCCGGCCTCCTGCAGTTCGGTCCGCTCGATCTCCGCTGCGTGCTTCCACTCCTGGGCCGATATCCTGCCGTCGCGATCGTGGTCTGCCCGCATGAGGGCCGTGCGCCGGGAGTCCGCGTACTCCTTCGCCGACACCTTGCCGTCGCGATTGGCGTCGGCCAGCAGGTTGGGCGGGATGCCCTGGGCCGCGGCCGCGCCGGC
>Ga0065721_10051055_pt1 | contig 16426 bp, 10 predicted proteins | sample Mesricmetagenome_FD_59108 | JGI IMG/M metagenome (GOLD analysis project Ga0065721, IMG submission 59108) | Mesophilic microbial community from rice straw/compost enrichment Sample: eDNA_1 v2 (version 2) | ecosystem: Engineered > Solid waste > Grass > Composting > Bioreactor | place: USA: Davis... | reverse complement strand
TACTTGATGCCATATTTCTTGAAGCGGCAGAATTTCTTCCGGGGCTTCTCGGTTTTAATGGCGGTCAGGTATTTAATTTCGTTCGATTTTGCCATACTAGACCTCCGCTACTTTTTCAGTTCCTGTAGGTACACCACTTCTCTTTTTCTCATTGTACTCGACGGCGTATTTATCGAGTGCAGTGAACATGTGACGCAGTACATTCTCGTCACGCAGCAACTGAATTTTCAATTGCTCATTGAAGCTGGATGGCGCTTTATACTCCAGCACCCAGTACAAACCAGTGGTTTTTTTCTGGATGGGATACGCCAGTGATTTTAGTCCCCAGGGATTTTCGTGCACCAATTCACCGCCATGTTCTTTAATGAAGTCGGTGTATTTTTTCTGAGCGGCTTTAAAATCGTCGTCAGACAGCACAGGGGTAAAAATCACCATCAATTCGTAATTGCTCATTGGATTGATCCCTGTTTTCGGTTAAAAAATAAATTAAAAATGGGCTGCAAAGGTAAGGGAATTCGGTGAATTGCGGAAATGCGGCGGGCTTTTAAAAAAAGCCGGTAGATTTGCCGGCTTCACTCCATTAAACCAATGTCTTCTGTAAAACCGGCACCCCGCCCCGATACTGCTAATCATTTACTAATCAAACCATTATTATGAGAAAATTGGTACAGGTACGGTTTGTACCCTTACTGGCATGCCTTTGCCTGCTGATAACGGCCGCCCAGGCCCAGATCACCCTCACCGGCATATCTTATACACAGGATTTCAATACCATCGGCTCAGGCCTGCCGGCAGGTTTCAGCCTGGTTACCGGTGCCGGCGCTACCAGCCCGGGCGCCAGCGCCGCTTTCACTACCACACATACCAACTGGAACAGCACTACAGGCCGTTTTGCCAACTATGCCTCGGCCAATATCGGCGCATCGGCCACCACCGCCCGGCAGGCGGCAGCCGGCGACAGGGCCCTGGGAATACGGCAAACGGGCAGTTTTGGCGATCCCGGCGCCGCCATTGTGCTGCAGATAGCCAATACCATGGGATTCACCGGCCTGGTGCTCGATTTCAACCTGCAATCGCTGGATGTTGCCAGCGCCCGTACCACTACCTGGCGGGTGGATTATGGCCTGGGCACCCGGCCTGTCAGTTTTATCGAAGCCACCACCACGGGTAATCTCAGCACCGGCGGAGCCAGTTTTAGCAATCAGCCTATTCATGCCGATTTTGGCAATGCGCTGGACAACCAGCCCGGCGTAGTCACCATTCGCATTGTAGCCATCGGCGCCTCGGCGGGCAGCGGCAACCGCGCCACCACGGCCATCGACGATCTTAAACTCAGTTATACACCCGGCGGGGGAACCAGCAATCCCGCACTTATGGTGCAGCCGGCTTTGCTGTCGTTCCCGCCCACAGCTACAGGCGGCAACGCCACGGCCGGTTATACCTTAACAGGGGGCAATCTTACCAACGATGTAGTGATTTCGGCCGGCACGCCCTGGTCGGTTTCGGCAGACAGCCTCCAATTCAACGGCCTCCTTACCATTCCGGCGGCAGACCCACACCTGGCAACCGGCAAAACCATTTATGTACGTTTTGCGCCGGCCACCGCCGGGACGTTTACCGGTACCATCACCCATGCCAGTACAGGCGCTGCACCCCAAACGGTAACGGTGTGGGGCGAGGGGACAGATGCCCGCCACCTGATGTTTCAATTCAACACCTGTACGCCATCTGGTTTGCCTGGCAGCGGCTGGCTATCAATAAATACCAGCGGGGCGCAACAATGGGCCTGCAGCCAGTTTGGTTATAACGGCAGCAATGGTGTATCGGTGAACGGATTTTCGGGCGGCGCGGCCCAAACCAATGAGGCCTGGCTCATATCGCCTGCCCTGAACGTAAGCAACATGGAGCATATGCCTGTACTAAGTTTCTACAGCCGTGGCGAATTCAACGGTCCGTTGTTGCAGGTATTGGTGTCTACCGATTATAATGGCAGCGGCAGTCCGGCCACCGCTACCTGGACGGAGATTTCCAACGCCCACTTCCCCACGCCACCGGGCAGCGCCACCACTGAATGGACCTTTTCAGACAATATAGACCTGAGCGCTTACAAGAGTGCCGCCAAATTCTACATCGCTTTCAGGTATACTTCATCACCCGCACTGCATGCAGCGCGGTGGACGATAGATGAGGTGGCTATCAACGACCAGGCAACGCTTTTATCTGTAAGTCCGTTACAATTGAATTTTGGCGAAGTACCCGCCGGCAGTCATTCCGCAGGTATGCCGCTTGCTGTTCGGGCTGTGGGTAATACCGATATTACCCTCACTGCGCCGGAAGGCTATCAGCTTTCCCGCGATAGCCTTACTTACAGCACATCGCTGGTAATTGACCAGGCAACAGCTGCCGCAGGCACTATGGTGTATGTACGTTTTTCACCTACGGTAAAAGCTCTGCAATTTGGCGGATTCATTCACATCAGTGGTACAGATTTGAATAAAAATGCCGTGGCATTAAGCGGTTCTTCCTATCCCAAAGCCGAAACCTTTGATGTGGCCTGTTTTAACCTGGCGTTTTTTGGGTCGAACGATAACAACAATGCCTCGCCGGCTAAAATAACCGCGCAGATCAATAATATCGCCACGGTATTACAACGCCTCCATGCCGATGTGGTAGCAGTGGAAGAGGTCTCCGGCGATTCGGCGATGGATGTATTGCTCACAAAACTGCCCCATCATGCGGCCATTCTGTCGCACCGCTGGTCCTATTCTTTTGAAGCGCCCGATCCGGGTTTCCCGCCGCAGAAGATTGGTTTTATATACGATACCACCACCATGAAAATATCGGCCGGCGAGCCGCCCCGCGTGCTTTTCGAATCGATGTACGACAGTGCCCGGCTGCAATTGCCCGGCCATCGCATCGTGCATTACCCTACCGGCAGGCCCGGCAGTTTCTGGTCATCAGGCCGCCTGCCGTTTATGGCTACTTTCAACGCCAGGGTAAACGGGCAAACCAGGAAGATTCGTTTGATTGTGCTGCATGCCAAATCGTCTTCAGATGCCGAAAGCTATCAGCGGCGCGTATACGATGTACAGGTGCTGAAAGATTCCATCGATGCTTTTTACCGCAACGACCAGGTGATCATACTGGGCGACTATAACGACAGGCTGTTCGGCTCCATATTCCGGGGCGGCGTTTCGCCTTACCAGGCCTTTGTTATCGACAGCGCCGCTTATACACCGCTCACCTATGCGCTGGATTCGCTTGGCCGGTAAGCTTTATTGGCGGCTCGGGACTGATAGATCATATTACGATATCGAATGGATTATTGCCCGATTATATTGCCCAATCGACCGATATTGAAGATCCGCGCAGCTATATAGCCGGTTATAACGACAGCACTGCATCGGATCATTTGCCGGTATACAGCCGCTTTGCATTTGCAGCGCCGCTTACAATAAATGCCACGGTGGCTGGAAACACCGTGCAGGTGACATGGGAGAGTGACCTGCACAATACCCTGTTTGTGGTGGAAAGAGCCGCCGACAGTCTGCATTTCCAGGATATCGGCCAGGTACATAGTGGCAGTGGTTCCTATAGTTTTACGGATAATGAGCCTTTACGGGGCACCGGTTATTACCGGCTGCGGACAATTAGCGGTGAAACCGTGCACTACTCGAATATCGATTCGGTGTTTATCAGGGACGATCAGCCGAAACCGGTATTGACGATATGTCCGAATCCTGCGAGGAATTTTGGGCTGATCGTATTGCCCGGCGCCGGCGCCCAAAAATTCAGGATGCAGGTATCGAACATTGCCGGCCATGCCGTGATGCGGGGCAATGGAAACCTGGTTGAGCTGAACCTGGTGTTCAACCGGCAGTTGTGGAAGCTGAAACCGGGGGTATATGTGATGAAGCTGGATTCAAAAACGGAGCATTATATGGTGAAGTTTCTGAAATTATAGCTGCTTCCGGCGGTGCCGGATAATGATTAAATTTGATTTTATGAGAAAAAGAACGGCCGTCTTTGGATGGTGGTGGTAATCAAACCTGACAAATTTACCGATTTTGCCACCGACGCCTGCTGGTGGCATTTTCTTTGGTAGCTTGCTAGCTACACTATATTAACTACCAAAAAAGAGATGTCATATGCAAAAAGGAACCATACAGGTACATACAGAGAACATATTTCCAATCATTAAAAAATTCCTGTATAGTGATCACGATATTTTCCTGCGCGAGCTGATCAGTAATGCCGTTGATGCTTCGCAGAAATTAAAAACCCTATCTTCACTGGGCGAAGCCAAAGGCGAATTGGGCGAACTGCAAATAGAGGTAAAGCTCGACGAAGAAAAAAAGACCATCACCATATCTGACCAGGGTATTGGCATGACGGCCGATGAAGTGGAGAAATACCTGAACCAGGTAGCTTTCAGCGGTGCAGAAGAATTTGTAAAGAAGTATAAGGGGCAGAACGAGAACAATATCATCGGTAAATTCGGTCTGGGTTTTTATTCAGCCTTTATGGTGAGCGATAAGGTGGAAGTATTCACCAAAAGCTTCCGCGAAGAAGCGCCTGCTGTACGCTGGGAATGCGATGGTTCGCCCGAATACGTGCTGGAAGAAACACAAAAGGCCGAACGCGGTACCGATATTGTATTACACATCAATGAAGAAAGCAAAGAGTTCCTGGATGCCCATCGCATACAATCTATCCTCAACCGCTTCTGCCGCTTCTTACCCATTCCCATTTATTTCAGGCATAAAGACCAGGCAGCAGATGCCAAACCGATCAACAATACTCAGCCCGCCTGGACCAAAAAGCCGACTGATTTGACCACCCAGGATTATCAGAACTTTTACAAAGAGCTGTATCCCTTCAACGAACCGCCTTTGTTCTGGATACACCTGAACGTGGATTATCCTTTCAACCTGACTGGTATTTTGTATTTCCCCAAAATAAAACAGAGCTACGAAATACAAAAAGACAAGATACAGCTGTACAGCAATCAGGTATTTGTAACCGATGAAGTGAAGGATATAGTGCCTGAATTTTTGATGCTGCTGCATGGCGTAATCGACAGCCCGGATATTCCGTTGAACGTTAGCCGCAGTTATCTGCAGGGCGATCCCAATGTAAAGAAGATCAACAACCATATCACCAAAAAAGTAGCTGATAAGCTGGATGAGTTGTTCAATAAAGAAAGAAAAGAATTTGAGGAGAAGTGGGAAAGTCTGGGCTTGTTTGTGAAGTATGGTATGATGACGGATGACAAGTTCATGGAGCGGGCAGGTAAATTCCACATCTTTGAAGGAGCCAGCGGTGAGAAGAAGTTCTATACTTTGGAAGAATATCGCATGGCTGCCGAAACCCTGCAAAAAAATAAGGATGGCAAACTGGTGGTGTTATACACTACCGATCCTGTGCAACAGGATGCCTATATCAAAGCTGCCGAAGCCAAAGGTTATGTAGTGGTGAAACTCGACACCCTCATCGATCCTTCTTTCATTAATCAAATGGAAATGAAATGGAGCGATGTGCATTTCACCCGGGTAGACAGCGAAATCACCGACAACCTTATCGATAAAAAGGAGAACCTGGAAAGCGTACTCACCAAAGACGAGGAAGAAAAGCTGAAAAATCTGTTCAATATCAATATGCCCGGCCTGAACATGTCGGTAGAAGTAAAAGGTTTGAGCGCTGATGCGCCACCGGTAGTGGCTACCCGCCCCGAATTCATGCGGCGTATGAAGGACATGGCCGCCGTAAGCGGACCCATGGGCAGTTTTTATGCCAATATGCCCGATGAGGTAACGCTTACCGTAAACGGTAACCATACTATTTTCCAGCAGGTATTGCAGGAAAGCGACCAGGCCAAACAGGAAAAGCTCATCCATAACCTGGCCGACCTGGCTTTGTTATCACAGGGATTGCTGAAGGGCAACAACCTTACTAACTTTATCAACAGGAGCGTGGAACTAATGGGCGGATCAAAGAGCAGGATCATTACCGAAGTATAAAACACTCAACGGGTCTGACAATAAAAAAACCATCAGGGAACTGATGGTTTTTTGCTTTCATAAACCTTTCTGAAACTACATCCTGTCTGTCGATCTTCATTCTGCATATGGTTATTTCCAGCCGCCGCCCAGCGAACGGTATAATTCCACTATGGCGCTTAACTGATCCCGCTCTATGTTCGCCAGGTCCAGCTCGGCCTGTAATAAATTACTTTGAGCAGTGATCACTTCCAGGTAATCGGCCATACCGCTTTTAAACAGCAGTTCTGCATTGCGAATGGCCGCCTGCAGGGTGCCTACCCGTTCTTCGGCAATCTCGTGTTGCAATTTCAGTTTATCTATTCTTACCAGTGCATTGGTTACTTCGCCAATGGCGTTCAATGCGGTTTGTTTAAAGGCAATGGCTGCCTGGTCTCTTTGCAGCATGGCCACTTCGCGCTGCGTTTTTAATGCACGGCGCTGGAATACCGGCTGTGCCAAAGCGCCGGCTGCGGTACCAAACAGCGAGCCGGGCCATGAGAACCAGTCGGCGGCCTTATAGGCATTCAAACCACCTTGCGCAGTGATGTTCAGCGAAGGGTACATATTAGCCTGCGCTACCCCTACACGGGCATTGGCGCCCACCAGGGCCATTTCGCTGGCGCGCACATCGGGGCGGCGGCTGATCATGGCTGCCGGAATACCGGTGGGCAGATTTTCCCAAACAGTAAAACTGCTCAACTGCACATTACGCTCGATGCCGGATGGCAGATCACCGCTTAGTATGCGTATGGTATTTTCCTGTATGGCTATTTGCTGCTCCAGTTGCGGTATCAGCAGGGCGGCCTGTTGTCTCTGTGCTGTAGCCTGTTGAATGGCCAGCTCCGATACCACGCCTGCCTGCTTTTGCAATTGCATGATCTGCACAATGGAATCGCCGAGGGTGAGGTTGCGCCGGGCAACAGCCAGCTGGGCATCCAGCATCAGCAGGTTAAAGAAGCTGCTGGCAATATCGGCCACCAGCGCTGTTTGTACGGCGCGCGAAGCTTCATACGATTCCAGGTAATCGGCCTGGGCGGCTTCGCGCTGGCGGCGCAGCTTCCCCCAGATATCTATTTCCCACTGTAAACCCAGTCCCAATGTATAATCCTCTATATGATCTGTTTGCAGGAACTGTTTCAGGCTAATTCCGTTCAAACTGTTTTCAGAAGGAAAGGTGGTAGAAGCGTTGGCCATGGCCTGTATGGCAGGCACCCAGTTTACTTTGGCCTGCCGGGCATAGGCACGTGCTTCTTCTACACGTTTTACTGCCAGCTGTATATCGTAACTATTTTCTAAAGCGTGTGCTATTAATTGTTGTAATGTGGCATCAGAAAAAAATCGTTTCCATTCCATGTCGGCCACACTGCTGTCGGAGGGCGCCGTTTTCCCGAACTGTGCAGGCTGTGGTATATCGGGCCGCTGGTAATCTTTACCCATGCGGCAGGCTGCAAACAGCATAACCAGTAACAGGGCGGAATAAAAATTGAACTTACTCTTTTGCATTATATCCTTATTTAAATTTCGAAAATGATCAGGGGATGGCAGACCGGCCGCCATTCCGCGATTTTTATTCGGCCAGGCTGATCTCTCTAGGTCCAACACGTCCTGAAACTTTTTCCTGCAAGTACTGGAATATCACGAACAATACAGGTATGATGAACACACCCAATACCACCCCGGTAAGCATACCACCAATGGCGCTTACGCCAATGGAGTGGTTACCCTGGGCTGAGGCGCCGGTAGTCCATACCAGTGGCAGCAGACCCACGATGAAGGCAAAGGAGGTCATCAGAATGGGGCGTAGCCTCAGCCTGGAACCTTCCAGTGCAGCATCAATTAATCCCATACCGCTGCGCCTGCGTTGTACGGCATATTCCACAATGAGGATGGCGTTCTTGGCCAGCAGACCAATCAACATGATCATACCGATTTGTACATAGATATTATTATCGATGCCTGCAAATCCAATGAACGAGAACACACCCAGTATACCGGTAGGCACGGTGAGTATTACCGCCAGCGGCAGGATATAACTTTCATACTGGGCTGCCAGCAGGAAGTACACAAACAGTACGCTCAACAGGAAAATGAATGTTTGCTGGTTGCCTGTTTTGATCTCCTCACGGGTTACGCCGGTCCATTCGTAAGTATATCCTCTGGGCAACACTTTCGCAGCGGTTTCTTCAATGGCCTTGATGGCGTCGCCGGTACTATAACCCGGTTTGGGAGTACCGTTGATGGTAACCGCATTGAAGAGGTTGTTACGGGTAACCGTTTCAGGCCCGTATACACGTTTCAGGGTCACCAGTGTTCTGGCCGGCACCATTTCGCCCCGGTTGTTTTTTACATAAATGCCGTTCAGCGAGTTTATGTCGGCGCGATAGCTGGCATCGGCCTGAGCCATTACGCGATAGTATTTACCAAAACGGTTGAAGTCGGTCACAAAACTACTACCGTAATAGATCTGCATGGTTTGCATCAGTTCATTAACCGATACACCCAGTTGTTTGGCTTTTTCATAATCCACTTCAATCGAGTACTGCGGGTTGTTGGCCGCAAAGGTGGTAAAGGCTACGCCAATCTCGGGTCTTTGCATCAGTGCGTCGATGAACTGCCAGGCAGTGGCGCCCAGTTTATCCAGCGGTCCGTTGGTGCGGTCCTGCAACATGAACTCAAAACCACTCACGTTTCCAAAACCCTGCACGGTAGGGAAGTTGAAGAAGAAGGTGCCCGCACCTTTTACCTGGCTTACTGCACCGGTAAGGCTGGCCGCTATTTCTTCCGGATTTTTAACAGGACCGCGTTCATCATAATCTTTCAGGCGCATGAAACCGGCTGCATAGGGCGATGCATTGGCATTGCTGATGAAGTTCAAACCATCTATCGTATACAGGTGGTTGTTGGCCGGGTGTGAACTTACAATGCTATCGATCTGGCGGGTAGCCTGGTTGGTTCTTTCCAGTGAACTACCCGGAGGGGTATTCACCGCAAAGAGTACAAAACCCTGGTCTTCGGTGGGAATAAAACCGGTAGGTGCATTTTTGGCCAGATAGAAGGCTGTTACCGATATCAGCACCAGTCCGGTGATGGCCACCCATTTTCTTCTTACCAGAAACTTCAGGCTGCGCACATAGCGATTAGTCAAACTATTGAAGGCGGCATTGAACCCATCGTAGAAGCGGCCCATAAAGCCTTTTTTCTTTCTATGTTCGCCTTCACCTGCATGCGGGTTCTTCAGGAACAGCGCACAAAGGGCCGGGCTCAGCGTAAGGGCGTTCACCGCCGAAATTAGGATGGCGATGGCCAGCGTAAAGGCAAACTGTCTGTAAAACACACCTGCGGGGCCCTGCATAAAACCAACCGGTATAAATACCGCCGCCATCACCAGCGTAATGGATATGATGGCCCCCGATATTTCGTTCATCGATTGTAAGGTGGCCACCCTGGCCGGCAGGTTGGTTCGTTCCATTTTCGAGTGCACGGCCTCCACCACCACAATGGCGTCATCTACCACCACACCAATGGCCAGCACCAGCGCAAACAAGGTGAGCAGGTTAATGGTAAAACCAAACAATTGCATAAAGAAGAAGGTACCAATAATGGCTACCGGTACCGCTATAGCCGGAATTAAGGTAGAGCGGAAGTCCTGGAGGAAAAGGAAAACCACCAGGAACACCAGTATAAAGGCAATGATAAGCGTTTCACGCACCTGGTAAATAGAGGCATCGAGAAACTCTTTGGAATTATACATGACGGTAGTTTTGAGGCCCTTTGGCAAAGTGCGCTCAAAATCTTTCAGCAACCGCTCTACTTCGGTAAGGATATCATTGGCATTTGAACCGGCCGTCTGGAACACGGCAAAACCCGATACGGGGTTACCGTCCATACGGCTGTTGGTGCCATATGTATAGGAGCCAAATTCAACGCGGGCCACGTCTTTCAGACGCAGCATCGACCCGTCGTCGTTGGCCTTGATGATCATGTTTTCATAATCTTCATCCTGGTTCATTTTACCCTTGTACTTGATCACATATTCAAACACTTCGGGACTGTTCTGCCCCAAACGGCCGGGCGCTGCTTCCAGGTTCTGGTCCCTGATGGCATTCAGCACATCCTGGGGTGAGAGATTGTTTGCAATCAGGCGGTCGGGTTTCAACCAGATACGCATGGAGTAGTCCTTGGTGCCAAACACAACGGCCTGGCCTACACCCGGTACACGTTGTACCTGGGGAATCAGGTTGATCTTGATATAGTTTTCCAGAAACAGCTCGTCGTATTTGTCTTTACTGTCGCTGCTCAGCGCCACGAACATGATGATGCTGTTCTGCACTTTCTGGGTGGAGATACCTGCCTGTACTACTTCGGTGGGTATCTGGCTCATGGCTTTCGATACGCGGTTCTGTACGTTTACAGATGCAATATCGGGATCGGTACCCTGCTTGAAGTAAACCGTTAGCGTCATACTGCCGTCGTTACTGGAGTTGGAGGTCATATAGGTCATATTCTCCACACCATTGATGGCTTCTTCAAGCGGCGTTGCCACCGAACGTGCCACCACTTCGGCATTGGCGCCCGGATACAGGGCGGTTACCTGTACGCTGGGCGGCGCAATATCGGGGAATAAGGTAACGGGCAGGGTGAATAAGGACAACCCGCCCAACAGGAGCAAAATGATAGAAATAACCGTGGATAGTACGGGTCTTTCGATGAATCTTTTTAGCATACAGAATAAATAATTTGAAGTATGAGGTAAGATGTATGAAGTAAGAAAAGACAATACGATGCCTGTTAGCAGGAAAAACATATTTTCCCACTTCTTACTTCCTGCTTCCTACTTCGTTATAGAGGTTTCGCTTTCAACAGGCTGTCGGCCGAGATCGGCTGCGGCGCAATGGGCATGCCTTCCTGAAGGTTACCCGTACCCGCAAATACAATCTTGTCGCCTGCCTTCACGCCATCGCTTACAAAGTAATAGTTGGTGGTTTTGCCGGAGACTGTAATGGGTCTGCTCGACACCTTGTTGCTATCGCCCACGGCAAATACAAATACTTTGTCCTGAACTTCGAAGGTAGCTTCTATGGGCACTACCACGGCGTTGTTGAACTGCTGGGGTATACGAACCTTACCGGTATTGCCTGTACGCAGTATGCCGCCAGGGTTGGGGAAAGTAGCCCGGAAGCTGATGGCCCCGGTTGTTTTATCGAACTGACCTTCAATAGAACTCAACTTTCCTTTTACCGGATAAATACTGTTATCGGCCAGCGCCAGTTCAACAGGCGGCACCTTTTTCATCTTTTCCTCGATGGTATTACCGGGGAACTGGTTTTTGAACAGGATGAAATCGGGTTCGCTCAGGGAAAAGTAAGCGTACATTTCCCTGATGTCTGACAGGATGGTAAGCGGTTGTGCATCGCTTTTACCCACCAGGCTACCTGTTTTATAAGGTATTCTACCGATATACCCGCTGGCGGGGGCTTTCACTACCGTATAACCGATATTTATTTCTGCGTTGGCTACGGCTGCTTTGGCCTGCTCCACGGCAGCTACGGCCGCATCGTAATTGGCCTTGGCCGTTTTGAGCTGTACTTCAGAGATCACCTTGTTCTCAACCAGCGGTGTAAGCCTGTCTACCTCAACCTGTGCGCGTGCCATATTGGCCTGTGCGGCCATAAGGCTTGATTTGGCATTGTTCAGCGCTTCGGTGTAGGTACGTGCGTCGATCCTGAACAAGGGTTGGCCGGCCTTCACATAAGCGCCTTCATCTACATAAATCTTTTCCAGGTATCCTTCTACCTGAGGCCTTACTTCAACATTTACCTTGCCTTCAAGTGAGGCGGGATATTCCTGGTAAGTGGTGGCTGTAGTGGTAGGCACGGTTACTACCGGCAATGCCATAGTTTGCTGGACCATTTGAGGTGAAGCTGTGCTGTTGCTGCAGCTATGTAGAACAATGGCCAGTCCTACAAAGGATAAAAGTGTAAACACAGCATAATTCAAGCGTTTCATCATACAAATTTTTAAAAGATGCTCAATAAATCGTTATTGGGGCAAGCTCATCGTAGTGCATGGAAGTATGAATGCAATGATCAATGTTTTCAACGGAGGTGCAGATACAATGGGGTGACTGCCTGGATAGATTGAATGGATGGCCTTAGCAACAGCTAAGGCATGTTGATGTAATTTTCATGGCTATACTTTTTTATTTTTTACACAATGCTTGGCTGACAATCCTGGACGGGGTTTCTGTTGCATGTGCTAATGCAATTAGTGCATTTTAGTTGAAATCCCTTACCCGGATTGAGTTTGTAAAAGTAATAACCTTTGAAAACACCAGGATTTACCTAATTCGGGGATTAATTGTACTTTTCACGGATTTGTCGCTGAAACAGGGCTGGTGTATTGCCCGTATGTTTTTTAAAGAAGCGGTTGAAGTAGGCATCATCTTCAAAATTCAGTTTGGCCGCTATCTCCTTTACCGAGTGTTCACCCCAGAATAACAGGCGTTTGGCTTCCATGATCCTTCTTTCATCGATGATCTGTTTGGCGGTTTTGCCTGTTACATTCTTAATGAGGTCGTTTAAATGACCCGGTGTAACATACAGCATATCAGCGTAACGACCCACCTGGGTGGTATTTACAAAATGCTCATCGATCAGGTATTTAAATTGACGAACAATACGATTTTGGGAATAATCCATCTGTATGGGCTGCTTTTTGTTCCTACATTCCACCAGTCGGCCGGCACATATTATAAAGGCGTTTAACAGGTTTTTCAATATCAGGTCTTTCTGATGTCTGTTGGCATTGAACTCCTGTTGCATGAGCTCGGTATATACCGTTAGCTCGCGCACCTGCGCCTGGTCGTTGATAGGCAGCACCACCTGTTGAAACATACATTCCCAGCAGGCCAGCACGCCCTGTGTTTCGGTTAGCAGGAACTCGGTATTAAAAGATATGTGCACCATCTTATAATATGAGTTGCCTGTATGCTGGTGCACCTGGTCGGGCGCCAGCATCAACAGCGCAGGCGCTTTGATGGTATATTTTTCAAAATCGGTGTAGTGTGTAACTTCTCCCTCCTGCAGGAAGCTGATTTTGTAACCGGTATGGCGATGAGGTATGGCCATATACGAAGGAACGGAATGCCCCTCGGTTTTTTTAATGATGAAGTTGGTTCCTGGTACGCATGCAGCCATATCATACACAGGTATCGGTGCATTATTGTTTTTCATACTATCCCCCCATTTATGAAAGCAGAACAGTAAAAATATTATATTAAAACCAAAATCCTACAGCCAAAACCATTATTCTGGTGTAAAATTTTTTATCATAAACATTTTCCGGGGCAGGTTTGTTTAATGCGAAAGATATACTACTGATCGTTAGTTTTGCTGATGCAGATATTTTATTGTTGTTCTGATAGCTTGAAATCAATGACGCGCAACTGCAGATGCTTCTCGTTATTCCATTCGTTCTCATCCAGTGTAAACACCACATCAACCGGCTTCTTCATTTGCAACAAGGGGAACCTGGCGGCCAGGCCAAAGCCAATACCATTAAATAGTATGTTATCCTGACGCAACGAAAATTTGATGTGTTGTTCCTTCACTATTCTTGAATAACCACTATCTGTTACATGTCTGACAATAAAAATCGGGCGCATGTTTTCGGGGCCAAAGGGCTCCATCTGGTGAATGATATTGTAGAAGGGTTGTTTGAGATCTTTAAAACTTACTTCGGCATCGATTACTATTTCAGGTATCAGCAGCTCAGGTGAAATGGTAGATGCCACCACTTCTTCAAAACGTTCGCGAAAAGCTTCCACCTTATCCAGTGCCAGGGTCATACCGGCTGCATAAAAATGCCCGCCATAACCCATCAGCAGGTCTTTGCAGCGATGAATGGCCTCGTATACATTGAAGCCGGCCACGCTGCGTGCCGAACCGGCGGCATACTCTCCCGACTGTGTAAGAACAATGGTAGGGCGGTAATAATAATCTATGAGGCGGCTGGCCACAATACCTACAACGCCTTTGTGCCAGTGTTTTTGAAATACAACGGTTGATTTTCTTTTGGTGAAATCATTGCCCGTGATGATGGCCAATGCTTCTTCGGTGATGCTTTTATCGGCTTCTTTGCGGTCGTCGTTATCTGAATGTAGTAACCGGGCATATTGCACAGCCTCTTCATGGCTGTTGGCTATAAACATTTGCACGGCCTTGCGGGCATCGTCCATACGGCCTGCGGCATTTACCCGCGGAGCGATCATAAAAACCAGGTTATTGATATAAAGCTCCTTTTGTAAACCGGTCAATTCTTTTAATGCCCTGATGCCGCAGTTGGGGTTTTCATTGGCCTTCTTCAAACCATAAAATGCCAGTACCCGGTTTTCGCCGGTCATGGGTACAATGTCGGCTGCAACGGCGGTGGCCACCAGGTCGAGGTATTCAAAGGCATCGGACTCAGGGAGTCCCAGTCTTTGTACCAGCGCCGTAATAAGTTTAAAGCCTACGCCACAACCACATAATTCCTTGTAAGGGTAGGGGCAGTCTTTTTGTTTGGGGTTCAGGATGGCGGCGGCAGGAGGCAGCTGGTCGTCGGGCATATGGTGATCGCAAACAATGAAATCGATGCCTTGTTCCAGGGCATGCTGTATGAGGTCTACCGATTTGATGCCGCAATCGAGGGATATGATCAGGGTAAACCCGTTTTCGGCGGCATACTCCACACCTCTTTTCGAAACTCCATACCCTTCGCGATAGCGATGGGGGATATAGAAATCTACCAGGTTGGGCTGATAAACTTTTTGCAGGAATCGCAGCATACAGGCTACCGCGGTGGTGCCGTCCACATCATAATCCCCAAACACCAGGATTTTCTCGTGCCGGTAGAACGCCTGCATGATACGCTGCACCGCCTTGTCCATATCTTTCATGAGCCAGGGATCGTGCAGGTCACTGAGTTGCGGGCGGAAAAACTGTTTGGCGCTGTCGTAGCTGGTAATGCCACGTTGAACCAGTATTTTACATAAAACGGGATGCACTTTCAGGCCGGCGTATAGTTTCGCCACCTGCTCTTCATCGGCCGTTAGTATTTTCCATCTTTTTTGCAGCATAAATAAAAAGCGCTCGGGAGGATAAGGTTTAATACGGGCATGTTGCATGCCGGTTTCCAATTAATACTTGCGGTCTGTTGTGTATCGCACCAGTTCTTCGAGCCCGTTGCGGATTTCTACGTTATCGAACTCCTTCAGGATGGCCAGCGCTTCATCTCTGAAGCTATACATTTTTTTCTCAGTATAGGCAATCCCGCCGGTTTGTTTTACAACATTTATAACCTCCTGTACTTTATCGTTTCGCTTATTCTGATTTTTAATAATATAAATCAGTTTGCGGCGGGTGGCGGAGTCGGTTTGGTTTAGTGTATATATAAGTGGAAGGGTGAGCTTTTTTTCACGGATATCGTTGCCGGTGGGTTTACCAATAGCTTCGTTGCCATAGTCGAACAGGTCGTCCTTGATCTGAAAGGCCATGCCCACCTTTTCGCCGAATAGCTGCATTTTTTGAGTAATGGTCTCATCCCGGGTGGTAGACCAGGCGCCGGCGGCGCAGGCCGAGGCCAGGAGGGAGGCTGTTTTACCTTTTATGATCTCAAAATAAGTGGATTCCTCGAAGTTGAGGGAGCGGGATTTTTCCATCTGCAGCAATTCGCCTTCGCTCATCTGGCGGATGGCGGTGGATAAAAGCTGCAAAATGCGGTAATCGTCATGGTCAAGGCTCAGCAACATGCCCTTGGCCAGCAGGTAGTCGCCCACCAATACCGATACCTTACTTTTCCACAAAGCATATGTAGAGAAAAATCCACGCCGCTCGAGCGATTCGTCCACAACATCATCGTGTACCAGGGTGGCCGAATGCAACAATTCTACAAGGCTGGCAGCCCGGTAGGTAGTTTCATTTACCGGTCCGCACAGCTTGGCCGAAAGCAGTACAAACATAGGTCTGAGCTGCTTTCCCTTGCGATTGACGATAAACCGCATAATCCTGTCCAGTAGCGGAACCTGGCTTTTTACCGCCTCATGAAACTGCCGTTCAAATTGGGGTAATTCTTCGCGTAATATGCCTAGTGATAATTTCATGTAGAAAATAAGAGCAGCAAATTACTATTTTACTGTTGAATGATAAGAGGCATTTAATTTGCGTTGTTATGGCCTTAGTGTGTGAAAAACAGCAAGATAATGCACATTGTATCGTGTAAAAAAATTTGGTAATTAGCTGTCAATTAATATTTTTGCACAGATTCTGAGATCAGGTTACTTAATCCTTCACATAAAATTTAGTTATGGCAAGCAAAAAATACCTAAGTTTCTTAAGCTTAGTATTCCT
>Ga0065721_10051056_pt1 | contig 16428 bp, 24 predicted proteins | sample Mesricmetagenome_FD_59108 | JGI IMG/M metagenome (GOLD analysis project Ga0065721, IMG submission 59108) | Mesophilic microbial community from rice straw/compost enrichment Sample: eDNA_1 v2 (version 2) | ecosystem: Engineered > Solid waste > Grass > Composting > Bioreactor | place: USA: Davis... | reverse complement strand
CCACGGCGTCCCGGCCGATATCGTCGAGCGAGCGCTCGCGGTCCTGCGCCCGACCGGAATTCCTTTCCTCGACCTTTGCCTCTGGAAAGGTCGCTTCCCGAGCCGCCGCGCGCAGTTCTGCACGCAAGAGCTCAAGGTTACTCCGATCGATACGACCGTCACCCGGCCACTTCTCGCGACGGGCGCGACGGTGATTTCTTGGCAGGGCGTCCGCGCCGCCGAAAGTCTGGCGCGGCGGGACCTACCGCCGCTCCAACGGCTCGAAAGCCACCACGATCTTCCGGGACGGCTTTACGCGTATCGGCCACTGCTCCGGGTGGAGAGCGTCGACGAGGTCTTTGCCATCGCGCGCCGGCACGGCGTCGAGCCGAATCCGCTCTATGGCTGGGGCCTCAAGCGGGTCGGCTGCTTCCCCTGCATAAACTGCTCGAAAAACGAACTCGCTCTCGTCGATCGCCTCTTTCCTGATCAGGTCGAGCGGCTTGAGGAATGGGAACGTCTCGTTTCGGAGGCGAGCAAGCGCGGACACTCGACGTTTTTCAACGTCGTGAATGACCCAATCATGCGCGCGGAATGGGAGGCGCTGGAACAGGCGGGGGCGCTGCCGACCGACCTTCACAATCACGGTTTCGGCGTCAGGCGTATGATCGAGTGGGCGAAGACGGATCGCGGGGGCCGGCAATACTCGCTCCTCGCGCGGGACATCGCGACGGTCTGCAGCCAATGGGGGGCGTGCGAATGAAGCCGTGGAGCCATCTGGACACGGGTGAGCGGATCGCGGCGATCAAGTCGGCGTGGCAGGCGGGCATGTCCGCGAGCGACATCGCGCATGCTCTGGCCTCGCGCTTTGGCTCGGACATCACCCGGAACATGGTGATCGGCTACTACACCCGCTATCGCGCCGAGATGCGCCAGTATCCGCTTTTGCCCGCCAACATGAGCCATCTCCCGAAGGCGAAGGCCTACCGCCCGAAGCCCGCCCCGAAGACCAAGCGCAAGAGGAGGAAAATTCCACAGATGTGTGACGCGCCACTGGAGCCGCCGCGCAGCATCGGCTTGACCATGCTGGAGCTCAAGGACTTCTCCCATGCCAGTCCGAACCAGTGCCGCTGGGCAATCACGGGATCGGACGTGCATCCTTCCCGGCATCTCTTCTGCGGCTGCGAGACGGCTCCGGGGCAGCCTTACTGCGACTATCACACTGTGCGCTCGATGGGCGCTGGCACGGCATCGGAAAATATCGCCTACAAGACGGCGATGAAGGAGGCGGCATGAGACGACGGCATGAGACCCGGGGCCCGAATATCCGCCGCTATCTGGAAGGTCTCGGCATCCGGGTCCTGCCAATCTCCGCCAGTCGGCAGGAGAGGGGACGCAATGTCATCTACGGACGCGCACGGCACGTCTCGCGGCTTCTTCGATCCGACGAGGATCGCCTGACCACGGCCCTCAAATGCATACAGGCGAGCAATGCCCGCGCCCTGCACTCGGACATCATCATCGCCGTCTACGACTATATCGGCGTGCATATGGCGGATGTTGACCGCTCAGAGGCGATCCGGGCGTTCCGGGGCATCGACCTCGGCGAGATCAGGATGCGCGCTCTGAAGCTTGCTGGCGGCATCGTCGCCCGTCGGAAGGCCGTGATGATCCTCATCGCCGACCGGCTGGAGCGGCAGAAGGAGAAGGCGGCGTGAACCAAGTCGCTGATTTGAAGGAGAACTCGTGCCATGCATGATCCGAACACTCTAGCGTTTCGAATTAAAGTCCCCGTTTTGGGCTGGGGCGTCGCAGAAATCTGGCATGTCGATCCGCAGACAGATGGGACCGACGACAGTGCCGGCTGGTTCACGCCGAAGATGACGGAAACTCAAAAAAAGCGGTTCGAATGGCTGGCGAAATCGATCTATGAAGACGTCGGCAAACCACGATCCTACCAGCATCCGCACACCGCGCTGGAGGCGATCTGGTGGATATGGCGCCGCGTCAAGTGGGAAGAGAGCAAGAAGCATAAACTGACGCGCGGCGAGCTTGACTACGTCTTTTCACTGGCGGCGAATGGAGTCGACAATCTGCGGTTCAGCGTGATGAAAATGGCGGATGCGGACAATTGTCGCCATCTCGTCCGCTGTGTCTACAACGCATACCTTCGCCACCACCGTCCCTGGTATCGCCACCCGCGCTGGAATGTGCGCCGGTGGCAAGTCCGCATCCCCCTCCTGAAAATCACGCTCGGTCGACGCTTCGGCGAAATCGATATGGATTGGTGAACGCGAATGACCACAGACGAAATCCAGGACCGCCTCGTCGAGGCCTTCCGGGTCATCGAATCCACGGTGAACAACCCGCGCCCGAAGGGCTACAAATCGAGCATGCCGGAAGTGATCCGCTTTCCGAACCAACAGGCCGTCTATGAAATGGCCGTGGACAGTCTCCTGAATGACCAAGGCGAAACCTGGCGCATGCACGCCAAGCACCGTCTCCGCGACATGGAGCGCACCGCCCGCAGCCATTGGACGGCCAAGCAGATCAGCGACGCCGAAGAAGCCATCGGCTGGCCGAAGCTTGTGACCGACGAGGAGATGCGGGAGTTGATGCTGTTGTTCATCCGCTGCAAGGCCCGGGGCGGCAAGTGGACGGAGTGGCTACGGCACCGCAACCGCGCCAAGTTGCAACAAAATGGCGTGTCCAGACAAAATTCTTACCGCTGCATAGAGAAATGCTTTCAAGAAATTAGCGTTAAGCTGCGCAACAACGCAACATTGTTGCGCGATAGGGTGGCTTGAGGGTTGTGACACAATCGGGCAAAAAGCCCATGCACATCGATAGCATCGGTGTAGTGCGCAGGTAGCTGGCGGTGACCCGCTGCTCTCCTCCCTTGGCGTCGAATATGCCGCTACCGCGCCGCTGGTTCTCAGCCAGCGACACGAGCGCATCGTGCACCACTGCGGCCGGCCACCCCGCGCGGATCGCCTCATCGGCCATGGTGCGGAAGGCGGACTCCATCGCCATCTCGCAATCGATCTGGACGTCAGGATGTGAAACAGGCTTTCGCGGCGGCTGGATCGTCATGAGGCGAGAATGCAGCGAAGGGCGGAAGGTTCCCATGGATGAGCGCGTCCGCAAGCCCAAGCTTAAGACCATACGGCCGCAGGTCGGCAAGCTTGCCCCTTTACTGCGTAACCAAGCCGGAGATGAGCGCACCCGCAGCCGGTTCAGAGACGAGACCCAACACTGGCGCAGGTGGTACAAAACATCTCGCTGGCAGAAGCTGAGATGGGACGCACTGGTCCGGGATCACTTCACCTGCCAGATGTGCAAGCGCATCGAGGCCGACACCTCAAAGCTCGTAGGCGACCACAAGGTCAAGCACGACGGCGACCCGGCGCTCTTCTGGGATATCCGCAACATCCAATGCCTCTGCGCGTCGTGCCACGACAGCGAGAAGCAGAAGCAAGAGCGCCGCTACCGGTAGTCAGGCCCGGGCAACACCCCTGGGGGGGCGATCGGAAAAACCGAAAAGGCCGATCGCGCTAGACCCGCGCCCCCCTCATTTGGGGATTTTTGCCCCTGATATGATTTTGCGACGGCAAATCGAAGGAAATCAAAGATGGCTCGTGGCGGCTACAGGCCTGGTGCTGGACGCCCGAAAAAGGACGGCGGCGAGACGAAGGCAAGCCTTATGGCGGAGGCTGATCGAGAGGCCCGGAAGCGTGACCTCAGCCCGCTGGAATACATGCTCGAGGTGATGAACGACCCCGAGACCCCGCCAGATCGTCGGGACCGTATGGCGGTAGCGGCGGCTCCGTATGTCCATGCCAAGGCTGAGGCCGAGGTGAAGGGCAAGAAAGAGCAGCGGCAGGCGAATGCGGAGAAGGCCGCGAATGGCGGCAAGTTCGCAGCGCCGACTGGTCCGAAGCTGGTTGTCGCCAATAGCTGATGGAGTGGTCCACAGCGTGCAGGGACTGGCAGAAGCGCATCGTCGCTGGCCGGTCACTGATCCCGTGCAAGCCGCTGTTTGCCGGCGAGGCGGATGCCGCGCTCGACGTGTTCAAGGCGCTGCGCATCGTCGATGTCGCGGGGAGCCCGACATTCGGTGAAGCCGGTGACGACTGGATATTCGATTTCGTTTCGGCCGTGTTCGGGGCGTATGACGGCGAGACCGGGCGGAGACTGATACGCGAGTTCTTCCTCTGCGTCTCCAAGAAGAATTCCAAATCGACGTTGGCGGCCGGGATCATGCTGACGGCATTGATCCGCAATTGGCGGCAGTCGAATGAGCTTCTGATCCTCGCCCCGACGATCGAGGCGGCACAGAACAGCTTTAAGCCCGCCGCCGACATGGTGAGGGCGGACCCGGAGTTGGACGCCGGCAAGGAGGGTTTCCTTCACGTTCAGGACCACCTGCGTACGATCACGCACCTGACGACGAAGGCGACGCTTAAGGTTGTCGCTGCGGACAGTGCGACGGTCGTAGGCAAGAAGGCGGCCTTCATCCTGATCGACGAGCTTTGGGAGTTCGGCAAGCAGGTCAAGGCCGACGCGATGCTGCGCGAGGCGACTGGCGGCCTGGTGTCGAGGCCGGAAGGCTTCGTGATCTCGATCACCACGCAATCAGACGCTCCGCCATCCGGGGTGTTTAAGGACAAGCTGGACTATGCCCGGCAGGTTCGTGACGGGCTGGTTGAGGACCGCAAGTTCCTCCCGGTGATCTACGAGTTCCCGAAGGACATGCTTGACGGGGAAGCATATCTCGACCCGGATAACTTCTACATCACCAACCCGAATATCGGGCGGTCGGTCAGTCGGGAATGGCTTGAGGACGAGCTTCGCAAGGAGATCCAGAAGGGGCCGGAGACGCGCAACGTCTTCCTCGCCAAGCACCTGAATATCGAGATCGGACAGAACCTTCTCGCCAATCGTTGGCCGGGGGCTGACTTCTGGTCAAAGAGGGTGATGGACGGCCTTACGCTAGAGCAGGTGCTGGCGGAATCCGAAGTGGTGGTGGTCGGCATCGACGGCGGCGGTCTCGACGACCTGTTCGGCATGGCCGTGGTCGGTCGGCATCGCGAAACGCGGGATTGGCTGGTCTGGTGCCATGCGTGGTGTCATGACGGCGTTCTCGAGCGGCGCAAGTCTATCGCTACCCGGCTTCGTGATTTCGAGCGGGACGGCGACCTGACGATCGTACAGGACGAGCTGGGCGACATCTCGCAGATCGTAGAGATCATCGGTGACATCAATGGGCGGGGTATCCTCGCAAGCGTGGCGGTGGACCCGGCCGGGCTCGGCGAGATGATCGAGGCTCTGGACGAGATCGGCGTGACGCAAGAGGCGGGCAACTTGATCGGTGCGCCTCAAGGCTACGCCATGATGAACGCGATCAAGACCGCCGAACGGAAATTGGCTAATGGGACGATGCTTCACGACGGTTCAGCGCTCATGTCTTGGTGCGTCGGAAACCTCAAGATCGAGCCGACCGCAACCGCGATCAGGGCGACCAAGCAGAATGCGGGCGACGCCAAGATCGACCCGGTGATGGCGATGTTCAATGCGGTCACCGTGATGAGCCGTAACCCGGAAGCGATCCCCTCGCTCGACATCGCCGCCATGGTGGCCTGACTACTTAAGGATACAGCGATGATCATTCACAAGGCTGTCGCCGACAAGGGCGACGGGCTCGAATTCGTGCTGTCGGACGGCACGGTTGATCGCTACGGCGACATCGTCGAGCCCGAGGGCTGGGACCTTCGGAATTTCAAGAAGAATCCCATCGCCCTGTTCGGCCACTCCAACAGCTTCCCGATTGGGCGATGGGAAAACCTCCGCGTCGAGGGCGGCAAGCTCATCGGAAGGCTCGTTTTGGCCGCCAAGGGCACCAGCGAGCGCATCGACGAACTGCGCAGCCTTCTCGAACAGGGCATCCTCCGCGCCGTGTCCGTGGGCTTCCGACCGATCAAGTCGGAGCCGATCGACGCGAAGCAGCCATGGGGCGCCCAGCGCTACACGAAGCAGGAGCTGCTCGAATGCTCCCTCGTATCCGTTCCCGCGAACCCGGCAGCGATCCAACTGGCGAAGTCGCTCAACGTTTCACAAGACACCCTCTCCCTGGCCTTTGGCGAGCAAGCCGAAACGAGGCGCCGGGACGTGGGCGCATCCGGCGAGAAAGCCGTCTCCTCCCCGCATGAAGCCCGGCCGAAAGCCGGTCTCTCCAATGTCTCAAAGGATCATCCCATGAAGACCGTGTCCCAGCGTCTCGAAGAGGCGCAGTTCAAGCTCGCCGCGCGCCAGGAGCGCCAGGCGGAAATCCTCGACGCCGACGAGCTCGATACCGACGCTCTCGAAACGGTGACGGCGGACATCGAACGCCTCGAAAAGGAAGTCGAAGTCCTGACCGCTGCCGAGGCCCGCGCCGCCAAGGGTGCGGTACGCGGCGCCGCCGCTCCGGCGATCAACCGCCGCCCGCTCGGCTTCCCGCAGAAAGAGCTCAAGCCGCTCGACCTGCTCGTGCGCAAGGCGGTGGTGAGGTCGGTTTCGATCTTCGCCGAAACTCCGGTCGAAAAAGTGCTCGAAGAGCGCTATCCAGACCACGAGGCGACGCACCTCATCGTCAAGGGCGATCCGGGCGTCGCGACCACCGGCGGCTCTCACTTCGTCAGCGACCTTCAGCAGACCACCTATCAGGGCTTCGTCGATGCCCTCGACGGCAAGTCTGTGTTCCCGGCGCTGCGCAATGCGGGCATGGCCCTGAACCTGGACAACGCGGGCACCGCCTATGTTCCCGGCGTGGCCTCCGGCGGGGCGAACGGTTCCTTCTTCAAGGAAGGCGACCCGATCCGCGTCGGCAAGGTTACCACGAACAACGCGACCCTCACCAGCCGCAAGGCCGGCGTGATCATCGCGTTCTCTCGTGAGGCGGCCAAGCGCTCGACGCCGAACCTCGAGGAGCTGTTCCGTCGCCGCATTCTCGCCGACACTGCAAAGGTCATCGACCAGACGCTTCTCGACACGAATGCCCAGACGGACACCCGCCCGGGCGGTCTGCTCTACGACCAGGTTGCCACGGCAGCAATCGCGGCGACCGCTTCCGGCTATGGCGGCGGCGATCACATCGCGGTCATGGAGGACTTCAAGGCCCTCATTCAGCCGTTCATCGACGCCGACGCGGCAGATGGCATCACTGTCATCATGAACCCCAAGCAGGGTCTGTCGCTCGACTTCATGACCGGCCCGGATGGTGCCTTGGGCGACTGGTTCTCGCGCGCTCGTGCTCGCTTCAGCTTCGTCGAGAGCACGCACGCCACGGCTGGCCGTCTGATCGCGGTGCGCGCCGAGGACTTCGCGTCCGCCGTTGGCGGCGTGGAGTTCGAGAAGAGCAATCAGGCCACCCTGCACTTCGAAGACACCACGCCGGCGCACATCTCCGCGTCGGGCGCCACGGACGTCTATCCGGTGAAGTCCCTCTACCAGACGGACAGCGAAGCTATCCGCATGGTCTGGGACATCAACTGGCGGATGATGCGGCAGGGCATGGTCCGCTGGATCGACGGCACGAGCTGGTAACAGCCCGATACGACATGGCGCGGGGCTCTCCATGGCCCCGCGTCTTCTTTTCACCTTGTGTGGGATCGAGCCCCACGGAATACCCTCAGAAAGGGCGCAACCATGCTTCGACGCTTTGTCGTGCCGATCACCGTTGATTCCAGCGGAGATGCGGAAGTCTATTCGCCGGTGCTCTCCGGGCACCTCCACTCCATCCACTATGTCAAGGACGACTTCGCGAACGGCGTCGATTTCGTCCTGACGCTGGAATCGACCGGCGAAACGGTCTGGTCGGAAGAAGACGTCAACAGCTCGGCCGTCCGCTATCCGCGCGCTCCGACGCACTCGACCACGGGTGTGGCCGCGACCTACGCTGACGGTGAGCCGGGCGTGCTGGATCGTATCGCCGTCAGTCAGGACCGGATCAAGATCGAGGTCGCGGGCGGCGGCACCGAGAACTCCGGCACGATCCACCTCACGGTCGAAGGATAACGGGGATGGCACGCATTCGCTCTTTCAACGTCACCATCCCCGTCGCCTCCGGTGCGGGCACGGGCTACAGCCCGTATTTCTCCGGCTACATCGAGAGCATCGAGTTGCTCACGGGGGCCACCTACACTGACGATCAGGTCGATATCACCATCACGGCGGACGTGACTGGCGAGTCGATCCTCGCGCGCACCAATCAGGACCTGACGACCCTGCCGCTCCGGTGGCGGCCGCGCGCGGCGACGCACGGCACGGATGGTGTCGTGGCCGAGTACGTGGACGCCACGGCCGTCAGTGCGGTGAACGATCGAATCGCGCTCTCACGCGACCGCGTTAAGATCGTCATCGCCGATGGCGGCACGGCCAAGACCGGCACGTTTCGCGTCACCGTCAGCGAAGACTGAGCAACGAGGGCGCGGGCTTCGGTTCGCGCCCTTTCTCCTTTCGTGAGGAAAGAACATGGCCTTTGAAACTTGGTACGTGATGGAAGACGGTTCCGTCGCCAATCCGCGCCTGATCAAGCGCGGCGCTGACGGCAAGCTGGTCCACAAGGATGGCCGCAAGGTCGCCTATGCCTCGCATGGCCCGCGCTCGCGCATGGTGAATCTTGACGAGCCGGTGGAGGCCGCGCCTATCGTCGAAGAAGCCGCTCCTGAGCCAGAGGCCGCCCCCGTCGAGGAAAAGGCCGAGAAGGAAGCTCCGGCGTCCGGGGACCGCGAGATGGTCGCCGAGAAGCCGAAGCCAGCACCGAAGCGCACCTACAAGACGCGCGGCCGTTGAAGCTCGTCGCCTGCCATTATGCCGGGTCGCTGAACGTCGGCGACGCGGTCTGCTCGCCGGCAAGCTACTTCGATTTCGACATCCCCACCGAAATCGTCCGCTTCGGCGAGCCGATCCCGCCATGCGACGCGGTGATCTTCGGAGGCGGAGCGATAGGCAACCGCGTCGGCAAGATTGTTACGCCAGCGCGGTACAAGATTGCGTGGGGAGTTGGTGAGACCCGCCACGGCCGGACGGAATGTAACAGGGCCCCGGAAGGCTTTGACCTGTATGGTTCCCGTGATTGGGAGCAGGAAGGTGCGGAGTGGATTCCGTGCGCATCGTGCATGTCCCCGCTGTTCGACAAGACCTATGAGGTCCAGCTCGAGGCGGCGCTCTACTACAATTTTCGCCGCCTGAAGCCTGCAGTCGCCGGATTGCCGGAACTCCACAACGAGGTTTCGTTCGAGGAGGCGGTAGCGTTCCTCGGCAGTGCCGAGACGGTTGTCACCAATAGCTATCACGGGGCTTTCTGGGCCACGCTTCTCGGTCGCAAGGTAAGGATCATCGAGGCCTATTCGTCGAAGCTCTACCAATTTAGGCATAAGCCCGGACCGCGCTATCCCGAAGCGTTGGAGGAGTGCAGGGCCGCCAACCGTGGCTTTTACGCGAAGGTCATGGACCTGCTTGCATGACAGACCTGAAATTCTGGACCCCGCCGACGATCTGGGCAGGACAGGCCGCGCATGTGCTCGCATCCGGGCCCAGCGCTACGCCTGACGTGATCGAGAGGCTGAAGGGGCGAAACGTCATCGCCGTTAATTCGACGATTCTGGCGGCTCCATGGGCTCCCGTTTGGTTCTTCATGGATGGGACGGTTCTCTTGGATCGCCATACCCGCGAAACCAAACGCTCTCAAGATGGCCGGGACATGGTGGATTCCGCCCGAAAATTTCCCGGGCTGGTCGTGACCACATCCAAGTGGCTCAAGGCTGCATTGCCGGACGTTGTGAAGCTGGCTCACGCGCCGGCGCTCGAAAGCTTCCCGCGGCCGGGATCGACCGAAATTCGTTCCGGCCGATCCTCCGGCCAGACCGCAATCAGTCTCGCAATCGCGATGGGCGCGGCAGAGATTTACCTGCATGGCCTCGATATGCGCGTGGTGGACGGTCGTGAGCACCATCACTGCGAATACGAGGGCCGACAGCGCAACCTGTCAGTCTACGAAAGCAAGTTTCTCCCGGCCTTTGCTGGCTGGAATGCTGCTGCCGAGCGTGTCGGCGTGAAGGTGCTCAATGCGACACCGGGCAGCGCCCTGAAGGAATTTCCGATGGTGGATTTCGAATGAAGCTGCCGAGCATCCGAAGCCTTGTGTCTTGGCGCAAGCGCGCCAACGAAGGCGAATGGCGTCCCGGGCCGTACCTGGTCGACGGCGGCTGGCTGCCCAGGGGCACGCCGTGGAACTTTTGGCAGCTCGGGCGCAACGTGCAGCCGTACGGTGAGCCGAATGCCATGGTCGAGGCCTGCATTTCGGCCTATTCGCAGACCGTCGCTATGTGTCCCGGGGACCATTGGCGCACCGAGGAGGATGGCGGGCGCGTCCGTGTCACGAACTCGGACCTTTCGCGCATCCTTCGCACGCCTAACGAATACCAGTCGATCAGCGACTTCCTGCTGAACCTGACCCGCACGCTCTATGAGAGGGGCGAGGCCTTCGCCTTCGCAGTGCGCAACAACCGCAACGAGATCGCCGAACTGCATCTGATGCCGAACGGCATCCCGTACATCGGCGTAGACGGGTCGATCTTCTACGCCCTCGGCGGCAACGAAATCGTGGAGCGTCGCTTTGACCTCTCGGTCCCTATTCCTTCGCGCAACGTGCTCCACGTTCGCCTTCACACGCCACGGCATCCGCTGAAAGGCGTCTCCCCGATCCTTGCAACCATACTCGAACGCGCCATGGCCGGCGCCGCGCTCAATCAGCAGGTGGCGTTCTACCTTAACCAGGCGCGACCCTCGTACATCCTCGAGACGGAGGAGAAGCTGACTCCAGATCAGACGCGCGACCTGCGGAAAGCATGGGACGAGCAGACGCAAGGCGAGAATGCTGGCCGCACGCCGATTCTGACGTGGGGTCTCAAGGCCAAGCCGGTGACGGTCGGCGCGAAGGATTCCGAGCTCGCCAGCATGCTCAAGCTGACGGATCAGAGCATTGCTCTGGCTTTCCGCATGCCGCTGGCGGTGCTGGGTATCGGCGACACGCCCTTCGCCTCCACAGAGGCTCTCATGTCCATGTGGAAGGCCTCTGGTTTGGGCTTCTGCCTGAATCATATCGAAGAAGCCTTCGGGCAGCTTTTCCGCCTCAAGGGCGTGCCTGATGAATACGTCGAATTCGATACATCGGCGCTGCTGCGGTCGAACTTCAAGGACCGGATCGACGGTCTGGCGCGCGGCGTGATCAGTGGCATTTTCTCCCCCGACGAGGCCCGCAACGCCGAGAGCCTGCCGAGCGTGCCGGGCGGCTATGGCGCGATGCCGCGCGTCCAGCAACAGGTCGTCGGCTTGGATTGGCACGACAAGAACCCGCCGGCACCGGCCCCAGCTCCGGCTGTAGACCCTGACGAGGACGAGGATGACCAGCGCGGCTATGACGACTTCACGCGAGAAATCGATGCCCTCGTCCAAAAGCACGCTGACAGCATTCACTGATGCTGCGGCCGATGCCGTTGCCCGCACCATTGCTCAGGTTCAGCGGGAAGCGGCGAGGGAGCGCGAGCTTCGTGAGGCACAGTTTGCCGCCAAGATGGCGGAGCTTGACGCCCGTATCGCGGCCGTTGCGGAGACTGAAAGGCGACTGGCTGATCGCATCGCTTCGGTGAAGGATGGCGAGCGCGGCGAGCCGGGACGTGATGCCGACGAGGAAGCCGTCGCCGCGCGTGTAGCCGAGAAGATGGCCGGCGAACTCGCCGGGCTCCGGACCATCGTTACCGAGGTTCGCGAGGTACAGGAAAATACTGACCTGACCGCGATCGTCACGGGCGTGGCGAAGGAAGTGGTCGCGGAAGCCATGGCAGAGATTCCGGTGCCGCAGGATGGCAAGAGCGTCACGCTGGATGACGTGCGCCCGATGATCGAGGAAGGCATCACGGCAGCGGTCGCCGCAATTCCTGCGCCCAAGGACGGTGAGAACGGCAAGGACGCCGACCCCGCCGTCATCCGCCAGATGGTCGAGGAAATCGCGCCGGTGGCCGTCTCTGAGTCCGTGAGGGCCTATTTCGAAGCGAACCCTGTCCGTGATGGGATGGACGGCACAAGCGTTACGCTTGAGGACGTGATCCCGATCATCGAAGAGAAGATCGCCGAGGCCGTGGCAGCTATCCCCGCGCCGAAGGACGGCAAGGATGGAGTAGACGGCAAGGACGGCCGCGATGGCGAGCCGGGTCCCAAGGGCGACCGCGGACAAGGTATCGATGACATCGACCTCCAGCTTGCCGACGACGGCCGCGCGATGGTGCTCCGGTTCACGGCGGGCGATGTGAAGCGCAGCTTCGAAGTGGCGCTTCCGGAAGGCCCTGCAGGCCGAGATGGCGTTGACGGAGCTCCCGGCGAGCGGGGCCCGGAAGGTCCGGAGGGCAAGCTCCGGCAGGTCAGGGAGTGGGAAGACCGCGTCCACTATGCGGGCGACGTCGTGACCTATGAAGGCGGCGTCTATCAGGCGGTCAGGGATACCGGGAAGGAACCTGGCGGCGATGATTGGTGCTGCATCGTCAAGCCGGGCAGGGACGGCGCTGACGGGCGTTCGTTTACTCTGCGGGGCACCTACTCCGCCGATGCCGAATATCGTGCTCTGGACGTTGTGGCGCTGAACGGAGCGTCTTTCGCGGCCAAACAGGACAATCCGGGCGAATGTCCCGGCCCGGGATGGCAGCTCGTCGCTACGCAAGGGAAGGCAGGCAAGCCCGGACCGAAAGGCGATCGCGGCGAGCGTGGCTTTGTCACCGCGTCCACGGTGATCGATGCGCGCCTCTCCGATGACGGGGTGTTGACGCTTGTCAACAGCGACGGGACGGAGGTCCAGTGCGACTTTTATCCGATCCTGTCGAAGATCGGGGGCTGACATGAGCGTGACAGTCTTCGACCAGCCCTATCCGCTCGTCTCGCTGGAGGATGCCAAGACCGCTCTCGGCGAATACAGCGATGATCGCAACGCCTTGATCTCCGGCCTCATCATGGCGGCTCAGGGAGAGATGGATGGGCCTAAAGGATGGCTCGGGATGTGCATCGCCGAGCAAGGGCTTGAGTACGTCGTGGACGATTTCGAGGATCCGATCATTTTGCCTTATGGCCCGGTCGGGGAGAGCATCGAAATCCTCTACGTGGACAAGGACGGGGCGGAGCAGGTCATCCCATCGACCGACTTCACCGTCTCGACCACTGGCGAAATCAAGCTCGTCAGCGGCGCAAGCTGGCCATCGGTTTCATCCGAAGGTGAGGCGGTGCGGGTGCGCTATTATGCTGGGATTTCCGACGCGTTCGATCCCCGGATCGAAATGCTGAAGGCGGCGATCCTCCTGCATGTCCGCATGATGATCGATGGCGTCGAGCGGGAGGCGGCTCGAAATGCGATGGAAAGTATCGTCAGGCCGCTATGGGTGCCTACTTGCTGACCAAGTCGGAGCTTCTTCGAGAGCGCTTCATCATCCAGCGCTATGTCGGCACTGATGACGGGTATGGCAACGAGGTCGGCTCGTGGGTCGACCAGTTTTCGATCCATGCGCGAGTGCTGAACGGCGGCGGGCGGGAATCCGTCATGGCGGATGCTCTGACGCCAGCCCAGCACTTTCGGCTGGTCTTTCGCGACAGCCGTCAGGCGCAATCGATCATCGGCAAGGACCGGGCCGTCAACGCCCGGACGGGTGAAATCTTCAACATCCGGTCTCTCCCGCGTCCGACGGAGGATCGGAATTTCGTGGTCATGAACGTCGAAGCTGGCGTGGCAACCTAGGACCGGAGAACCTGAAATGACTGATCTTTCCATTACCCCCGCGAACGTCATCGCCGGCGAAGGCGCGGTTCTCGAGCACGGCATTGCCGGCGAGACGATCACCGCAGGCATGGCCGTCTACTATGCCACTGCCACCGGCAAGTGGATGAAGGCCGATTCCGACTCCGCCACTGCCGAGGCTCGTCGGGCCGGTGGGATCGCCCTCAACGGCGCTTCCAACGGCCAGCCGATTACCGTCCAGAAGCAGGGTGCGATTACGATCGGCGCGACCGTGACAGCAGGCACCAGCTACTACCTGTCTGACGCGCCTGGGGGCATTTGCCCTCTCGAGGACCTCGGCACCGGGGACTACGTGTGTCTGATCGGGTTCGCCACGAGCACGAGCGTGATCAATATCGGCATCCAGTTCCCCAACGTCCCACTGACTTCGTAAGACCATGTGGGTTCGCTTTACCAGCGACTTCGACTTCTCTCCGGCAGCGCGTGGCGGTCGCGTGACGATCGCCTATCGCGCGGGCATGGAAGAGAACGTCACGACCGAGTGCGGCGAGACCGCGATTGCTGCCGGAAAGGCCGAGGCCATTCCCCCGCGATTGAGGAGGGAAAGCGATGCTGCTCCAGAACGTCCAGCGGTTCATGCGCAAGCTGAGGCAGATGCCCCAGGTCGCAAAGGACGAAATCCGAAAGGGGCTGGAGCAAAGCGCCGATGAGATCGTCGACCTCATGAAGCGCATGGTTCCGGTGGACGAGGGCAAGCTGCGGGAGTCGATCGGGTGGACATGGGGCGCTCCTCCGGAAGGTGCGACTGTTCTCGGCCGTGCGAAGGCGCAAGCGGGGTTGATGATCACGATCTACGCGGGTGACCGGAGTACCATCGTCACCAATTCGCGCGGGATCGAATTCCAAAACGCGTTCATTCAGGAGTTCGGAGCGGTGCATAGGTCTGCCAATCCGTATTTCCGGCCCGCTTGGCGCATCAACGGGAAGCGGGCACGTAGCCGTGTCAGCCGATCCATCGGCAAGGCGGCACGAAAGGTGGCGACTGGCAAATGATCGGCACAGGACTTCAAAAGGCCATCCATGACGCGCTCAAGGCCGCTCCAGCCGTCGCGAACGGAAACGTCTACGACCGCGTGCCCCCGAACGCCGCGTTCCCATACGTCAAGATCGGGCAGGAACAGGTCGTCGATGACGGCAATTCCTGCGACTCCGGATGGGAAGTCTTCGCCGAGGTGCATATCTGGTCGCGCGCTCCGGGCTTTCCCGAAAGCAAGCAGATCGCCGCTCAGGTCTGCCAGCGGCTCCTGTCGATCACGATCATATCGGGTCTGACGCTAATTGCCGTCGAAGTCGAGGACACGCTCTTCAGGAGCGATCCGGACGGGCTGACTTCGCACGGAATCGTAACTGCCCGCTTTGTCGTTACCCCGGCCTGATCAGGCCTTTTATTCCCAACTAGGAGAACTGCAATGGCCATCGTCAAAGCGATGAACGGCACCTCGTTGCTTATTCAGATCGGCAATGGGTTGTCTCCCGAAACCTTCGCCCATGACTGCCTGATCAATACCGAGCGCGGCATTTCGTTCGCGTCTGAGACGAACAGGCAGGTCATTCCCGACTGCGACACCCCGGACAGCCCCGCATGGTCCGTCGTCAACAAGGATTCTTTTTCGGCGACGATCACGGGTGCTGGCATGCTGCACACCGCGAGTGTCAAGACCTGGGACGCGTGGTTCGGAAGCGACAACGGCAAGAACGTCCGTGTCCTCCTCAATGGCGTATCGCTGGCGAATGGCGGCGGCTACTGGTCCGGTTCGTTCAAGCTGACCGGCTGGGAAGTCACCGGCACCCGGAATGAGAAGGCGACGGTTTCCGTCACCCTCGAAAGCGACGGTCCCGTCACGTGGGTGGACGCTCAGGCATGAGCCGACATGCCGCCATCGAGCTCGACTTTGCAGACGGGGTCTACACGTTCCGTCTGGGGCTCAGCGAGATCGAGGAGCTGGAGCGCAAGCGCGATCTGTCGATCTTCGAGATTGTCGAGCGCCTACGGGTCCGCCAGTGCCGACTTCAGGACATATCCGAGGTGATCCGCATCGGCCTCATCGGCGGCGGCATGGTTCCGGTGGACGCCATGGCGCTGGTCAAGCGGTATGTCGATGAGCGTCCGTTAGATGAAAGCCGGGACGTGGCCTATGGCATCGGCCTCGCTGCGCTCATGCGGGTCCACACCAATGAGGTGGAATCTCCCCCGGGGGAGGCAAAGGCGGCGAGGTCCAAAGGCTCGACTTCGCCGCAGTCCGGGGCAGCGCCGCGCTGATGGGCCTTGCTGACGTCGGGCGCATGTCGCTCGGCGAGTATTTCGCCACGTGCCGGTGGTGGTCCAAAGCGCACGACAAAGCGCCAGAGGTGGTGGCGCCGACCGAAGACGAATTCGAGCGCGCGACGTTGGCCGCTCGCGGCATCGCCTAGTCGAAGAACAGGCTCTCGGGCAGGCAGGTGATCGAACCAATGCCTAGCGCCTCGTTGTGAATACCAAGCGCTGTTGCGAGCGCAACGCGGTCCTTCTTCCGCGCTTCGCATTCCGCCTTATCCAAGTCCTTGGCTAGCACCCGCTCCGTGTTCCCGACCGC
>Ga0065721_10051053_pt1 | contig 16437 bp, 10 predicted proteins | sample Mesricmetagenome_FD_59108 | JGI IMG/M metagenome (GOLD analysis project Ga0065721, IMG submission 59108) | Mesophilic microbial community from rice straw/compost enrichment Sample: eDNA_1 v2 (version 2) | ecosystem: Engineered > Solid waste > Grass > Composting > Bioreactor | place: USA: Davis... | reverse complement strand
CTCGTCGCCATCACCGAGGCCTTTCTGCACCAGCCCGGCACCGCCGAGCCGGCCGTCAGCCGCTGGGACGAGCTGCTTGCCGATGCCAGGGGCGACCTGCTTGCCCGGCCCGCTCTGGCGGGGCGGCAACTGTTTGCGCTGGCCACATGCCTGAAGAAGATCGCAAGGCCTGGCGGGAACGACGATCGCGAGCTGCTCGCGGCCGCGCTGGATCGCTGGCATGCGCTGCGTCAGCAGTTGCCGGTATTGCCCGCCACGGAAGCCGTCGAACTCGCGTATGCCCTCTCCAGAAGCCTCGAGCGTCTCGAGGCCGACAGTGTCGAATGGGCGAAGGCGGTGGCGTTGCTCGATGCCTGGCAAGCCAGCGTGAAGCTGACCTGCGAACAGCAGGTCAGGCTCCTTGCCCGGCTGGCGCACATGAAATCGACGGAAGGGTTGGCCAAACGCTGGTCGGCGGTGTGGGACCGTATCGAAGCCGGGCAACTTGGCCACCTGGGCGCCCAGGCCGCGCGTGAGCTCGCGTGGGTGCCGGCGCAGGAGGGCTGGCAGCGCGTGGTGAACTTCTGCATGGACGATCGCAAGGCCTCGCCGAATCAACGCGCCGAGATGCTGCTCGCCCTGGTCCAGTTCGTCGAGATGAGGCGGTTCTTCTTCGGCCAGCTCGACGTCAAGGCATTGAAGCCCGAGCTTCACCAGGCCGCGATGAAGCTGATGGAGAGCGGTGGGCCCGTTTTCCCGCTGCTGCGATGCCAGTGGCGGCCGAAGGCCGAGATCGCCGCGGCCATCCGGAAGCATCTCGAATGGCCGCGCCATTGCGAGGCGCTGGTGCAATGGCTCGAGTACCGTGGTCATCGGGATGCGGCGCCGCAGTGGAGCCTGTCGGATCTGCTTGCGCTGCAACCGGACCTGGCCCGGCTCGTGGAGCGTATCGTCCGGGATGGCGACGGTGCGGCGGGTGACGCCGGCGAGCGGGTGGCGATGGCGGTGGCCGCATGGGCCGATACGCAGATCGTCAGCCAGCAAGTGGAGCCTGCGCTGGCGCTGGCAGAGGCGTTGCTGCCGCTGGTACAGGCCACGTGCCGCCATGATCGCGGCGGCGCCGCTCTGCCGCGGTTGGCGCAGCTGATCAACAGCATCATTCTGGTGGCGAACGAGCAGCCCGACATTGCACGCGCCGGTCGCATCGACGCGTTGTTCGAGGCGACCTGGGCGCTTGCGGATGCGCTGCCGCCCGCCGACCGTCGCGCCATGCTGGATGCGCTGATCATGCTGAAGGAGCCGTTGCAGCCGAACGAGATACGCCGCACGCCGCAATTCTGGGCCGGCAGGACGCTGCTTCGTGCCGCGCAGGCAATATCGGACGACATGCCGGGCCGCGCCAATCTGCTGGTGGGGCTGGCGAAGGCCGAATACATGCTCGATGGCCAGTCCAACCTCGGCGCCCACTTTGGCAGTGCGCGCATGCAGATCCACCTCAAGACCGTCGCGTTGCCGGACAGGGAGTTTGCGGTGGCCGCGGAACGCCTCGCGCTATGGTTCGCCGGCCGGCCAGCGGACCGCGCCGAGGCCCGGGCATGGGAAAAGGCGAAGTCGGCCTTCCTCGCCCGGGTGCGAGGCCTGTCAGTCGAACACCACATGGCGCGCCAGCGTATCGAGCACTGGATGGAACCGGAATGGTAGGCGACCCGTCCCGGCTCTGCCGGCGCCGGCTGGAGAATGACGGAGTCTGAGACAATACGCCGGGACAAGACCAAAGACGTGGAGAAGCGATGAAGCTGCAGTTGTACGTGCCCGATGGCCGCTATGCGCCGTGGATCGAGGGGTTTGCGCAGGCCCTGCCCGAGGCGCAGTGCGTCACCTGGGAAGAGAGCCAGGGACAGCCGGTCGACTATGCGGTGGTCTGGCGCCCGCCGCTCGAGATGCTGAAGGGACGCCGCGACCTGAAGGCCGTGTTCAACCTGGGCGCCGGCGTGGACGGCATCCTGCGGCTGCGCGACACCGACCCGGACGCGCTGCCGGCCGGCGTGCCGATCGTGCGGCTTGACGATGCCGGCATGGGCGCGCAGATGGCCGAGTACGTGACCCACGCGGTGCTGCGCTATTTCCGCCGGCTCGACGACTACGCGGCGCAGCAGCAGGCGGGCACCTGGAAATTCCTCAAGCCGAATCGCCGCGCCGATTTCACCATCGGCGTGATGGGCGTCGGCACGCTGGGCGCGCATATCGCCCGCACGCTGGCTGCGTTCGGCTTTCCGGTGCGCGGCTGGAGCCGCTCGCCGAAGACCGTCGAGGGCGTGCAGTGCCATGCCGGCGAGGCAGGGCAGGCCACCTTCCTCGACGGGCTGCGCGTGCTGGTCAACGTGCTGCCGCTGACGCCGGAAACCGAGAACATCATCGATGCGGCGCTGCTGAACCGGCTGGCCAAGGGCGCCTATCTGATCAACGTCGCGCGCGGCCCGCACCTGGTCGAAGAGGATCTGCTGGCCGCGGTGCAGCAGGGCCAGATCGCCGGCGCGACGCTGGACGTGTTCCGCACCGAGCCGCTGCCGCCCGAACATCCGTTCTGGGGCGAGCCGCGCATCACCATCACGCCGCATATCTCGGCGCTGACGCTGCGCGAGGACAGCATCGCGCAGATCGCCGACAAGATCCGCGCGCTGCGGGACGGCCGGCCCATCGCCGGCGTGGTCGATCTGCAGCGCGGCTACTGACCCGCGCCACGAAAAACCGGACCGCCGCCGCGAGCGGCGGCCACCACCAGACGAGGAGCAGCGATGAACCAACCCAACTACGTGAAGATCGTCGAGGTCGGGCCGCGCGACGGCCTGCAGAACGAGAAGGCGATGGTGCCGGCCGACACCAAGGTCGCGCTGATCGACCGGCTGACCGAGGCGGGCTTCGTCAATATCGAGGCGGCCTCCTTCGTGTCGCCCAAGTGGGTGCCGCAAATGGCCGACGGCGCCGACGTGATGGCGCGCATCCAGCGCCGGCCCGGCACGCTGTATTCGGTGCTGACGCCGAACATGAAGGGCTTCGAGGGCGCGGTGGCGGCGGGCGCCGATGAAGTGGTGATCTTCGGCGCGGCCAGCGAGGCCTTCTCGCAGAAGAACATCAACTGCTCGATCGCCGAGTCGATCGCGCGTTTCGAGCCGGTGGCGGCCGCGGCCAGGGAGAAGGGCATCCGCTTGCGCGGCAGCATTTCGTGCTCGCTGGGCTGTCCCTATCAGGGCGAGGTGCCGGTCGCGGCGGTGGTCGACGTGGTACGCCGGATGCGCGACCTGGGCTGCGACGAGATCGACATCGCCGATACCATCGGTGTCGGCACGCCGGCCCGCGTGCAGGAGGTGATGCGCGCCGCCGCCGGCGAGTTCGCGCTGGACCGCCTGTCCGGCCATTTCCACGATACCTATGGCCAGGCGCTGTCGAACATCCTCGCCAGCCTCGACGTCGGCATCCAGATCTTCCACGCCTCGGTGGCTGGCCTGGGCGGTTGCCCCTATGCCAAGGGCGCAACCGGCAATGTGGCGACCGAGGACGTGCTGTACATGCTGCACGGCATGGGCGTGCGCACCGGCATCGACCTGGAGCAGGTGGTGCGCGCCGGCGACTTCATCTCGCAGGCGATCGGCCGCGCCAACAACTCGCGGGTGGGCCGCGCGCTGTTGACCAAATGGGCCGCCGACAAGGCCGAGGGGAACGCCGCGGCCTGCGTTTGATTCTGAGCCTGGGCCTGGGCCTGGGCCTGGGCCTGGGCCTGGGCCTGGGCCTGAGCTTGAGTCTGAGCCTGAGCCTGAGCCTGAGCCTGAGCCTGAGCCTGAGCCTGAGCTTGAGCCTGAGCCTGTCCGACCTATCCAACCAAAAACAGGAACGCGCGGAGACCGAAGCCCGATGCAGAACCTCGCCCAACCCTTGTCGTTGTCCGCAGGCACCGCCACCGAGGCCGCGTTGCCCGAATCCGCCCAGCGCGTGGCGCGCCTGCTCGCCGAACTGGGCCATGACAAGCCGATCGTGATGCTGCCGTCGACCGGCAAGACCTCGGCCGAGGCCGCCGCCGGCCTGGGCTGCTCCGTCGCCGAGATCGCCAAGTCGATCGTCTTTCGGCGGCTCGACGACGATGCGCCGGTGGTGGTGATCGCCAGCGGCAGCAATCGCGTCGACGAGGCCAAGGTCGCCGCGCGCGTCGGCGCGCTGGGCAAGGCCGATGCGCGTTTCGTTCGCGAGAAGACCGGCTATGCCATCGGCGGCGTCTGCCCGATCGGCCATGCGGTCGCGCCGGTGATGCTGCTCGATCGCGACCTGTTCCGCCATGACAGCCTGTGGGCGGCCGCCGGCCATCCGCACGCGGTGTTCAACCTGACCCCGCAGCAGCTGCAGGCGATCACCGGCGCGGAAGTGGCCGACGTGGCCCAGGAGGGCGCGGCATGAGCCCCGATCTGAAGCCCGGCCTGGCCTTCACCTGGCGCTATACGGTGCCGCCGAAGGCGACCGTGCCCAATCTCTACGACGACGTGCCTGGCTGTCCCGAGATGCCCGACGTGCTGGCCACCGGCTACATGGTCGGCATCATGGAATGCGCCTGCCTGCAGATGCTGCGCCAGTACCTGGACTGGCCGCGCGAGCAATCGCTCGGCACGCTGGTCAGCTTCACGCATCTGGCGCCGACGCCGGCCGGCATGACGGTCACGGTCAACGGCGTGCTGACGGCGATCGAGGGCCGCAAGCTGCGATTCGAGCTGTCCGCCTGGGATGGCGAGGACAAGATCTCCGAAGGCGTGCACGAGCGCCATCTGATCGACGCGGCGCGCTTCAACGACAAGGTCGCCGCCAAGCGGGAACGCGCGGGCGGCGCGTAAGGATTCGGCGCCGGCGCCGAGGTCCTGAACGGGCCGTCGGGGCCATCGTGAGGCCATCGGGGTATTCAGGGATATTCGGGGGCCATCGGGGGCATCGGCGACACGGCGCGCCATGACGTTACGTTGCTTGAAAGGCTTGCGTTTGCCGCGCTTTTGACAAGCGGCGAGGCACCACGTGGGAACAATACCGGGTCAGGCTCGCCTCCCCACGTCATGCTCACCGGCCTCGCCGGAACGCCATGCCCGAATCGTTCCACTACATCTACCACGGCCCGCCGCCGCGGCGCCTCGAAGACGTCGAACGCCTGCAGCCCGTCTTTCGCCGCGCATACCCCGTCAATATCGTCTGGCTCAAAGGGAAGCCGGTGCGTGCCGAACGCGTGCACGCCGCCGAGCCCCGATCGCCCTGGCAGCGGCTGATCGATTGGCTTCGCAGTCTGTTTGGCCTCGCGGGCGGCCGTAGCTGGGCCATCGGTGCGCGCGACGCCCGCAGCCTCGTCAAGCAGCGGCAACGGATCGAGCGGGCGTGGTGGTCCCGGCAGCCACAGGGGTCCGCCGCGACGGATCGTACCGCGGCGGGGGGGCGAGCCGAACCGGCCCCCAGTGCCCACTGCCCGCCCGTGACAATGCACGTCCCAACGCACGTTCCATCGGCCCTGTGGCGTCAGGTATGCCGATTCCTGCAGCCGGAAGACGTGCTGGCGCTCGCCATGGTCAGCAGGGACGCGAAGCGCGCCATCGTCAGCCAGACGCTGGTCGCGCGGGCCATGCAAGGGGCATCGAATGCCGCGTCGTTGTCTGCCATGCTCGCCGTCATCGACGATATGGCCGGCTGGCATCGGCGACACGACCCCTGCTGGCCGGTACCGATGGCCGACCGGGCCTCCGTTCTCGCCGCGCTTGCCGCGCGCGTGCGTGTCCTGCTGAATGGGCAGCAGCCGGCCGCCTGCGCGGCGTTGCTCGATGCCGCGGAGCGTCTGGACCATCCCGGCGCGCGCGCCGGCGTGCTTGCCGCGATCGCCACGGCCCTCAATCCGGTTTGCCATGCCGACCGTCATGCCATCGCCGACCATCTCCTCGGCATGATCCTCGCCTTGCCGGACGAGCTGCAATACGCCGCGCTGTGCGCGGTGCTGGGCAGTCCGAGGCCGCGGGATGTGCGATTGGCGTTTACGGCGCTCACCCGCACCGGCGGAAACTGGTTTGCCGTGGTGGAGCGGCTGCCGGCGTCGGATCGGGCGCGCGCGGGACGGAACCTGCTGTGTGCCCTGTTCGAGCGAGGCCACACTCTCGCCAGCCCGGGTGTGCTGCACGCCATGCTGGTCGATGCGCAGGACGACGCCGCGGATTGCCCCGCCTCGAAGGCGATCCTGCTGGAAACGATAGGCACCGCATGGGTCGCCAGTGGCGATGCCGCGCAGGACGAGGCGCGGTGGCGCTCGCTCTTCCAGCAAGCCTGTGCGCTGCCGGCGACGATGTTCGAACCGGTGGTGCACGGCCTGCGTGGCAGCCTGCGTGAATTGCCGGAGGCGGCGGCGGTGGCCTGCACCGCGGCCTTCCGCACGTGGATCGAGACGGCTTCGCTGTCGGCATCGCAGCGGGTCGACCTCGGCGCGGGGCTGATCCACCGTCTGCCGCTGGAGGACCGTGCCGTCTATTGGCACGCCAGATGGTCCGACTGGCGCAATGGCCGGCATGACGATGAGGCGCACGCCATTCGCCTTGCCGGCAAGCTGATCAACATGCTGTGGTGCGTGCCATCGCTGGCCGGCTGGCCAGCGCCCCTGGACGATCGCCATGGCGCTCCCCTCGCGCCCGCGCTGCGGGCCCGGCTGTTGACGATGCTGCCGTTGGAGGCCATGCGCGACGAACCCGGTTGCCTGGCCGCCGTGGTGGAGGAATCCATGCGGCTGGCAAAGCAGCACGACAGCCCGGGAGCCGCGTTGTGGTGGTACTTGGCCGGCTCGCTGTCATGGGCGCAGCGGCGCCAGGTCGAGTCGTTGCTCCGCCGAATGGAGCCGGCCAGGCTGTTCGACGCGCTGCATGACGTGATGCAGGGCGGCGAGGCCCGCTCGCCCAATGCCGCCACGCTGGCGATGAGCCGGCTGGAGAAGCCCCGCACAAGCGCGAAAGAGGCGCCCACGCGCATCCGCCTGGCCACGCTGATGGCCTGGCATTACGAGCAGGAGATTCGCGCCGGCGGCGCACTGCGCGAGCGGCTCGGCCACGTCGGAACGTTGACCGACGAGCTGGAGGCGAGCGCGCCGGTGCAGGGGCAGGACGAATTCGCCACCGCGATGGCCGTGCTCGGCAACACCACGGCCATGGCGGCAAGCCTGGGCAAGCGCGGGGACGATGTATCGGCGGCAGATGCGATCGTGCGGCGAATCTGGTACTGGATCGAACGGATGCGGGCCTCGACGCGGATGGCGATCGTCCAGGCCCTGCTCGATCGCAATGCGGGGTCACGGCGCAACACTGCCGCCATGTTCTACGACTATCTGTCCCGATCGAGCCTCGCTCATATGATAAAACTGGCCTCGCGCAGCGCTGCCCAGGTGCCGATCGCGCAGCGTGGGGAGCTGCTGGTCGAGCTGGCCAGCGCGCATATCGAAGCGGCCAGCGCCGGTTTCGATGCCACCCGCCTGGCGCAGTGGAACATGTTGCGCAGCGCCGTGCCGGCGGGCCATCGTTTGCGCATGCTGGCCGCCGCGGGACCCTGGATCACGCGTGCTCCCAAGGACGACAGCCTGCGATCGATGTGGCTCGATTGCCTGGCGGACTATGCGGCGCTGTGCGATCGCCTCCCGGCCGTGGACCAGTCCTGCGTCGCCCAGTGGCGCAGCCTGGCCAAGGCGGCATTGTCCCCAGAGGCGGCGCCCGCGGGCGTCGATGCACCGAATCCCGATGCCGACCCGAGCCCAATCGCCGCGTCGGCACCCGGTTGATGGCGTGCCCCTTGCGCACTGACGAGCTTCCCCATGCCGCATCCTCCCAAGTATCTCTACGAGCCGGCCCATGCGGACAGCATTGCCGCGCTGTCCCGCCTGGGACGTCCGCCGTCGGGCGGCGCACAGACCGTGGGCGTCTTCCGTTTCCGCGGCGGTGAGCCGGTCCGCATCGAGCGTCTGGACGATGACACCTTTGTGGCGATCCGGCTCGATGCATCGGGCCGGCCGCGCCGCTTGCCCGGCAGCTTGCTTGACCGATTGCTCGATGTCATACGGTCGCTGTTCCGGCTGGAGGGCGGGACGCGGTGGACGCTGACCAAGAGTGACTGTCGCGAGATGAAGTCCTGGATGTTCGCCTTGTCCGCGCGCGCGATGCAACAGGACGTGCGATGCCGCCGCGAGCGTGCCGCGATGCGCGATCGGCGCGACGCCAGCACGCTGTCACGGTTCGAGGCGCTGCCGCTGCCCTTGCTGCACGCGATCAGCGCGAGACTCGGCTTGCAGGACTGCCATGCCCTGCGGCAGGTCTGCTCTCGCTTCGCAGAACCGATGGCGCACTGCGTGCCCTTGCTGCACGCGGAATCATGGACGACGCTGGCGGCGCTGCGCCGCGCGCTCGCCCATCTGTCGCCGAAAACGGCGGACGCACCGTTCGCCGCTCCGCCGGATCGATCGACGCGCGACAAGGCATTGAAGCGGGCGGCCGGCCGCATTTCGGTGCTGCCGGCCAGCCAGCGTCGCGCCGCCCTGCAGACCGTGCTGGGCGGGATCGAGCAGGCGTTTCCCGACGGCGACGGCGGTGCGGTAGCGCTGCGCGTGCTGGCTTCCCGGCTGGCGCAGTTGCCATGTGTCGACCGTGACGACAGACGCGAGGTACAGCGTCTGGCGTACCAGCTTTGCGGCGCGCTCGAGCGTCTGCCACTGGCCGATCGGGTCGGCGCGGCCCTGCGGCTGTGCAGGAGCCCGATGCTGTCGATCGCCGACCGCGTGCGCGCGCTGCTGGTGCCGGACTCGTGCTGGGTGCTGGCCGCGCGGGTGGTACCGGCGGCCGAGCGGCCCCGTGTCATCGACGAGCTCGTCGCGCTGGTTGCCCTTGTTGCGCAGCCGTCCCGTTTGCCACCATCGAAGGCAGTGCCGATGGCCCAGCAAGCCCTGCCCCTGGCCGAGCTCGATCCGGCCGCCGGCGCGCATGCGCTCGCGGCCCTGTTTCGCATCTCGTCGCCCGCCATGCTGACACACGACTGGCCGGCCGAGGCGCGAGGCGGCGAAACGTCGTTCCGCACTGGCGTGGCGGTATGGGAGCACCTGGTGGCAACGGCGATCACGTGGCCGACTCAGGCGGCCGCTCTTCTGCTCAAGGCGCTGTTGCAGGCGTTGTCCGCGCTGCCGAACCAGGGCGCCAAGGATAGGGCCCGCCTTGCGGCAGGCGGATGGCTGGAGAACGCGGCCAACCTGCCAGCCCATGACCGCCGCGCGATCGACGCACTGCTGTTCGCGCTGCTGGCCCGGCCCGCGCGGCTCGCCGCCTGGAACGCGATGTGGGCCGCCCTGGCGCCGCCGAAAACGCAAGACGGCGACACGGAGATGGATGTGAGCCAGATCGCGAGATGCCTGGTGTACCTGGCCGATGCCCAGCAGTGGGAGCCGATGCTGCTGCCCCGGCTCGAGCGGTTGCCGCCGCAGCAGCAGGCGGCAATGCTGGCCAACCTGCCGGCATACCTGTACACCGGACCGCATACGATGGAGCTGTTCGAGCGGGTGGTGGACCTGGCGGTCCACCATCGCCTGTTGAGACCTCTGACGTTGTGGTACCGCGCCCGCACGGCGCGGGACCACGGCCGATACAGCGATGCGCTGGACAGTGCGCTGATCTGCCTGCCGAAGCTCGAGCAGGCGGAGTGGATCGTCGCGCTGTCGCGCAATCGCGTGGTGCCCGAGCTGTGGATCGACGTGGGGCTGGCCGCGATGGAACCGCCGTTGCCGAATGCGGCGCTGCAGGCGTCGCTGCTCGGTGCCGTGGTGTCGCAGTGCCATCAATGCGGCGTCCGTCTGGACGAAGTCTGGCAACCGCGGGTCGTCGGCCTGACCCAGGCATTGGCGCAACTGGAGGGTACGGCGGCCGGCCTGGACACCAGGGCGGTCTCGGCGCTGGTCGGCATCGGCGACACCATGCTGCAATTGCACGACGGCCTGGCGAAGTCCGCCCGGCCGGCGTGGACGGCGGACGCGATCCCCGCCTTCGTCGATGCCGTATGGAGGCAAGTCGAGAAGTTGCCTTTTGCCAGCACGCTGAGCATGATCGCCAACCTGTGCGTGCCGCGCGCGCTGTTCGCTCCATCGTACGAGCGGCACTTTCATCTGACCACAGTGCGGCATGCGATCGCGCTGCTGCCGGCGTTGTCGCCGCAGCAACGCGGCGACTTGCTGCCGAGCCTGATCGACATGGAGTCGGGGCCCAAAGGCGCGCGGCCGGTCGATTGGCGCGGTTTCGACAGCTGCCGCCAGGCACTATGGCAGGCGGTCGCGGCGCTGCCTGCCCGTGAGCGAGCCCGAACCGGCCTGCTCGACCAGGTGTCGCACTGGTTCGCCCGTTCGCCTGCCGACGCGCGCAGCCGGCAGGCGTGGAGGGACGCGCGCCGCCAATACCTTGCAATGGTCGACGCCGCGCCCCCCGAGCAACGTCCGGTACTGGTCAGGCGCCGATTCGGAGTCTTCGGCTGATCCGCTGATCCGGCTGATCCGGCTGATCCGGCTGATCCGGCTGATCCGCTGATTCCGCTGATTCCGCTGATTCCGCTGATTCCGCTGATTCCGCTGATTCCGCTGATCCGGGGAAGTGCGGGGCGCCCAATCCGTAAGGCTGTGCCGTCCGCCCAATGGCGCTACACTGCGTCGATCAGCCAGGCCATTCGTCCCCATGTCAGCCGACCCCAAATTGATCGCCGACCTGCGCCGCCGCGCGCTTGCCGCCCAATATGCGAAGCCGGTCGCCTCGCCGTGCCGCGATGTCTGCCGCATGGGCCAGCACGGCTATTGCGAGGGCTGCTTCCGTACCATCGACGAGATCGCGGGCTGGGCCAATCGCAGCGAAGACGACAAGCGCGCCATCTGGCAGGCGCTGCCGCAACGCGCCGCGGCAGCGGGCGCGGCCACCGCGTCCGACATGTCCGGCACGTCGGATACGTCCCGCCCGTCCGATATGTCCGACGCGTCCGACACGATGCAAGCAGGGCGGCCATGACGCAATCCACGGCAAGCGAGCCAGGCGCAGCAGGCCAGAGGCTGCCCGCCGGCATCCGCGTGCTCGAACGCGGCTGGCTGTCGGCCAACAACGTGCTGCTGATCGACGGGGACGATACCGTGCTGGTCGACAGCGGCTATGTCAGCCACGCCGAGCAGACCCTGGCCCTGGTCGAGGCCGCGCTGGACGGCAAGCCCCTGAAGCGGCTGATCAATACCCATCTGCATTCGGACCACTGCGGCGGCAATGCGCTGCTGCAGCGGCGTTGGCAGCCGCGCACGTGGATTCCGGCGGCCGAGGCGCATGCCGTGGCGCAGTGGGACGTCGATGCGCTGACCTACCGCGCCACCGGCCAGCAGTGCGATCGCTTCGCCTTCGATGCGCTGTTGGAGGATGGCCAGTCGATGCGGATGGGCGGCATCGACTGGCAGGTCATCGCAGCGCCCGGGCACGACCCGCACGCGGTGATGCTGTTCGCGCCGGCCGAGCGCATCCTGATCTCCGGCGATGCGCTGTGGCAGCATGGCTTCGGCGTGATCTTTCCCGAGCTCGACGGCGACAGCGGTTTCGCCGAACAGGAAGCCGTGCTGCGGCGGATCGCCGAGCTCGATGTGCGGCTGGTGATCCCCGGGCATGGCAGTCCGTTCACCGATGTGGGCGCGGCACTGGAGCGCGCCAATGGCCGCCTCGACTATCTGCGTGCCGATCCGCGCCGCAACGCCGCGCACGCGCTGAAGGTGCTGGTCAAGTTCAAGCTGCTGGAGCAGCGTCAAATGACGCGCGACGCGCTGCTGCAGTGGATGGCGCAGGCACCGCTGCTCGAGCGCGTGCGGCTGCGCTATCTGGACGGCGCGCCGCTGCCCGAGGTGCTGCAGCAGGTCGTGACGGGCCTGGTCAAGGCGGGCGCGGCGACGGTCGACGGCGATACGGTTTGCAATTCGGATTGAACGCGATGGGGACCGTGCCGATCCTGCGTGGCGACGGGTTTTCGCTGCGCCCGTTTCGACAGGCCGACGCCGAGCAGTTGGCCGCCGCGGTGCAGGAGTCGATGGCCAGCCTCGCGCCATGGATGCCTTGGGCCCACCTGCGCTACAGCGTGCGCGACGCGCAGTTGTGGATCGATACCTGCGCGGACAATCTCGCGGCCGGCCTCTCCTACGACATCGGCATCTATTCGGAGGACGGCCGCGTGCTGTTCGGCGGCGTCGCGCTGAACCAGATCTCGACCGAGAACCGCATGGCCAACCTGGGCTATTGGGTGCGCAAGAGCCGGCAGGGCGAGGGGCTTGCCACCCGCGCCGCCTGGATGATGGCCTGCTTCGGTTTTCATCGCCTGCATCTGACCCGCATCGAGATCGTCGCCGCCGAGCAGAATCTGGCGAGCCGCCGCGTCGCCGAGAAGACCGGCGCGCTGCTCGAATGCGTCGCGCGCAACCGGCTGGTGCTGCGCGGCGTGCCCTGCCGCGCGGCGATCTACTCGCTGGTGCCGGAGTCGGTGATGCCTTCCGTTCCGACCCCGGCGCCGAGCCGGACCCCGGCGCCGGCGTCGCCCCGGGCCGTCAGCGAGTAATGCTGAACGCGTAGGTGCGTTCGTCCTGGCGCGGGATCACGGTCAGGCCTTTCTTCGCCGCCCACACATTTATCTGGTAGTACAGCGGGATCACGCCGTAGTCCTTGATGCCGATCTCGGTGGCCTCCTGCAGCAGCTTCTCGCGCGCGCGGTCGTCGATCGTCGTCAGCGCGGTGCTGAGCTTGGCGTCCAGCGCCGGGTTGCTGTAGCGGCCCCGGTTCGATGCGCCCCAGCCCTTGGCGGGATCGTAGGTCGCCAGCAGCGACTTCAGCGACGAGCCGGCCTCGCCGGTGTCGGCGCCCCAGCCGGCCAGCATGAACGAGAAATCGAGCTTGTTGGCGCGCGTGAAGAAGCTCGCCGACGGCATCGCCTCGACGCGCGTCTGGATGCCGATGCGGGTCAGCATCGAAGCGATCGCCTGTGCCACCTGCTCGTCATTGACATAGCGGTTGTTCGGCGTATGCAGCGTCAGCTGGAAGCCGTCGGGATAGCCGGCCTCGGCCAGCAGCCGCTTGGCCGCCGCCGGATCGGCGGCATCGGGCTTCAGGCCCGGCACGTGGCCGAACAGCGAGCTGTTGACGAGCTGGCCGGTCGGCTCGGCCGCGCCTTCCATCACGCGGTCGACGATCGCCTGGCGCGAGATCGCCTTCGAGATCGCCTGGCGCACGCGCGCGTCCTTCAGCGGATTGCGGGGCAGCGGCTTGCCGGCCTTGTCGGCGACAAAGGGCGACACCTCGCGGTCGCTGTCCATATGCAGGTACATCATGCGGAAGGTCGGCACCTTGAACACGGACACGCCCGGATCGGCCGACAGCTTGCGGATATCCGAGGTCGGCACGTTCTCGATCACCTGCACGTCGCCGGCCAGCAGCGCTGCCACGCGCGGCGCGTCGTTGGTCAGGATGCGCAGCGACACCGTATCCCATTGCGGCTTGTTGCCCCAGTAGGCGTCGTTGCGCGTCAGCTCGATGCGGTCGCCCTTGCGGAAGCTGACGAACTTGTACGGCCCGGTGCCGACCATCGCCTTGCCGCTGTTGAAGTCGTCGCTGGAGGCGTTGCCCGCCGCCTGCTTCGACACCATGTAGATCGTGGACAGATCGTTGGGCACCAGCGGATAGGGACCGTGGGTGGTGATGCGCACGGTCAGCTTGTCGACCGCCACCACGTCCTTGAAGCCCTTGGTGTAGATCGTGTACGGCGAGGGACTGTTCTTCACGGTGGCCGGCCGCGCCAGCGAGAACACGACGTCCTGCGCGGTGAATTCGCTGCCGTCGTGGAACTTCACGCCGGGCCGCAGCTTGACCTCCCAGGTGGTCTCGTCGACCGCGCGCCAGCTCAGCGCCAGCGCCGGCTTGAAGCGCATCTTCTCGTCCTTGGCGATCAGCGTCTCGAACATGTGCTCGGCGACGTTCGCGTTGGGCGTGACGTTGTGATAGTGCGGATCCAGCGAGGTGATATCGCCGGACAGGCCGATGGTCAGGCTGGCCGCGTGCGCGGGCAGGGCGGCGGCGCCGAAGGCCAGGCTTGTGGCCAGCACCGCGGCGCGCAGGGTACGACGAACGAATGGCATCGGGCACTCCCGTCGGTTGAGGTGTGCGGCATTGTCCGGACCGCGCTCTTGCAGTGTCAAGACGGATAGACCCGCGGCGCGGCGCTGCACCCGCAGCAGGCAGGCCAGGCCACGGCAGGCCCCCGCGCGCCCCGGTGGAGTGCCTGTTGCACCGCGATGAAACGTCGCGCCGGTAGCCGGGAAGCGGTGCCCGGCCACCGGCGCGCACCGCTAGAACGTCGTGCGCATGCCCACCCGCACGCTGCGGCCTGCCATCGGCGCGATGTCGCGCAGGATCGAGGTGGCATTGCGCGCCTCCTCGTTGGTCAGGTTGTCGCCGCGCAGATACAGCAGGGTTTGCGTGCGGCCGCTCCTGATCTTGTAGGTCAGCGCGACGCCCAGCATCGTGTAGGCGTCGGTGGGCGTGTCGTTGACCGGCACGCGGGTCTGCTTCGCGGCCCAGGTCAGGTCGATGCGCGCGCCGAACGGCCCGGCGCCGTAGACCAGCGCGCCGCCCAGGCGCAGCGGCGCCAGCCGCGGCAGCGGTTCGCCGGTCTCGCGGTTCTCGCCGCGCACGTAGTCCGCACGCGCCTCGAAGTCCAGCGTATCGCTGCCGGTCAGCAGCTTGCGCGCCAGCCGGGTCTTGCCTTCGGCCTCGAAGCCGTACAGCGTCGCGGGGATGCCGAGGTAGCGCAGCTCGGGCAGGGCGTCCGCGCTGCCGGGCGCCACCAGCTCGCCTTCCTCGTTGCGTGCGTTGCCCGTCGCGGACAGCGCCAGATAGTTGGAGAAGCGGCTGTAGAAGCCGGACACGCCGGCGCTGTGGTCACCCTGCTTGAAGCGCAGGCCCAGGTCGACCGAGGTCGCGCGTTCCTTGTTGGCGTTCGGATCGCCCTGCTCCCAGGCGCCGGTGGCGACGTGCGGGCCGTTGGCGTAGAGCTCGTAGAAGGTCGGCGCGCGCTCGGTGTAGGCGACGTTGGAGGTCAGCGACCAGGCCGGGCCCAGCTTGTACAGCAGGCCGGCCGAGGCGCTGCCCGCGTTGAAGCTGCGGTTGGCGTCGGCAAAGCGTTCGTTGCCGCCGGCGGTGGCCTTGACGCTGGTATGGTCGATGCGGCCGCCCAGGTTCAGCTTCAGGTTGCCGGCCGCATCCAGCGGCATTTCCTCGAATACGAACAGCGCGGCATTGTCGGTGTCGCTGCTGGGCACGAAGGCTTCCTCGCCCAGCGCGGAGAAGCGGGTCGCGCCGAACTGCGCGCCGATCACGCCGCGCATGCGGCCGATGTTGCCGTGCTGCGCTTCGATGCGGGCATCCCAGCCCTTGTTCTTGAACACCGTGCCGGTCTCGCCGCCCTCGATTTCCTTGTGCTCGTAGTCGGTATAGCCGAACTTGCCCTTGACCGATTCGAGCCAGCCGCCGGTGGTGCCGGAGAGGTTGCGCGCCTCGCCTTCCAGCGCGAAGCGGTCCTGCTTCATGTTCAGCCGCACCTCGTCTTCGGCGGGCGTGCCGTAGTCGTTGCGATAGGCGCTGTAGCTGGCGCCGACGAAGCCGTCGGCCCAGGTGTAGGAGCCGCCCAGCGCGCCGCCGTGCTGCTCGGCGTTGGTGTTGGGCAGCCGGCCGCGGACCTCGGTCTCGCCTTCCTTCAGCGGCTGGTTGTTGCGCAGCCGCTCGCTGCGGGCGAAGCCGGGAATGCGCAGGTCGCTGGTCTTGCGGGCGAACGCGTCGGCGTGGATCGCGAACTTGCCGTTGCCGGCCTCGACCAGCCCGCTGGCATTGCGCGCCGCGTCGCCGTCGATGGTGGCGCTCAGATCGGTGGCGCCGGTGACGCCTTCGATCGGCGCCTTCGGGATGCGGTTGTCGATCACGTTGACCACGCCGCCGATCGCATTGCCGCCGTACATCAGCGCCGCGGGGCCGCGCACGACTTCGATGCGCTCGGCCACCAGCGGGTCCAGCGGCACCGCGTGGTCGTAGGACAGCGTGGCGGCGTCGATGCTGCTGCCGCCGTTCTGCAGCACCTTGATGCGGTCGCCGTCGAGCCCGCGGATCACCGGCCGGCTCGAGTTCGGACCGAAGTAGGTCGACGACACGCCGGGCAGGCTGTTCAGCGTTTCACCGAGCGTGCTGTTCTGGCGCACGGCCAGGTTGTCGCCCTGCAGCGTGGAGACGGCCGGCACCAGCGAATTCAGGTCGCTGCCGAGCGGGTTGGCGGTGACCACGACTTCGCCGAGGGTCGGGGCGGCTGCCGCGGGGGTAGCGGCCGGCATCGCGGCAGGGG
>Ga0065721_10051051_pt1 | contig 16439 bp, 11 predicted proteins | sample Mesricmetagenome_FD_59108 | JGI IMG/M metagenome (GOLD analysis project Ga0065721, IMG submission 59108) | Mesophilic microbial community from rice straw/compost enrichment Sample: eDNA_1 v2 (version 2) | ecosystem: Engineered > Solid waste > Grass > Composting > Bioreactor | place: USA: Davis... | reverse complement strand
CCCGGAGGCCGCAGTCGAGGCAGAAGGGCTGCCGTTCCCTCCCCCATTATCGTTAGACGAACAAGCGGCTAGCGAACCCGTCAACAGGACCGCTGCAAGGGATAAGCTAACAGTCTTCCAATGCTTTCTCATCGTATGAACCCCCGATTGGTATAGTTCGATTACCCCTTTATCATAGCTTCGCGACCGAAGGCCGACTAACACATCGACGACATTGAGAGTTGCACTTTCTCGACATCGTGGAATCGTCGTCATTACGCATCCCCGGCAGGCCTGTCATGGACTTGCTTGCGATACTCCGAGGGTCCGATCCCGGCGTATTTCTTGAAGGTTCTAGTAAAATGAGAGAAGTTCGGATACCCGACGGAAGAGGAGACGGCGCTTATCGGCAGATCGGTCTGCGTTAGCAGCTCTTTCGCAAGCTTCATCCGCTCCAGGAGAATGTATTCCGTCACGGAGTACCCCGTATCCCGCTTGAAGATCCGTAGAAGATGATCAGGATGCAGGAAGACTTGTTCGGCTGCCGTCTCCCTCGTTACCTCTTGATCGAGGTTAAGAGCGATATATCGTTTAACCGTCTGAACGACGGAATCCGTCTCCTGCACGGCCTCCGTCTGCTTTAACGCTTTGTTCGCCGCATGTTCGACCCATTCCAGCATATCGGCGACGGAGCGCTCCGCCTTGGAGGAGAGCATTCTCGACTCGTCTTCCCCGAACAACTGGTGTGCTTGGATGCCTCTTCCGTTCAGGTGGGAGAAGAGCACCTGGCAGAAAGTCTGGTTGATCTGGTGGAGAATCTTGGCGTCCAATTGCCGGTTGTTAACGAGGTTTTCCATCGAGGACTTAACCTCCCGGACGACGGCTTCCCTGGCCCCGCTCTTCAATAGGGAAGAAAGCAGCGGCCAATTCGGCAGAACCGGCTGCCGTTCCGCATTCGTCGCCGCCCCGTGGAATTGAACCTTGTTCACGAACGCCACGTTATCGTGGTCTTGGGCCCTTAGATCCGCCACCATGTTCGCCATCTCATGCACCTGAACGGGCTGCCCGATATAACCGTTAAGATCGCAATAGAAATACTGGTTGCACGCCTCGATGTACCTGCGGCAAGTTTCCTCCAAGGAGTCGAGGAATCGGTAGGGCTCGTTGCCCGCGGTCAGGATAACTAGAACCATGCCCCGGTCCAGATGGAAGGAGATTCCGTTCGTCCGGCCACCCAGCAGGATTTCCTCCGCGGTATTTTTCAGGGCATAGTTCAGTATTTTCTCATCGCTTCGCTTTAACGGCTTATTCCATCTCCGGACGACGATCAAGACGGGAATAAAGACCGACTGCTCGGTGATCGGGATATGATGCTGCTCGATCTGCTCGCGAATGGCGGCCGGCCGCATCGCGGTCGAATGATTGATGAGATTCAGCCAGAAATGCTCGATGATCAAGGAATGGTTCTTCATCCACAATTGATGGGACTGGCTATGCCTGCTGATCTCCGAATTCCGGTCGATCGCGCTCTGAGCCTTGCGAATCGCGTCCTCCAGATCGTTAGCTTTTACGGGCTTAAGCAGGTATTCCAAACTTCCGAGATGCAGCGCTTCCTTGGCGTATTTAAAGTCGGCATGGCTCGTCAGGAAGATCGTGACCGTGTTAGGGTGGTGCTCCCTTACCCATCTCAGCAAGTCCAGCCCGTTGCCTCTGGGCATCTCGATATCGCAGATCAGAATATCGATGGGCTCCCTCTGGAAAATATCCATGGCGCGCTTGCTGCTGTACGCGGTATATAAGTCCGATATTCCGAGCTTGGGCAGATCAAGGTCCGACTTGACGCCTTCGATGGCAAGCGCTTCGTCGTCCACGAGCAGAAGAGTGTACTTCATGCGAAATCCTCCATCCTCGGGTCGGTAGGAAGGATCAGCTCCACTACCGCTCCGCCGGTATTCTTGTCGTTGCCGAACCGAATGGATACGTCCTCTCCGTAGATCAACGCTAACCGGCGTTGAACGTTCCAGATGCCGGTATGCTCTCCCTTCTCGTTCTGAATGCTGAGGCCTGCTCTCAAGGCCTCCAGCACCCGTTCTTCGAAGCCGCATCCCGTATCCCGTATCGCGATTCTCATCCAAGAGCCGATCTCTTCATCCTCGAAGCGAATGCTCACGGAGATGTCGATCGGTTCTTCGTCCATCCGGAACGCGTGCTTGACCGAATTCTCGACGAACGATTGGACGATCAGAGGCGGGATGGGAATGTCTTGCAAGTAATCGGGAGCGTCGATCGTCCAGGTCAGTTGGCCGGGGAACCGAAGAACCTGTATGCGAAGATAGTTCCCGGTGTGGCTAAGCTCGTCCGCCAGCTTGACGAACGAAGTCGGACTGCGGAACATGTAGCGGAAGTAATGAATGAGCGATTCCGTCATCTGCAGGATCAGTTCGTGGTTCTTCACCTTCGCCAGGTTATAAACGATGTTCAAGGAGTTAAGGAAGAAATGAGGATTCACCTGCATTTGAAGGCGCTGAAGCTCCTCCCTCTGCTTATTCAGCTGTTCCTCGAAGACGTTGACCCGAAGCGTCTGGATCTCGCCCATCATGGCATTGAACGAATCCCCGAGAATAAGGAATTCGTCGGAGGATTTGGCCAGGTCGACCCTAATGCCCCAATCACCGCTGCGTACCTTCTTCATGGCCAGGAGAATTCGGTTTAACGGGGTCAGGATTGACCTCCTCATAAAATACAGCCCGATCGGGATGACGATCATGGCGGCGATCGTGATGATCCAGATGAGTCGCTGCAGATAAGGAAGTTTGTCCAGGATATTCGCATCCGGAATGAGTGCGATAAGATTAAAGTTCCCTCTCTCCGAGTGCTCCCCCACGACAAGGTACTTGCTCTCCGAACCGGACAAGTAATATGAAGTCATGTCCTGCCTGAGGTTGATCCCGTTATCCAGAACGACCGTCGAATTCGTAATCGGCTCGCCCGCGTCGTTCGAGAGAAGGATCTGCCCTTCCTTGCCTATCTTAAGCGAGCGGAGAGGAGCAATGAGCCGATCCGCTTCCACCCAAGCTCCCAGGTAGGCATCTCCGGCCCGCACGATATCGATGAGGTAGTACTTTTGTCCGATCCTATGATACTGCCACCTGAGAGACAAGCCTTTATTCAGGGGTTGCTTCCGAATCCAATCGACGAGATAGAGCTTAACGCTGTTCGTCTCTTCGTAAGAGAAATCGCCGTTGTTCCATACGCTCATGAAGTCTTGCCGGGTCTCTTCGTACGTAAAGAAGGAGCTCACGGAACGATATAAGGGAATATCGGTCGCCAGCTTGTTGTACAAGTAGGATTTGGTGACGTAATAATCGTCATCCGTCTCCGCTTGACCCAAGGAAAGCAGCTCGTTGCCATAGGCAATGACGTTCATGTATTGATCCGCGTCGTTCAAGCCGACGTCGATCTGATTCCTATAGAGGGTTAGCGTATCCCGGTACGAATCGGCAACTTGTCCGCGTACGACATGAATCGCGTAGAAATTGTTGTAAATAAGCATGCCGACAAGGGGCACCGTCATAAGGAGAACGATGAAGGCAAGCTTGACCCTAAGCGACCTAAGCGACTTCGTCGACCAATTCCTGGGGCGGGAGTTCATGTCAATCGGCTCCTCTAGCTGAGTGTCTGACATGCCTATCATACAAGCAATGAACGGCCGAACGCCATAACCGAAACTTACCGGTCATGGCGCGGGGTCCGAAGGCCGGCAGGAGAATTATCCTTTGACGGCTCCGATCATGATTCCTTTGATAAAATACTTCTGGAAGAACGGATAAGCGAGCAAGATGGGGAGAACCCCGATGACTGCGATCGCCATCTTGACCGAATCGGTGGGCATCTGCTCCATCGCGCTGCCGGCATTCGAGCTCAGGTTGGTGCTGATGAACTGGACGTCCTGCATGATCCGATTCAATAAGTTCTGGATGCTGAAGAGCTCGGGATTCGTGATGTAGATCATTCCGTTCTGCCAATCGTTCCAATACATGATGGTCAAGAACAAACCGATCGTGGCGATGACGGGGGTCGAAAGCGGAAGGACGATGGACCATAATGTCCGATATTCGCCCGCTCCGTCCAGTTGGGCCGATTCGATCAGCGCCTTCGGCAGGGATTGGAAGAACGTGCGCATCAGCATGACGTAAAAGCCGTTCATCAGCAATCCGGGAACGATAAGCGCCCATATCGTGTTCTTGAGCTCAAAGAATTGCGTGTAGACCAGGTACGTCGGTACGAGGCCGCCGTTGAACAGCATCGTGAAGAACACGAAGAACATGATCGGATTGCGATGCGGGGTCTCGCTTCGGGAGAGCGGATAGGCCAGGAGCGCCGTCATGGAGAGGCCGATCAGCGTTCCGGCGACCGTAATCCATACGGTCACCCCGTAAGCGCGGGCGATGTCCGATCCTCTGTCGAACAGGTATCGATAAGCATCCGTGCTGAATTCCGAGGGCAAGAAAGAGTACCCGTTGGCGACGATGGCGCTCTGATTCGTGAATGAGGCCGAGATGAGCAGGACGAATGGAATGAGGCAGAATGCCGCGAACAGGAACATGGCGATGTGGCTGAACCAAGTCAAACCTCTGCTGTCGTTTCTCAAGTAAAATTCTCCTCCTAGAACAAAGCGTTGTCTTTGCTGACTCTGCGAACCGTGTAATTCGCGAGAATGACGAGGACGAAGCCCACGATGGATTGGTAAACGCCGGCCGCCGTAGACATTCCGATATCGCCCGTTCCCGTCAATCCCCTGAACACGTAGGTATCGATCGTAGCCGTCGTCTCGAACAGGGCTCCCGAATTCAGCGGCACCTGATAGAACAATCCGAAGTCCGAATAGAAGATCCGACCGACGCTCAAGAGCGTGAGCATCGTTATGACCGGGGCCAGCAGAGGCAAGGTGATGTGCCAGATCTGCTTCAACCGGCTCGCCCCGTCGAGCTTGGCCGCCTCGTAATATTCCTCGTCGATCCCGAGCAGAGCGGCGAAGAACACGATGCTGGAATACCCGACGCTCTTCCAGAAGTGAACCAGCGTCAAGATGAACGGCCAATACTTCGCTTCGCTATACCACATGATTCCTTCGTCGATGCCTAGCCAAGGAAGAACCGTCTTGTTGATGAATCCGGTATCCGCGCTCAGCAGCGCATAGACCAGATAGCTCACGATAACCATCGAGATCAAATGCGGAAGGGTGATGATCGCTTGGTAACCCTTAAGCAGCCTCTTCTGTCGGATCTCGTTCAGCAGGATCGCGCATGCGAGCGATAGAATCGTACCTATTACGATAAAGACGACGTTATAGAGAATCGTATTTCTCGTGATGATAAAAGCGTCCGTGGTTTTGAAGAGGTAGGTGAAGTTGTCCAACCCCGTCCAATCGCTGTTGAAGATGCCCTTGGCGAAGTTGATCTTCTTGAAAGCGATCACGATTCCCGCCATCGGAAGATAGTTATTGATCAGCAGATACAGCAATCCGGGTATCATCATGATCAGCAGTGGCGCGTACTTCCGGTACTGGTTCTTCTTCCGCGTCCTCCTAGGTTCCTTCTGTGATGCGACCGTCGTTGCGGCTTGTGTCATCTCCGAATCCCTTCCTTGTCCCATACTTTTATGCCTTGCCCCTATCATAAGAGAGTCCGGGAATCGCAACTAACAGGATGTCGACATCTTCAGTTGCAGATTGACGACATTCAAGCGGCAAGCCCCCCGACCGGGAAGGCCGAGGGGCTTGCTATGCGGTTCAAGCTTATATCGCGACTAGCTTCACGGGTCCCAACAACCCGCTCGGCTCGAGCTGCCCGAGCCGCGAGAAGAAATCGGGCGTTTCCCGGACAAGCGTGTTGGTGACTTCGATCGCAAGCGTATTCGTCCCCGTCCGCAGCAGGTCCGTGAGATCGAAGCGGTACGGCCCGGAGATTCTTACGCCCGCGGAGCGCCCGCCGACGAACACTTCCGCCGTCTCGAACGCTTCGCCAAGATCGAGCACGGCGCGCTTGCCGTCCGGCACCGCGATCTCCGCATCGATCTCGTAACGGAACGTTCCCGAGAAGCTCGGCAGCAAGCCGGACCGGCTGAGGTCGACAAGCGAGTCTAGCTCCCTCCATGGAGTAAAAATCGGGTACTGCTCGGAGCCGGCCGTCGATACTCTCCAGGTTCCGTGCAAGGTTGCGATCAACTCCTCTTTGCCTAGGCAAATATCCTTCCCGCCCGGCCCCAGGTTCTCTCCCGCGAGCACGACGATCGTCTCGGATGCGGGCAGCTTGAGGCGCAGATGCGAGCCGCATTCTTCCTCGACGCTGCCCGCCTCCGTCAACCGGTTGGAGTAAGCGTCATAGCGGAGAAGCCTTCCGGATACGGGAAGGTAGACGTCCGTGTCGATATCCCGGAACGGATGCTCGTTGAAGAACAGGAAGACGTCCAAGTCCGCATGTCTTATATGGAAGCTTCGCAAGAAAGGTTCGTACTCCCTTACGCGTATGTCATAGAAACCGGATTTCTTCAGCGTTACCGCGAGCCTGCCGAGAGGGACGATCTGCGTCCGCTCGTTCAAGCGAAGACGTTCCAGAAGCTCCGTCTCCTTCTCTCCTTCGCTCGAACGGCTAGGGAGCCCGTCAACGAAGAGGAGAGGGATGCCTTCCTCGGCCAACCGCAGCAGCCGGGCCAGAGCAGCGGCCGGAAGGGCTTCGCTGTACGGGACGATGAGACAATCGTAAGTCTCGTCCGACAGGGTCAGCTTGCCGCCATTCGCCGAGACTCCATCCACGATCGTATCGCACGGAAGGACATCGCAGTCGATCTGGTTCCGGAGGAGCTCCCGGACCGGCTTCTGGAACGGCATGTAAGCCCCGGACCACTCCGCTTCCGCATGGTAGAGAACGGCGGCCGTCGCGACGTGGGTTCCCCCGGACAACAGATGGCTAAGCCGATTCGTATATTGATTCAGGTGCTTGTAATAGCGGAATTGCGGATTCTTCCCTCTTGCGTAGAGATGGGGCGGGCAATCCCGGTCGGGGTATTCCTTCGGCGAGAAGGCATGCGGCACGAAGTAGTTGACGCCGCGGACCAGCATATGGTCCGTGAGCCACTTCATGAGCTTCAAGCCTTCGGCCCAGCCGTAAGCTCCGAACACCTCCGCCATCGTGCGGCCCTTCTTCTTCGGATCCAGATGGGCCAGGGATACGGCCATCTTGGTCATCCCGTAAGCGAAGAACTCCGCGTCGCCCTCGTTGAACATGCCCCGGGTCGATATTCCGTCGAAGCCGGGACGCAGCTGCCAGAGCACGACGTCCACTCCGGACATGTCCTGCCCGCCCAGCGCGCGATAGAAGTGGCCGGCCCCGCTGCCCAAGCGCGCGTGCACGTTGTTGTCTTCCAGCACGTGCCCGATGTATTCGACTCCGCGTTCCCGGCACCAATCTCCGATCTGTTTGGTGAAGTTCTCTCCATACAGCTTGCTGATCAGGTTCATGTACGCGTAACGCATGCTAGAAGTGCTGTCGCCTCCCTGATGCCAGAGCAGAGGCAGATGCCTTCGGTAATCGGGACCGAGCTCCCGCTCCAGCAGAAGATACATTTCCTTGCTCCAGGGAAGGGTAACTCCCCTTTTGCCAGGCTTGGAGTCGAAGTCCCACGTGTCCTTATCGTTGTAGAATCCCGGCTCGTCGGAGAAGAAACCCGCCAACGTCTTCCCGAAGTGCTCGCGGTAGCGCTCGTAGAACGCTTCATGAACCGTATCGATCAGAATCCGCACGGATTCCGCGACCAGCGGGTTCATATAATCCTTCTTCTCCGGGTCGCCTCCGTGCTCGCTCTCGATAATGGAGAAGATGCGCCAATAGCCCTCCGGAACGTTCCAAGTCAGCCGGCCGTCTTGATAGAGCTCGGTCAGGTCCAGAGACTCCTCCGTCAGAAGGCCGCTCTCCGGGTCGCGTTTCACGGCGATCGCCGCGATCAACTCGCCTCCGTTGCTATAGCCCGGAACGAACGGCGGCGGAGCGATCAGGAACGAGGAATGGTCCCGAGGGCCGATCGCGTCCACGAAGCTCTCCGACAGATAGAGGCGCCGAAGCTCGGGCGGCGCCTCCTTATAACGGCCGGCCGCATGGCCGGTAGGAAAATGATCGTCGTCCAGAATCCATACCCGCATGCCCCGCGTCTGAGCCTCTTGCAGGATGACGTCGATATTTCTCCACCACTGGGGGCCGAGGAAGTCCGGATGCGGCCTCGATTCCACGCACACAGCCCGTATGCCGGATTCGCGGATGCGGGCCATCTCCTCCCGGAGGACCGTCTCGTCTTCCCCGTGCTGCCAGAAGAACGGCAGGATATAATTGTCTTCCGTTCCGTTAAGCACATCTTCTAATCTGGAAGTCATCCGTTCTCACCTCGCCCTCTCCGTGTCGGGTTCTTCGACTCCGGTGCGACCTCGATCTCCAAGAACCTCGGTTCGCAGCCTTCAGCGGAGACCGTTACGCGGATGCTGCCGGCGCCCGTCGGACGTATGACCGCCAGAGCCCTCCCGTCGAAGGTCGTCCTTTCGGCATCGAAGAAGTTCTCCTCGGCTCTCGGATCGGCGCTGCCGAAGCCTTGCACGATGCCCGCGCCTTCCGCTTCGACCTTAACCTTCCGATTGGCCGCATTATACAGGTTGCCGTTCCCGTCGACCAGGCTGATCGCCAGGAACGAGAGATCGCCGTCGGACGCTTCGATCTTCGTCCTATCCGCTTCGACGTGCAGCCGAACCGGTCCGGCTGCCGATCTAAGCGACGTTCTTCCGATCTCCCGGCCCTGCGAGTAAGCGATCGCGACCGCTTCCCCCGGCTCGTAGACCGTATCGAATTCCGCCTTGTAGCGATGCTCCTCTCCCGCGGGAGCTTTGCCTGCCGACTTGCCGTTGATTAGAAGCTCCACTTCCTCGGCGTCGGCATACACTTCCACCTTGACCGGCAGTCCTTCGTAGCCGTTCCAAGACCAACTGGATACCGAGTCGCTCCAGCTCCACATCGACGGAATGGGCTCCTTGCCGTAATTCTCCGGCCGAAGCACCGCCAAGTATGGATCCTTGCGAAGGCCGAACACGATCTCGCGGTAATAGGAAATCGGGCGGCGATGCCCCGTGATGTCGATGTCTCCCACCCAAGCCGATAGCCAAGGATAAGCCCCGACGACTCCGGACAGCAGCTCCCTCGGATCATAAACGATTTTGCCGATGCCCGATTCGCCGAGATAGTCCCAGCCCGTCCAGGTGAAGTCGCCGATGACGTGGCCGTTCTCCTTCACCAGCTTCCAATTCCTGTCGATGCTCGACGGGTAGGTCTCTCCGCCGACGATGATTCGATTGGGGAACAGCTCCCTGTCCTTCAGGTAACGGTTGTCCGCGTAATTATAGGCGGCAATGTCCACGTAAGCGAACGATTCGGCTGTCTTCTCCGTGGCCAGCGGGCTGGACGTGATGGCGGCCATGCCCTCCTTGAGTTTGTTCATCATCGTGTTGATGCCTTCGTTCGCGGCAGGCTTCTCCGCCTTGTCCTGCTGCCTCATCTTCTTGAACTCTTCCATGATGGCGACCATGAAGTTGATCGAATTCGTCACGTAGCGGGTTCCGTCGAGCGAGCGGATCTTCTCCGCCAGCTTCCGGCCCCAAGCGGAATCGATCGGACGGCCGGTCTCCGGTATCTCGTTGCCGATCGAATACATAATGACGCTCGGATGGTTGTAATTCTTCTTCACCATCGCTTCGAGCTCTTTCTCCCACCAGAGGGGAAAATGCAGCGCGTAATCATGATCGGTCTTCGTGGAGGTCCACATGTCGAAGGCTTCGTCCATGACCAGCATCCCCAGACGGTCGCAGGCGTCGAGAAGAGCCTTGCTGATCGGATTGTGCGCGCTGCGGATCGCATTGAAGCCCGCCTGCTTCAGGATCTCGATCCGCCGCTCTTCCGCCCGGTCGATCGTCGCGGCCCCGAGAACGCCGTTATCGTGATGGAGGCAGGCTCCCCGCAGCTTCACCGTCTCTCCGTTGATTCGCAATCCGTTGTCCGGGTCCAGCGTCAACGACCGGATCCCGAACCCGTTCTCCTCCTCGTCGAGAAGCTCTCCGTCGGAGAGCAAGCTGCTCCTGCACGAATACAAGTAAGGCCGCTCGACGCTCCATAACCGGGGCGAACGGACGTATAACCGCTGCCGCAGCGCAGCGCTCTCTCCCGCGAACGCGGTAACCGGCGCGATGTCGCTGGCCACGACGAGGCCGTCGGCATCCAGGATCTCCGTAAGGACGCGGACCGTCCGGGTATGAATGCTCTCGTTCTCGATCGCGGTAACCGTCGCGACGACCGCCAGATCGCCGCGGATGTCGGGCGTGGACACTTGAACGCCGTCGAGGGCGATGTGCACCAGGTTCGCAACGATTAATTTGACATTGCGGTAAATGCCGGAGCCGGTATACCATCTTGAATCCTTGTAGTTCATGGCAACCACTTTGATCTCATTTTCTTGGCCGTACTTCAGGTAGCGATCCGCCCGGATCGCGAAGTTCATATACCCGGAAGGGCATTGGCCGGCATAATCGCCGTTGATGTACACCATGGCGTTCCTGTAGACGCCTTCGAATTCGATGGTCACCCGTTTATCTTGGTATTCTTCCGGAACGAAGAAGGTCTTCTTGTAATCGTATTCGCCCTCCGGGTAATACCCGATGGAGTTGGCATGGCTGCCCGAAGCGCCGCCTTCTCCGGGCTTCGCCCGTTCCCTCTCGATCATCGCGTCATGCGGTAGCGTGACGGCCTTGGGCTGCACGGCTTGGCCCGTCATCTCCGAGAAGAAGCCGCTCTTCGTGCCGACCGTCCAGTTGTCGTTAAAGGAAGTACGTCTCATGTCTTCATTCCTCCTCTTACCCTATTGGAACGTACCGTAGTCGGAACCGACCCTGCAGACGCTTGGGTCCGGGTGGAAGCCCGGGATGACGGGATTCCGATAGGTTTGCTTGATCATGTCGAACCCATGCCTCCTCTATTCATCCTTGCGGCGCCGCATGCTTCAGCAGCTCGTCCAGCTTATCGTCCGTAAGAGCGCCCCGGCTAGTCGTGACGAGCGAACGAAGCGGCATATTCTTCATGGCCTCGAGCATCATCCGGTTCCAATCGTCGCTATCCGCCTCGTAGTCGCGATTCATGGCGATATTCCTCCCTGTGCGAGCGAGCGGGTTCGGGCGATGCGGCCTAGATGATAAGCGCTGGGCTTGGGCGAACGCTTCTGAGTGGAGCGGTCAACGGCGACGAGACCGAACGTCCGGGAGAAGCCGAGCTGCCATTCGAAGTTGTCCAGTAGCGACCAATGCATATAGCCCTTAACGGGAATTCCATCGGCCAGGCAATTTAACACTCCCTGCAGAGCGATGTCGATGAAGGCGATGCGCCTCTCGTCGTCGTCCGTCCCGATTCCGTTCTCCGTAACGATGATCGGCTTGCCGAAGCGCTTGGCGACGAACCGGATGACGGCCTCCAGCCCTTGAGGGTAGAATTCATAGCCCATCTGCGTCTTCTCCGCCTCCTCGGCAACCGGAAGGACGCCGTCGGGACCGTGAATTTCTCTCGTGTAATTCTGCAATCCGAAGAAATCGTCGTCTCTCAGCGAAGGAAGGAATTGAAGGAATTCCTCCTCCCATGCGGCCAGCGCGGCCTCTTCCCCGCCGGGCGCGCTCTGGAAGTCATGAAGCGACAACGTGATCCCGATTCGGGCCTCCGGACGGACCCGGCGAATGGCGGCCCTCGCCTCTTCATGCGATTGAAAAATAACGCGCAGTCCCTGCTCCGACCGGGGAGCTAGGAACGAATGGACTTCCTGGGGCGGAATCCCGAACGCTTGACCGAGCTCCGCATAGTAAGCTTTCATGCGGGCAGCCATGTCCACGTTAAGACCGACCTGAGCGCTGGAAGCGGAGAAGTTCTTCATTGCCTTGGCGATGCCGATCGCGATATTCGCCTCATTGATCGTGCATACATACGGGATGAAGTCTCCGAGCTCTTGCATCACATGGGCGGCATAACGCGCGAAGCGGGCGGGCGTCTGCTCCGATTCCCAACCGCCTTCGCGGATGAGCCAGAACGGCGAACTGAAGTGATGCAGCGTCACGATCGGCGTAAGGCCGAATTCGCGGCACGCCAGCAGCACGTTCCGGTAATGCCCGATCTCTTTCTCGTCATATACGCCTTCCTCCGGCTCGATCCTCGCCCACTCCACCGAGAAGCGGTACGTATTGAAGCCGAGTTCGGCCATCATGGCGACATCCTCGCGATAGCGGCGGTAATGGTCCACGGCGTCGCCGGAAGGCTCGGCGAACGAGGAGGCCTCCATCTGCTCCATCCTCCAGAAATCCGACTTCGTATTGTTGCCTTCTACTTGATGCGCGGCGGTCGAGGTCCCGAACAAGAAATCCTGCGGAAACGAAACCATTCCTATACCACTCCTTCTGCGGAGAATCCGGCTCGGCCGGCCCGTTTGATCGTGACGCCCAGCAAGTACTTCACGTTCCTCTCCAGTCGCGCCCTCTCGATTCGGCCGGCCCGCACTCCCTCGACTATAGGCTTCACGTACGTATCGTCCGGAGATCCCGGAGTCATCCAGCTGTTGCCGGCCGCGACCGATTCCACCACGTCCGCCGTATCGTAGGAAGTCCAATCCGTCATGACGAAGCCTTCAAATCCGAATTCCTCGCGGAAGACGCCCTGAATCATCTCTTCGTCCTCGGCGGTATAAACGCCGTTGCAGGCATTGTAGCCCGTCATGATGGAGTCCGGCTTATGGACTTGGATGGCGATCTCGAACGCCTTCAAGTAAATCTCCCGGAGCGCGCGCTCGGTCATCAGGCTGTGGTTCCGCTTGCGGACCGATTCGCAGTTGTTCGCGACCGTGTGCTTCAAACAGCTGGACACGCCGTTCTCTTCGAGTCCTTTGCTCTGATGTCCGGCCATGATGCCGGCCAGGTAAGGATCCTCGGAGAAGTATTCGGGATGCCTTCCGTTCAGCGGATTCCGGTGGATATTCATTCCCGGCGCCAGGATCATATGGACACCGTTCTCGACGGCTTCTTCCGCGATGACCCTGCCGACCGCGTAGGCCAGCTCCGTATTGAACGAGGAGCAGACGGTTGCGCTGGACGGCATTCCGATGTTCGGCTTGTTCACGTTGACGCCGCTGTTGCCGTCGGCGACGATGAAGTCCTCCATCCCGTACTTCTCCAGCGCGTAGAGACGACCCGCTTCGCCGATCTCCGTCATTCCCCAGCCCGCCGCCTTGCACACCGACAGCCGGGCGAGTTCTTCAAGGGAGAGCTGCTTGACGAACGGGTCGAGCAGTTCCGGGTTCGCGACGACCTCCTCATAGCGAATCAACCGGCTCGGAGCTTCCGCCCGGATCGGGTTGGCTTCCGGTATTCGCGGACGATTCGCCAGGGGAGCGAGCCCTGTCGCTTCCGGCTTGATACCGGACCGCTCTCCGGTCGGATATGTCCCTTCGGGATCGAATTTGGACAGCGCGCGTATCCCGATCGGCGGCGCCATCCGGTTCTTGACAGCGCGTAGGATCTTCGTCTCGCTCAGCTCAAAGCTGCCGGCGATCAAGGTTTGCTTGATCGAGGTACCCGCATGGAGCTTATACGTCCCGGCTTCCGCGATCCAGGAGGCGCTGCCCGCGTGATACGAGGCCAACAGCTCCTCCCGAACCTCGAACTCTAGAACTTGCCTGTCCCCCGGCTCCAGAAGTCTCGTCTTCGCGAAGCCGACCAGCTTGCGCGAAGGCTTCTCGAGCACTCCGTCCGGTTCCTCCGCGTACACCTGAACGACTTCCTTGCCCGCTGTCGCCCCCATGTTAACGACCTCGACCGAGAGTTTGACGGAAGGACTCTCGTAGGCGAACCCGACAGGACGGACGCCGAAGGAAGAGTAGCTTAAGCCGAAGCCGAACGGATAAGCCGCTTCCCTGCCGAAGGTCTCGAAGTATCGATAGCCGACGTAGATGTCCTCTTCATAGACGGTATCCGCGTAATAAGGCGACTCGGTATCGAGAACGGGCATGCCGACGGTCGCGTTATAGAAGTTCTTGCTGGCGGGGATATCGTAATAATCTAGGCTCCAAGTATCCGGAAGCTTCGCCGACGGATTCACGCGGCCGTCCAGAATCTCGACCAGCGCTTGCCCGCCCAGCATGCCGACGAACCCGCAGACGATCAGCGCCTTTACGCCGTACTTTTCCGCCCATCGCACATCCATCGGATAGCCGCTGTTCACGATCGCGATCGTCTTCTCGAACTTGGACGTCACCGCCCGGATCATCGCTTCCTCTTCCTCCGACAGGTAGAACTCGCCAGGAATCGGACGGTTGTCGATGTTCTCGCCCGAAGCGCGGGTGAGGATGATCAGCGCCGTATCGGATTCGGCGTAAGCCCGCTCCAGAACGTCTTCGGAAGGACAGACGTCTTGCTCGGAGCGATACAGGTTCGTCAACTCGGCATTCAGGGTGAAGTCGCTGCGTTCTTGAATGGCTCTAAGGAATCTCATGTAGTAACGGGGATTTATTTTGCCGGCTCCGAGCGCCCCGACGCGGAATTGGACAAGGCCTTTGCCGAATACGTTCAGCGTCTCCGTCTTGGCAAGCGGAAGGACACCGCCTTCGTTCTTCAACAGCACGATGCCTTCCCGGGCCGCTTCCAGGGCAATGCGGTCGTGCTCTTCGTAGCGGGGATCCGGGTTCTTCTTCGGCAGCGTTCGAATCCGGATTTCCTGCGGATCCATCCGGATGCCGTCGATATCCGCGAACCCTTCCACGATAGCGGTGTACGTCTTGTCGTATTCGGTTACCGCCTGGCGAACGGGGAAGCCGAAGAATTGCATGTTCATCTGCCCAAAAGTAAAGAAAGTGCCGGGATTCAACACCGTTCCGTCGATCGTGATCGTGCCTTGGACGCTCTCGTCCATCCGCTTCGTGAATCCGGCCATGGCGCAGCCGGAGAAGTCTCGATTCAACATCGCGAGCTGCCCGTCCATCTCGTCCAAATCGAAGAAAATGACATCTCCCGTGCGCGAGTAAATTCGCGGCTTCTCCTGCCGATTCGTCGGTATCGCTTCCATGTAGAATTCCTCCCATCTTCTCTCTTATATGATAGGAGGAACCATTCGAGCGAACTAACACAGAGGCGACTTTCGAAATTGCACTTTCCCGACAATTTGGCGCTCACCGTGGCCTAGGCAAGGCCCAATTTTGTAGCGGACTCCCACCCTAAATCGATCAGTTCACTTAACATATAAACGACACTCGACTTGCAGGATTTCGACTTTTAGTCGTTAACCTGACTCTATGACCGAACAGCAGCAGACCTCTTTGTTTTGAATTGAAAAAAAGCAGCCGATCGTATGGATCGGCTGCCTCTGTTAGTATCGTGGTATCGTTCTCCATTTTAATGAAGCATTACTTCCAATCAGAACATTATAAGGTTGTTTTCATAGGGTTTATCTTGTTTAATCGATTACGGTTGCCAAGCCTCCCATATGTTGCCGTCGGGATCGGCGAACGTTATGTTGGGTCCGCTTGTCATCCGTTCTCCTAAAATATTCACTCCGTTCGCCTTGAAACGCTCAAGCAGCTCCTCGATCCGCGGAGTAATGAAACACGCGATGGCATGGGGCTTGCCGTTGTCCAATGACCACGAGAAGCGTAATCGACCGCCTTCCTCATCCGATTTGTGAAGGAACAGGGCGGGTACGACTTGCCTTAATCCGGGCGAAGGCAGGTTGCCATTCCGATCGGGAACATTCAATACAGCCGTCGCCATCCCAGGCTCGACGTGCTCTTCGTTTGCAGGTTGATACCCTAAATTCTTTTGGTACCATTTCATAGACTCGTAAACATCGTTTACTGGCACGTAAATGCAAGTTATTCCCGTAATGTCTTCCAGTCTTGCTTCCCCTTTGATTTCCCCATTCGCCTGCACATCCGTTTCCTCCCTCTACGTTCGAACATAAACCGCGAGAGATATATTCAATATCCTCCCTATATTTTCCTGCTATAAGTCCATTACGCACCCCATTTGGAATGAAGGACCTGGTGGCAGAAGTTGGGGCGTTGATATCCCGGAAGAAGCCATTCGCACACGTCTGTTTCCTCATTCTCATCGAATGGTTCCTCCAGTTTGGTGTGACAATTAATTTTTTGAATTTACGCTAACTTGACTCCGCATGGATAAAGATACCGCTGCCGGAAGGATCCCGATCGCAACGCCGATGGCGCCGATCCAACCGACGGCTTGAAGCGATATGTTTTCTACTACCATCCCCCCGATTACGGCTCCGACGGCCATACCCAATTGTACGATAGAAGTGTTCAAGCTCAGGACGATTCCCGAGGCTTTCGGTGCCATG
>Ga0065721_10005102_pt1 | contig 16439 bp, 16 predicted proteins | sample Mesricmetagenome_FD_59108 | JGI IMG/M metagenome (GOLD analysis project Ga0065721, IMG submission 59108) | Mesophilic microbial community from rice straw/compost enrichment Sample: eDNA_1 v2 (version 2) | ecosystem: Engineered > Solid waste > Grass > Composting > Bioreactor | place: USA: Davis... | reverse complement strand
GCTCGCGGGCGACGGCCTCGGCGCGGTCGCGGCCGGCGATCGCCTCGATCAGTGTCAGCGCCATCGGCATCGAGGCGGAGATGCCGGTGGTGGTCGTGACGCCTCCGTCCGAAACCATGCGGCGGTCGGCGACGTAGTCGATCGAAGGGCCCAATTCCAGAAGGTCGCCGAGATAATACCAGTGGGTCGTTGCGCGCTTGCCATCGAGGAGGCCGGCCGCCGCGACGACCTTGGCGCCGGCGCAGATGCCGACGATTCGCGCGCCCTTCCCGGCCGGGCTCCGCAGCCAGGCGCTGACGGCGGGATCGTCGTCACGGCTCATGGCGGGCACGATCACGTAGTCAGCGCCCTCGGGATGGGCCGCGTCAAAGGCGGCGACAGTCGCGTCCGGCTCGACCGCAAGCGCAGGATAGAGCCGGACCGGGCCCGGCCGGGTGGCGAGCATCACAACGTCGGCGATGTCGGCCCGCCGCAGGATTCCGGCCGGCATCAGGTAGTCCGTCGTCTCGGTGGCGTCGTTGAGGCCGATCACGGCGACCAGCGGCCGCGCGCGCTTGTGCGACTTCAGCGCGGCGAGCATTGCCTCCGTCTCGCCGGGCGGGATCGGCGGCGGCGTGGCGGCGGTCGCCCCGGGCAGGCTGAGCATCCAGCCACCGAAGCCGGCGAGCGAGAGAACGAGGACGAGGGCGATGCCGCCCGCGAGAAGGCGCAGTCCGGTCATGGCGGATCTCCTTGGACGAAGGCGGGTGGCCACTGCGGCTTTCCCGTCGATGATCCATCGTAGGTCCATCGGGCTCTGGCAGAAATGACAAAATAAAGGTATTCTCTGCCAATGCATCAGATCGTCTTCGTCGTTTATCCGGGTTTCGAGCTCCTCGACATGTCGGGTCCGGCCTCCGCCTTCGCCGGCGCCAATCGCGCGCTTGGCCAACAGGCGAAGCCGGCTTTCTACACGGTCGCGCTCGCCTCGGCGCAGGGCGGGGCAGTCGAGAGCAGCAGCGGGGTCGCGGTCGAGACGCGCCGGCTCGACAGCTTCCGGCCGGGCGAGGTCCAGACCCTGCTCGTCACCGGCGCGGAGCGCGAGCAGCTCCTGCCCGCAACGGCCAATCCGAAGCTGCGCGCCGCGCTGCCGGAACTGGCCGTCGGAGCCGAGCGCTTCGGTTCGGTCTGCACCGGCGGCTTCATCCTCGCCGCGCTCGGTCTCCTCGACGGGCATCGCGTCGCCACCCACTGGGATTCCTGCGGGCCGCTTGCCGACACCTTCCCGCAGATCGCGGTCGATGGCGACGCCCTCTACGTCGTCGACGGAACGGTCTGGACCTCGGCCGGCGTGACGACGGGGATCGACATGGCTTTGGCGATGATCGCGCGCGATCTGGGCGCCGCGATCGCCGGGGAGGTGGCCAAGCGGCTCGTCCTCTATGCCCGCCGGCCCGGCTACCAGTCCCAGTTCAGCCCGGTGCTGCGAGCACAGGTGATGGGGGAGAGCCCGCTCGCCGGGCTGATCGAGTGGATACATGCCAATCTCGACGCAGCGCTCGACGTGCCGTCCCTCGCCGCCCGGGCCGGGCTCTCCGAACGCACCTTCCACCGCAAGTTCGTCGCGGCGACGGGGGAGACGCCGGCGCGCTACGTGGAGACGGTGCGGCTCGACGCGGCGCGCATGCTCTTGTCGCGCGGGGTTTCCCTGAAATCGGTGGCCGCGCAGGTCGGGCTTTTCCCGCAGGCCCGCCTCGCCGACGCGTTCGAGCGCCGCTTCGGGATTGCACCGCGGCTTTTTCGCGAGATGCACGCCGACCTGTAGCGGCACCTGTCTCGTCCACGGCGATTGCGTCGTCTCCGGCACGGTCGGGGCCACGCCGGCATCGGCGGCAACCTAGGCCTTTTCCGGATGAGACGCCGATGGGCCTCCACGATCGGGCGGGACGGGCGCGCGCCTTTACCTTCCGCCGGAATCTCGCGCGCCAGCCATTCCGTTTTTCGCGAAACTGGGTTATGTGCGCCGCAAACAAACTGTGGCGCCCCCGTCCGCGCGCCCGACTTTTCGAGATCAGACGCCATGTCCATCCGCAATATCGCGATCATCGCCCATGTCGACCATGGGAAGACCACGCTCGTCGACGAGCTCCTGAAACAGTCCGGGTCGTTCCGCGAGAACCAGCGCGTCGGCGAACGGGTCATGGATTCCAACGACCTCGAGCGCGAGCGCGGCATCACCATCCTCGCCAAGGCCACCTCGGTCGAGTGGAAGGGCCACCGCATCAACATCGTCGACACGCCCGGCCATGCCGATTTCGGCGGCGAGGTGGAGCGCATCCTGTCGATGGTGGACGGCGCGATTGTGCTCGTCGACGCTTCCGAAGGACCGATGCCGCAGACCAAGTTCGTCGTCGGCAAGGCGCTCAAGGTCGGCCTGCGCCCGATCGTCGCCATTAACAAGATCGACCGTCCGGACGGCCGCCACGAGGAAGTGGTCAACGAGGTTTTCGACCTCTTCGCCGCGCTCGACGCCACCGACGAGCAGCTCGATTTCCCGATCCTCTACGGCTCTGGCCGCGCCGGCTGGATGAACTTCAATCCGGAAGGTCCGCAGGACGAAGGCCTGGCGCCGCTGCTCGACCTGGTGCTCCGCCACGTGCCCGAGCCCGTCGTCGCCGACGGTCCGTTCCGCATGATCGGCACCATTCTCGAGGCCAATCCGTTCCTCGGCCGCATCATCACCGGCCGCATCCATTCGGGCACGGTCAAGCCGAACCAGGCCGTCAAGGTGCTCGGCCAGGACGGTCGCGTGATCGAGCAGGGCCGCGTCTCGAAGATCCTCGCCTTCCGCGGTATCGAGCGCACCGCGATCGACGTCGCGCATGCCGGCGACATCGTCGCCATTGCCGGCCTGTCGAAAGGCACCGTCGCCGACACGTTCTGTGATCCCTCCGTCACCGAGGCGCTCAAGGCGCAGCCGATCGACCCGCCGACCGTCACCATGTCCTTCATCGTCAACGATTCGCCGCTCGCCGGCACCGAGGGCGACAAGGTGACAAGCCGCGTCATCCGCGACCGGCTGATGAAGGAGGCGGAAGGCAACGTCGCGCTGAAGATCGAGGAGGCGGAGGAGAAGGACTCCTTCTACGTCTCCGGCCGGGGCGAGTTGCAGCTCGCCGTGCTGATCGAGACCATGCGCCGCGAGGGCTTCGAACTCGCCGTCTCGCGTCCGCGCGTCGTGATGAAGGAAGGCGAGAACGGCGAGCGGCTGGAGCCGATCGAGGAAGTCGTCATCGACGTCGACGAGGAGCATTCCGGGGTCGTCGTGCAGAAGATGTCGGAGCGCCGCGCCGAGATGGTCGAACTGCGCCCCTCCGGCGGCAACCGCCAGCGCCTCGTCTTCCACGCCCCGACGCGTGGCCTGATCGGCTACCAGTCCGAACTCCTCACCGACACGCGCGGCACGGCGATCATGAACCGGCTGTTCCACTCCTACCAGCCGTACAAGGGCGAGATCGCCGGCCGCATCAACGGCGTGCTGCTCGCCAACGAGGCGGGCGAGGCGGTGGCCTACGCCATGTTCAACCTCGAGGATCGCGGCCCGATGATCATCGAGGCGGGCGAGAAGGTCTATGCCGGCATGATCGTCGGCATTCATACCCGCGACAACGACCTCGAGGTCAACGTGCTCAAGGGCAAGAAGCTGACCAACATCCGCGCCGCCGGCAAGGACGAGGCCGTCAAGCTCACTCCGCCGATCCGCATGACGCTCGACCGCGCGCTGTCGTGGATCCAGGACGACGAACTCGTCGAGGTGACGCCGAAATCGATCCGGTTGCGCAAGCGCTATCTCGATTCCAACGAGCGCAAGCGCTTCGAGAAGATGCGCGCCGGCGCGGCCTGAGCCGTTTCGCCGTTTTCCTGACGGAGCCGGCATGGCACGCCGCCATGCTGGCTTTGTCGTTCTTGGACCCTGCACCCGCATGCCGAATCGCGCGGAAAAGTGACCGGACTCCGGCCTTGCGCTACTCGTTAACAAGGCGTTAACGTTTCGAGGCAGCCCACAGGATAATCCTGTGGGCTATCCCCGACGCCGTCCGGATTTGCCTTCTTGGGGTCGGACCGCAGCGGTAGTGTAGGCCCATGAACGCGCTGACGATCGACATAAGGCACGCCGAGCCGGACGATGCGCCGGCGATCGCCGAGGTGCATCGCGCCTCCTGGCAGCACGCCTATTCCGGCATCCTGCCGCACCGCACGCTGCGCGCCATGCTGGAGCGCCGCAACGTCGCCTGGTGGCAACGCGCCATTCGCGGCTCCACATCGATCCTCGTCCTCGACGTCGGCGGCATCGTCGCCGGCTATGCGACGCTCGGGCTCAATCGCGCTCGCTCGCTGCCGCAGGAAGGCGAGATCTACGAACTCTATCTCCTGCCGGAATATCAGGGCGTCGGCCTCGGCCGTCGGCTGTTCGTCGAGGTCAGGCGGCTTCTCTCCTCGCTCGGCTGCAAGGGCACGGTCGTCTGGTGCCTGGAGGAAAACGGGCCGGGCATGAGCTTCTATCGCGGCCAGGGCGGCCGTGACGTCGCCGAGGGCACGGAGGTGTTCGACGGCCGCGCGGTCCGCAAGGTCGCCTTCGTCTGGTCCTGAGCCGTCGGCCTGATTGACCGCCCGGAAACTCTCCGGCGAAAGTGTTGTTGCGTCGCAGCATGTTTGGCGGTATCCGCCTCCCAAAACCATGCCAAAGCGGTCCCGCCGGGTTCATCGCCCGCGCGGCCGCGCGCCAACGGAGTGTCCCATGCGCATCGACGCCATCATGATCGGCACCAACCCGCCCGAAGACGTCAACGTCATCGTCGAGGTGCCCGTCGGCGGCCAGCCGATCAAATACGAGATGGACAAGGAGGCCGGCACGCTGATCGTCGACCGCTTCCTCTACACGCCGATGACCTATCCGGGGAACTACGGCTTCGTGCCGCACACCCTGTCTGAGGACGGCGACCCGATCGACGTGCTCGTCTGCAACACCCGGCCGCTGGTGCCCGGCTGCGTCATCAACGTGCGTCCCATCGGCGTGCTTGTCATGGAGGACAATGCCGGCCAGGACGAGAAGGTGATCGCCGTGCCTTCTCCGCACCTGACGAAGCGCTACGAGCATGTCTTCGAACACAGCGACATGCCGGCCATCACGCTGAAGCAGATCGAGCACTTCTTCGAGCACTACAAGGATCTCGAGCCCGGCAAATGGGTCAAGATCGCCGGCTGGCGCGATGCGGCGACTGCACGGCGCCTGATCGTCGAGGCGATCGAGCGCGCCAAGGCCAAGACCAAGTAGGAACTAGGCGCCGGCGAGCGCCTCAAGCCGGCGGGCCAGATCCCCGGACGGCCCGCGCACGGCAACAGTCTTGACCCGGCTCGTCTGGCCGGCAACGACCGTCACGTCGCCCTTGGCGACCTTGAGCGACTTGGCGAGCAGCGCGACGAGCGCCTCGTTCGCCTTGTTCTTTTCGGCGATCGCCGTCACCCGCGCCTTGAGATGGACCTTGCCGGCGGCGTCGGCCGCAAGGCCCTGGAAGCCGTTGGCGCCGGCGCCCGGCGTCAACCGGACGTCGAAGTGGACGCCCGTGGGCGTTGCCTCAACCCAGCCCGGCACGCCTCAGACGATGCCGAAGAGCGGCGCGATCGACGTCCAGAGGAAGATGCGCAGGAACATGATGATCAGGAGCAGGACGATCGGCGACAGGTCGATGCCGCCGAGATCCGGCATGAAGCGGCGGATCGGCCGGAGCGCCGGCTCGGTCGTCTTGTAGAGGAATTCTCCGACCATGCCGACGAAGCGGTTGTGCGGATTGACGACGTTGAAGGCGTAGAGCCAGGAGTAGATCGCGCTGGCGATGATGATCCAGGTATAGAGATTGAGCGCGATGTCGATCGTTTTCAGAAGGGCGAACATGAAGGTCTCCGGCTCCGATTCGTTCGACATGTAGCCACTCGGCTCTTTGCCGACAAGTCCGGCGGTGAGCGGGCGCGGACAGCGGCCTTCCGGAAAACCGCATGGATTTTGCGGCCGGGCGGTGTATAGGAGGTCGCCAATTCCTGTCTCAGGACGCCTTCCCATGACGCCCGGATCCCCGACAGACGACCGCTTCGCGGCGTTCCGCCACCGCCCCTTCGCCTACTATTTCGCCTCCCGCTTCCTCTCGGCTTTCGCCTCGGAAGCCGCGGTGGTGGCCGTCGGCTGGCAGATCTACGACCTGACGCGCGACCCGTTCGATCTCGGCCTTATCGGCCTGATCGTATTCGCGCCCTCGCTGCTCCTCATCCTCGTCACCGGCTCCGTCGCCGACCGCTTCGGCCGCCGCTCGATCATGCTCATCTGCGAGATCGTCATCGCTCTCTGCATCGGCGCGCTCGCCTTCCTGGCGATCCGCGGGCTGACATCCGTAGCGCCGGTCTTTATGATCATGCTCGTCATCGGCATCGCGCGCGCCTTCCACGGCCCCGCCGCGCAGGCGCTCGCGCCGAATCTGGTGCCGGCGCGCGACCTGCCGAACGCCATCGCCTGGAACTCGATGGCCTGGCAGACGGCCAGCGTGGTCGCCCCGGTGACCGGCGGCCTTCTCTACGGGCTCGCGGCCCCGGTTCCCTATCTCGTTGCCACCGCGATGCTCGTCCTCGCCGCCGCCGCCATCGTCGCCGTGCCGAAGCAGCCGCGCCGCGCGAGAGGCGAGCCGCCGACCTGGACGTCGCTCCTCGCCGGCTTCGGCTATATCTGGCGCGAGAAGGTGGTGCTCGGGGCGATCTCGCTCGATCTCTTCGCCGTGCTTGTCGGTGGCGCGGTGGCGTTGATGCCGGTCTTTGCACGCGACGTGCTGGAACTCGGCCCGGCCGGTCTCGGCTGGCTGCGCGCCGCGCCGGGCATCGGCTCCATCGTGATGGCGATTTTCCTCGCCTCGCGGCCGATCCGCCGCCATGCCGGCATGAAGATGTTCGTCGCCGTCGGCCTGTTCGGCATCGCCACCGTGGTCTTCGGCCTGTCGAAGAACCCGCTTGTCTCGATCTCGGCGCTAGCGGTCCTCGGCGCCGTCGACACGATCTCGGTCTATGTGCGCCAAAGCCTGGTGCAGCTCTGGACGCCGGACGAGCTTCTCGGCCGGGTCAGCGCCGTCAACTCGGTCTTCGTCGGGGCCTCGAACGAGCTCGGCGAGTTCCGCGCCGGCACGATGGCGGCTTTCATCGGGCCGGTCCCCGCGGTGGTCATCGGCGGCATCGGTGCCGTCGTCATCGCCGTCGCCTGGGCGGCGGGCTTCCCGCAATTGCGGCGGATTCAGACCCTTGACAGGGATCGCGAGATGGCGGCCGCCTCGAGCGGGTGACCAAAGACGTGGCCCAGGAAAATCTGGAGCCAGGTCAGCAGCGCCGAATCGTAGAGGAGCCGTCCCGACAGGTGTTGCGCGCCGGCTTGCGCGCCCGGGAGGTCGAAGCGGTGCGCGCCGCGCACGGCCCAGCGGTTCATCATTGCGAGCGTCAGCTCGGCGTGGAACTGGATGCCCCAGGCCGCTTCGCCGTAGCGGAAGGCCTGGTTCGGATAGGCGTCGGCCGTGGCCATGAGCGTGGCGCCCGCCGGCAGGTCGAAGCCCTCGCGGTGGAACTGGTAGACCATGCTCGGCCAGTCCATCAGCGTCGCGCCCGCCTCGGTCGCGCGCAGGGGATACCAACCGATCTCGACATGGCCGTCCTCGCGGCCGGCGACGCGGGCGCCGAGATGGCGCGCAAGCATCTGCGCCCCGAGGCAGATGCCGAGATAGGGCTTGCCGGATCGGAGCACGACCTCCATCCAGCGCAATTCGCGAAGGATGCCCTCGTCGGCGTCGTTGGCGCTCATCGGCCCGCCGAAGACGACGGCGCCGGCATGAAGGTCGAGCGTGTCGGGCAGGTCGTCGCCGAGGAGCGGCCGGCGGATATCGAGGTCGAAGCCGTTGTGGATCAGGATCTGGCCGACGCGGCCGGGGCTGGAGCGCTCCTGGTGCAGAACGACGAGGATGCGCGGGCGCGCCGACCCGCTTCGAATGTCATGCCGGGTCACGACTGCTCGCTCCTGCCGCCCGACCGTGCGGCGGCGCGCTGGCGGGCGAGTACGCGATCCCGGCCGGAGACGCCGAGAAGATCGGCGATACGCCAGACCACGTGCTCCTCGAGCTCGTGGCGAACGCCGTCGGCATAGACGAATTCCCAGAGCAACTCGACGAACCGGATCTTTTCTCCCTCGTCGAGCCGGCGGTTGAGCACGCTCGTGAAGGCGAAGAGATCGATCGATTCCTTCTCCGCCGATTCCGCGGCGGACAGGAGCGCCCGCGTCTCCTCTTCGGATTCGCTGTAGTCCNCGGCGACGACCTCCTTGAGAAGCTGGATCTCTTCGGAGGAAATTTTNCCGTCNGCGCCGATGACGTGGAAGAACAGGGCGACCGCCGCGAGGTCGGGATCCCGGGAATCGAACCAGCGCCGGCTGTCGGCGTCGCGCAGCGCGCCCAGGAATTCGCGTANNGTTTCGAACATNGGCCTTCCGGTTGGCGATCTCAGAAGAGGCGGAACCTCTGTTTTGACTCAGGCTCGGCCTCGCTGTCCACCCCCGGATCGTCAGGCGGATGGTGCAGGAAGGCGGCTTCGCGCGCGAGCGCCGTCGCCTCGGCCGGTTGCTCTTTCACCTGCAATGCCGGCGCAGGCTCTTCCGCAGCCGGCGCACCGGTGACGGGCGCGGGCTCGGGCGCAGCCGATTCGTGCTCGGTGGGGCGCTCGGGCTCGATGTCGATCACCGTCTCGCGCGGGGGCGGCGGCTCTGCGGCAACCGGCGGCAAGGCCGCAGCGGCCTCCTCGAAGCTCTCGGCGCGCGCCCCGTGCTCGATCGTGCCGCCGGCGAGCTGGGCGAGCGGCACCTTCCATTCGAAGGCGTCGAGCCGGCCGGAGACGGGCGAGATCGGCTGCCACGTCTCCGAGACGTAGCCGTCTGCCGTCCAGGCGGGATCGCGCGGGGCCTTGAGCGCCTGGGCGAGCCAGTGGCGCACGCGGCCCTGGTCGCCGGTCTCGGCTTCCTCGATGTCGGCCATCAGGAGATAGATGCCCTCGCGGGGGGCGAGCCGCGCGGCGGCCTCCGCCTTCTCGCGGGCGAGGTCGAAGCGGCGAGCGTCCAGAGCCGCGCGCGCGACGGCGAAAAGCGATTCGGCGTGGTTGGGGCGCATCGCCTCGAGCTTCTGCGCCCGCTTCAGGCGGTCGGCCATGGTGTCGCCGACGCGGGCGCGGACATAGGTTTCGGCGATCGCCGGATGGGGATCGTCGCGCCACACCGCCTCGAGGATTTTCGAGCCCTTGCGCAGGTTGTCCTCGCGAAACAGGGCCTTGGCAGCGACCAGCGCCGCCGGCACGAAGCCGGGCGCGAGTTTGAGGGCGGCAAGCCCGTCGTCGCGCGCGCCGGCCGGATCGGCGTCCGCCTTCGCCATGGCTCGCGCGGTCAGGAGCACCGCCTTCTTGCGCTCGGCGTCCTTGCGTTCGTAGAGCCCGACGAGCTTCTGGCGGTCGAGGAGCTTCAGCGCCTCGTCCCACCTTCCCTCGCGGGTGCGGTTCGCCAACGCCGCCTCGCCCGCCCAGGCAAGTTGCGGTGCTTCCTGCGCAGCGCGGTCGGCATAGTGCCGCGCCGCCTCCTCCGCGCCGAGACGGCGGGCTTCGAGATAAAGGCCGCGCAAGCCGAGGAGGCGCGTCTCCGGATCCTCGGACATGGCTTCGAGCAGCGCCCGCGCCTCGTCGTCGCGCCCCTCGATCAGGGCTGCCTGGACGTCGAGGAGGTGGATGAGCGGCTCCTGGTCGGCAGAGATCAGGCCCTTGGCCCGCTTCGACAGTTTGCGCGCCGAGGCAGCGTCGCCCGCTCCTGCGGCGATCAGGCCGGTCGACAGCGCCTGGTAGCCGCGGTCGCGCTTGTTGGCGCGGAAATAGCGCGTAACGGCGCGCGGCGAGTTGATGACGATCTTGACCAGCCACCAGGAGAGCATGACGGCGGCGATCAGCGAGACGATCGCGGTGACGGCGACCATCAGCGACATCTCGATTCGACGGCCCTGCCAGGCGATGGCGATATCGCCCGGCCGATCGGCGAGCCAGGCGAAGCCGAAGCCGAGGACGAGGACGAGAAGGATGAAGGCGAGGAGGCGGATCATCGGGGCGCCTCCTGGTTCGCGGGAGCCGCGGGCGCGGCCGGTTCGGCGGCAGCCGGGGCCTCCGAGCCCGGCGCGGCGGGAAGCAGCGCGTCGCGCATCATCTTCTCGACGCGGGCGCGCGCGGCGAGGTCCTTACCGAAGCCGGCTGCCGCGGCGCGGGCGGGCTCGGGGAGCTTCGCCCATTCGCCGAGCGCGGCTTCGAGGTCGCCGTCGGTGAGCCGGGTTTCGATGCGCGCGGCGATGGCCTCGACGTCGTCGCCCTCGATCTCGCCCACCTTGCGAACTCTCACTACCGATCGGGCACTGGCGATCAGCCGGTCGACGATCCCGGCACCGTCGGGAATGGGGTTCATGGCGGCGATCATCGCCTCTGCCGCATCCGGGAAGGCGGCGACGAGGCGGGCGCGCGTGGGCACGCCGGTTGCCGCCAGATCGCGCAATTCGGCGATGGCGGGATCCTCTGGGGCGACGCTGGCGAAGGCCTCGAGTTCGGCGGCGAAGGGGCCGCCACGGTCGATCGCGGTCTTCAGGCCGGATGAAGCGATGGCGCGGGCCATGTCGAGGTCGCGGTCCGGCTCGGCGACCTTCGCCTCCACCGCGCCGAGCGACTGGGTGACGGCGGCCTGCTTCTGCTCGAGGCCGGCAAGCGCCGCGGCGACACGCTCGACCTCGGCCCTGATCCCGGCGATCGCGGCGTCGGTGGCCTCGGCGCGCGTCCTCAGCCCTGCGAGCGCCGCCGGATCGGCGGCCGCCTCGGTACGGCCTGCGGCGACCTCATCGAGGCGCTTGCCGAGTTCGGAAAGCCGGGCGTCGAGCTCGCCGAGCGCCTGGCCGGCTCCGGAATCGGACGCTGCGACGACCTCCTGTTCGAGGGCGGTGAGCCGCTCCGTCACCGCCGCAAGCGCGCCGGCGCCGCCATCGGCCGGGAATTCGGCGACCTGCTTCGACAGGCCGTCCACGGCGCTCTGGAGCGCGACGACCTCGCCGGCGAGCTTCGATGATCCATTGCCCGGCGTGGGCAGGAGGCCGCCAGCCTGTAGGCCATAGAGGGCGAGGAAGGCGAGTACACCGCCGCCGAGGCCGCCGAGGAGCGATCCCGGCCCGAAGCCGCCGGCGCTTCGCACCTGCTCCGCATCACGGCCGAGGGTTTGCGCGGCATGTGGCGGAGTGGAGGGAGGGGCTTCGCTCTCACGAACGGCAGCCTCTTCATCGCCCGCCTCCGGGAAGGCGGAGGTTTCCATCTCAGCTTCCGTCTCCGTTGCCGCCGAAAGATCTTCACGCTCCGTGTCGCTGCGGTCGGGCGCGGCGTCGGCGACGAACTCCTCGCGGGGAGTGACGTCGGTGGCATCGAGATCGATCGTCACCGGTTCGGACGGCTTGGAATGGCGTGGCGTCGTGCCCTTGCTCATGTCGGCTCCTGGCATGTCGATCGTCGCCGCGGTAGCGGCGTCATGGGCTTCATCGTCACCGCAATGCAGCAAGAGATGCAAGCAACGCGTTCTCGGCCGGCTGGGTGGCGACTTTGTGGCGGTCCGCCCAGTCCGGTCCGAGCGCGTCGGCGACATCCCGCGACAGGCAGACGGCGATCGCGCCATCCACAATGACGGCCACGTCTTTCCGGCGGGCAAGCGTCGCCATGCGGCGCGCGGCCTCGGCCGAATAGAGCAGGATCGCCTCCACCGGCTCGGCCATTTCCGGCTTTGAGAAAAAGTCAGTCGAATAACTTATTTCATCCATACGATAGCCGACGATGGTGCGGAAGGCTATGCCTGCCGTCGCGAGGCCAGCCTCGAGATAGGGCTTGCGCGTCTCCCCGGCGACATAGACCAGTGGCCGCTCCGGCGTGGTCGACAGCCTGCCCGACTCGCTGTCGGCTGCGATCATCGCGGCGAGGTCGACGGCCCAGCCGGTGCCCGTACGCAGGTTGCGCCAGCCGGCGAGGCGCGCCGCCTCCCCCGTCGCCGAGCCTACGGCATAGACGAGCTCGTCCGGGTCGGCCGGGGCGGAGACGGCCGCGACCCCATTGGCGCTGGTGAAGATGATACCTGCGCGGGGACCGGCCGCCGCAGCATCGGCTGCGGGGTCGAGCCGGCATTCGAACAGCGGCAGGAGGACGGGCTCGTGCCCCATCGCCGCCACGCGTTCGGCCGTGCGCGCCGCCACGTCGCCGGGCCGCGTGACGAGGACGCGCATGTCAGGCCCAGCCTTCGAAGAAGCGTTCGCCGGCGCGGCGGCGCACGTCCTCGCCGGCGGCGCGGCCGATCGCCACCGCGTCAGCGACCGATCCGTCCATCCGAACCTCGTGCGCCTCGCGCCCGTCCGGGGTGAGGATCATGCCGTGGAAGGAGAGCCTGTCGCCGGCGATCTGCGCATGGCCGGCGATCGGCGTGCGGCAGGAGCCGTCGAGAACCGAGAGGAAGGCCCGCTCGCAGGCGAGTGCTGAAAAGCTGGCGGCGTGGTTGACGGGCGCGAGCAGAGCGGCTGTCGCCGCGTCGTCGGCGCGGGCCTCGATACAGATGATGCCTTGTCCCGGCGCCGGGAGGAACGTTTCCGGATCGAGCAAGGCCGTCGCCGTGTCGGTGAGGCCGAGGCGCTTGAGACCGGCATAGGCAAGCAGCGTCGCGTCGGCGATGCCGTCCTGGAGCTTCCTCAGCCGCGTCTCGACGATGCCGCGAAACGGCACGATCTGCAGGTCGGGCCGGAGCCGCTTGACCAGCGCCTGGCGGCGGAGCGACGAGGTGCCGAGCACCGCCCCCTCCGGCAGGCTTGCGAGATCCGGCACGTCGCGGCCGAGGAACGCATCGCGCACGTCCTCGCGTTCGAGGCAGGCGACGATGGCGAGCCCGTCGGGGAGCCGCGTCGCCATGTCCTTCGACGAATGCACGGCGAAGTCGAGCCGGCCATCGGCGAGCTGCTCCTCGAGCTCCTGCGTGAACAGGCCCTTGCCGCCGATCTCCGAGAGCGCGCGGTCGACGTGGCGATCACCCTTGGTGGAGAGTACGACGATCTCGAAATCCGCCTCCGAGAGCCCGTGCGCGGCCATCAGCCGGTCGCGCGCCTCGTACGCCTGCGCCAGCGCCAGCCGGCTGCCGCGCGTGCCGATGCGGTAAGGTTTCGTTTGCATGTCGACCCGTCGATTGTTAACCGGACGTCTGACTGGTAACGGGCTTGCCCGACGAGCGCAACACGAGCGCGGCATTTGCCGGGCGCGACAAAACGAACCTTGCGGAAGGCGAAGCATGACGGGCGCGGAGCTTAGGGTTCTCGGCATCGAGACGAGCTGCGACGAGACCGCGGCAGCGATCGTCGCGCGCGACGCCGATGGCGCCGGCCGCATCCTCTCGAACGTCGTCCTGAGCCAGCTCGACCTCCATGCCGAATTCGGCGGGGTCGTGCCGGAACTCGCGGCGCGCTCGCACGTCTCGGTCCTCGACAGGCTGGTGGCCGACGCGCTCGCCGAGGCCGGTACGAGCCTCGCGGATGTCGACGCGATCGCCGTCACTTCCGGTCCGGGGCTGATCGGCGGGCTGATGGTGGGGCTGATGACGGCGAAGGCCCTGGCCATGGCCGCCGGCAAGCCGCTCCTTGCCGTCAACCATCTCGAGGGTCACGCCCTGACCGCGCGGCTGACCGAGGGCGCCGCCTTTCCCTATCTCCTCCTCCTCGTCTCCGGCGGCCACACGCAGATCGTCCTCGTGAGGGGCGTCGGTGATTACGAGCGGCTGGGCACAACCATCGACGACGCGCTCGGCGAGGCGTTCGACAAGACGGCGAAGCTCCTTGGCCTCGCGTATCCCGGCGGGCCGGAGGTCGAGAAGGCAGCGGCGCGCGGCAACGCGAAGCGGTTCCGCCTGCCTGTGCCGCTGAAGGGCACGCCGAAGCCGGATTTCTCCTTCTCCGGGCTGAAGACGGCGCTGCGCCAGCTCGCNGAGGCCGAGGCGCCGCTCGATGACGCGACGGTCGACGATCTCTGCGCCGCCTTCCAGGCGGCGGTNACGGCCAGCCTCGCTGATCGTGTCGGCCTCGCGCTGCAGCAGTTCCGAACCCGGTTTCCCGANGTNGCGGCGCCCACGCTCGTCGTNGCCGGCGGGGTNGCGGCGAACCGGGCGATCCGTGCCGCGTTGCTCGACCTTTGCGGTCGCCATGGCTTCACCTTCGTCGCGCCGCCCCTCGCCCTGTGCACCGACAATGCGGCGATGATCGCCTGGGCCGGGGCCGAGCGGCTGGCGGCCGGCCACGGAGCCGACCCGCTCGACGTGGCGCCGCGGGCGCGCTGGCCGCTCGACGAGAAGGCCGGGGCGGCGATCGGCCACGGCAAGAAGGGTGCAAAGGCATGAGCGAAACCGGCGTTTCGATCGGCATTCTCGGTGCGGGCGCCTTCGGCACGGCGCTCGCGGCGGTGTTGTCCGCCGACGACACGCCGGTCGTCCTCTACGGCCGCGACGCCGCGGCGGTTGCGAGCGTGACGACGCGTCGCGTCAATCCACGCCTGCCGGGGGTTACCCTGCCGGAGAAGGTGACGGCGTCGACCGATTTTGCCGGCATGGCCGGTCACGACGTCCTCCTCCTCGTCGTACCCTCGGCACAGCAGGCGGCGGCCGCGTCGCAGGTCGCTCCGCGCCTGAGGCCCGGCACGGCGATCGTCATGTGCGCCAAGGGGCTCGACAGGGCGACGGGCGCGCCGATCACCGGGGCGCTGGCGCGAGCCCTGCCCGGCCATCCGCTCTTCGTCCTGTCCGGTCCGGGCTTCGCCTCGGACATCGCCACCGGGCTGCCGACGGCGATGACGCTTGCCGGCGACGATCTCGCCGGAGCGGAGAGGATGGCGGCGATCCTGTCGCGGAAGACCTTCCGGCTCTATGCGAGCGCCGATCCGACCGGCGTGCAGCTTTCGGGCGCACTCAAGAACGTGCTCGCGATCGCCGCCGGCATCGTCATCGGGGCGGGGCTCGGCGAGAGCGCGCGCGCCGCGCTGATTGCCCGTGGCCTTGCCGAGCTTACCCGCTATGTCGCCGCCTTCGGCGGCCAGCCGGAGACGGCGGCCGGGCTTTCCGGGCTCGGCGATCTCGTCCTGACGGCAACCAGCGCCCAGTCGCGCAACTACCGCTTCGGCCTCTCGATCGGCGAAGGGGAGGATGCGGCCGCCATCGCCGCCGGGGGGCCGCTGGTCGAGGGCGCGGGCGCGGCTGTCGCCGCCTCGGCTGCCGCCGCGGCGCGCGGCATCTCCATGCCTGTCACCGACGCCGTCGCCGACATCGTCACCGGCGCCTGCGATGTGGCGAGCGCCGTCGACCGGCTCCTCTCGCGGCCGCTCAGGACCGAAACTGCGCATTGAAACGCGGCCGGCGCCACGGCATAAGGTGCCACATCCATATCGCGCGGAGAGATCACAAATGGCCTACTGGCTCTTTAAGTCCGAACCCTTCAAATGGTCCTGGGAGATGCAGAAGAAGGTGGGCGACAAGGGCCAGCAATGGGATGGGGTCCGAAACTACCAGGCGCGCAACAACATGCGCGCGATGAAGCTCGGCGACAAAGGCTTCTTCTACCACTCCAACGAGGGGCTGGCGGTCGTCGGCATCGTTGAGGTCTGCGGGCTCGCCCATCATGACACCACCACCGACGATCCGCGCTGGGAATGCGTCGACATCCGCGCCGTGACCGACATGCCCGAGCCGGTGACGCTCAACGCCATCAAGGCGAACGAGAAGCTCGCGCAGATGGTGCTGGTCAACAATTCGCGGCTCTCCGTGCAGCCCGTCACCGAGGACGAATACTTGGAAGTCTGTCGCATGGGCGGGTTGAAGTCGCCTCCGAAGTCGCCGGCCTGAGCCGCGGCCGGAACGAGACCCGGTGAAAACGCCGCCCGAGGAATTCATCCGCGCCAACACCGCCGTCTCGCGGCCGCCGCACGTGCCGGAAATCCTGCTGCACCTCGCCGACGAGGCGCACGAGCTCTGGCACAGAACCGAGGAGGAACTCGGCGAACTCGGCCTGCCGCCGCCCTTCTGGGCCTTTGCCTGGGCGGGCGGGCAGGGGCTTGCCCGTCACGTGCTCTCCCATTCCCGTCTCGTCGCCGGCCGGCGCGTGCTCGACTTCGCCAGCGGCTCGGGTCTCGTTGCCATCGCTGCGAAGAAGGCGGGAGCCGCGGAGGTTACGGCCGCCGACATCGATCCCTGGTCGGTCGTCGCCACGCGGATGAACGCGGCGCTGAACGACGTCACCGTCTCTTTCAGCGAGGAAAACCTCGTCGGG
>Ga0065721_10051052_pt1 | contig 16441 bp, 8 predicted proteins | sample Mesricmetagenome_FD_59108 | JGI IMG/M metagenome (GOLD analysis project Ga0065721, IMG submission 59108) | Mesophilic microbial community from rice straw/compost enrichment Sample: eDNA_1 v2 (version 2) | ecosystem: Engineered > Solid waste > Grass > Composting > Bioreactor | place: USA: Davis... | reverse complement strand
TCATGCAAGCCTCGAAAATCTATATCAACGACAGGCTCGTTCACGCGAGCCAGGAAGCGTTCCTGCCGATCAAGGTCGATATTACCGATTACGTCGGGGAGCGGGAGAAGTCCGCGGACGTCAAGGTATGGTGCGGACCGTTCGCCACGGTTCCCGCGGGCGGCGGGAGGAAGCGGACCGCGCCCGACGGAACCTGGTTTGCGGGCATGGCCAGAGGCATCTGGCAGGACGTGTTCATCGAATACGCGTCCGATCTGCATCTCGGCGATTGCCGGATCGTTACTTCCTGCAGACAGCGGAGCATTAGCGTCGAAGCGGAGCTGTTCAACCGTTCCAAGCAGGCCGCGGACGTTGCGTTGCGGGCGATTGTCTACGACGGTTATTCGCGGGTGATGGCGCTGCCGGTCGAAGGAGCGGTTCCGGCCCCCGGGGGAAGCGGCGAGCTGCGGGCGGAGACGGAATGGAGCGACGCGGTCCGGTGGAGTCCCGACAATCCGCATCTTTATACGCTCAGGCTGGAAGCCGTCCGCGGCGGGGAAGTCGTCGACGCGACGGAAACCCGGTTCGGGTTCAGGGAAGTATGGGCGGAAGGCCACAAGTTCTACCTGAACGGCATCCGTATCAACCTGCGCTCGGACGCCTGGCATTATCAGGGTTTCGCGCAACAGACCAAGGAGTATGCGTTGAACTGGTATAGGCTGGCCAAGGAAACGGGCATCAACTCCATTCGCCTTCACGGCATGCCTTATCCGGAGCTGTATCTCGAAGCTGCGGACGAGGCCGGCATGCTTCTTATCGGAGAAAGCGCGATCTACGGCTCGGCCAAGTCGATCCAAGCCGACCATCAGGCGTTCATCGGCCAGTGCCGGAAGCATCTTGAGGCGATTATGCGCCGGGACCGGAACCATCCGTCGGTCGTTATGTGGAGCATGCAGAACGAAATGCGCTGGGTGGACGGCAGAGACGGTTACAAAGGCCATATTCGCGAGCTGATGGACGCCATGAACCGGCTGGACGGCACGCGGCTGATCTCGTGCGACGGCGACAACCGGCTGCTCGACCCGTCCGACATGCAGGTCGTCAGCATGCACTACAACATCGACGGCACGGTGAGCGGCTGGGACAAACGCTTGCCCCTGATTTTCGGCGAGCACGGGAAGTGGCATTATATCGCCCCGCAGGTGGCCAGCGATTACGTCGGCCAGTCCGCTTACCTGAGCTTCGAGGAGGCGCAGCGCAATCTCGGGTTAAGCGAGAAAACGTTCGTCGAGTATGCGCGAAAAGCGGAAGTAACCGGCGTGTCGCCGTTTAATATGGTCAACTACATGATGAAGACGATGCCCGAGCAGGACGTCCAGCTCGAATGGGCCGATCTGGAGACGCCGGGCGTCAAGCCGAAAGTCGTCGTGAAGCACTCGGTCACGCTGGACAACGGATGGATCGGCGGCGAACGGCCGTACGTGCCGAACAGCGCTTACGGCGCGTTCCGCGACAGCTTCAAGCCGGTGACGGTCATCGCCGACGATTATAACCGGTTTTTTTATTCCGGCGACGACGTTATGCGAAGCTTTACGGTGTATAACGACACGCTCGCCCCGCATCGCGTGAAAGTCGTCTACGAGGTGATCGGAGAGCGCGGGACGATCGCGGACGGAGAGACGGCCTTTCTGCAGGAACCGGGCGAGCCGGCGACGGTCGGCCTCCGCTTCACGGCTCCGGAGCCGAAAGACGGCGATGCGGCAAAGTTCCGGCTGGAGATGCGGCTGTATCATGAGGACGTTGAACAGCATGCGCTGAGGCTGGATTACAAGTCTTATCGGCGTGCGCTTGCGAGCGCGCCGGTCGATACGGGCGGCAAACGGGTCGCGTACATCGGCGGCGAGGACGGTCTGGTGATCGTCTCCGGCCTGGTCGGCCGGGTCGAACGGATAACGGAAGCGAGCGACGCTTCGCTGGCGGGCATCGATGTGGTCGTGATCGGTCCGCATCAAGCAGGCAAAGGCGATCTTCTGCAGCCCGCGCTGGACCGCTTCACGAAAGCCGGCGGCTTTGCGCTCGTCATGGAACAGCGCACGCTGGCGTTCGGGTCTACGGAGCTGTCCGGCCGCAAGTATGTCAAAGCGTTCATGAACGGGAAGGACCATCCGGTCTTTGCCGGGTTGGAGGAGGACGATCTGGCTTTCTGGGACAGCCGCAACGAGAACGATCCGGCTTGCGGGCACATGGTGGCAAGCGCGTTCAACAAGCCGGCGAAGGGCGACGTCCGCATTCTGCTGGAATGCGCGGAAGGAGACTTTGGCTGGGGCGGACTGATGTGGTCGCCGCTGCTGGAATACGCGAACGGCCCGGGGACGGTGATGATGAGCCAGCTGGAGTTGACGGCGTATTTCCATAAAGCGCCGCAAGCCTGCGCGCTGCTGCGCAACATGCTGGCCTACGCCGCTTCCGCCGGCCGCCGCGCCCCCGCGCGCGCGGTGCTGTACGCGGATCCGGCTTCCGCCTTCGGGGCCTATTTTGCCGGGTTGGAGCTGACATGCGTCACGTCGAAGGGAGAAGACGCTTTGCAAGACGGCGCGGCGATCGTGCTGGCGGATCCGGAAGGGCTGAACCCGGCGGACGCGGGGAAGCTGGCCGCCTATATGGAAAGCGGCGGGACGGTGCTGCTGACGTGCGTGTCGCCCGAGCACGAGGCGCTGCTCAGCTTGCTGACGGGCGTTCGCGTGACGGTGACGCCGGATGCGGTCTATCAGCTCAAGGCGTCGGACAGCGGCCTGATGGCGGGCGTGTCAGCTTACGACCTGTATCGGCTGGAAGCCGTCACCTACTCCGGCGTGACCAACGACAGTGTGCGCAATACGGTCATCGCCGATTGCCGTCTGAAGTGCGTCGGCGGTGAGCCGCTGCTGGAGAGCATGAACAATCCTTGGCCGGCGTTTTTCGTCGACGGGCTGGATACGGAAGCCGTCAAGATGAGCATCGCGACGATGAGCGAGAACCGTCCGTTCCGGCCGGGGTGTTACGGCCTGCTGCTGCGTGTCGGCAAAGGCAGGCTGCTGATCTCGCAGGTGAAGACGCTGTCCGACGACAAGACGGTTCGCTTCTATTCCCGGCTGCTGGCCAATTTGGGAGCCGGGATCCGGTCGGACGTGCTGACGCTGGTCAAGGCGGACCGGGATTACGGGGTCGGCATGATGATGGCGAAGAAGTACGACGGCGAGCACGGCTTCGAGGAGATGGCGGCATACTTCAGGGACCGGAGCTACAGGCTCAACCATCTGGGAGAAGGGCCTTACGGTTATTTTCAGAAGCAGGAGAAAAGGGACGGGTTCATCCGGCTGCCGGGCGGCCCGGAGGATGCCTACTTCCTGACCTTGTTCGTCGAATCGGTATCGAATCGCAACCCGCTGAAGCGGGAAGACGGTTTGCTCCCCGACAGCAGCATCGTGCCCGATCTGTTCGTCGCCGCCAACTGTTCGTTCGAAATGTGGATGAACGGCACCAAGTATATCGATTACAAGCATGCCGGAGGGGAACCGGCCGAAGTCAAAATCGATGACGTGCTGCTCGATCGGGGACTCAACAATTGGTTTATGGTCTGTTACGGCACGGCCTGCGGGGAGATCGCCGTAAGCGCCCGCTTTCTGAACAAGTACGGCGATCCGGCGGAGGGCTTGCGTTATCATCTGTCGCTGGATTAACCGCAAATCGCAGGTAACCGGGCTTGCGCATTCGGCATAACAAGGAGGAAAAAACATGCAGCCAAAGCTCTCGATCGGAAGCTGGGCATTCGCGTTCGGACCGTTTGCCCGTGCGCCGTGGACATTCGAAAGCGTCCTGCGCTACGCGCGGGACGCAGGTTACGACGGGGTGGAAATCAACGGCTTTCCGCCGCATCCGACTCCCGAGCAATACGATACGGCCGCGCGAAGGGGCGAACTGCGCCGTATGATCGAATCGTACGGTCTGGGCGTATCGGGATATGCGCCGTCCTTCAACGACGTTCCGCCCGCTCTTGTCCCGGCCGAGCGTTATACGGAGCGACTCAAGCGGGTGGTCGAGCTCGCCGGTGACATCGGCACGAGAACGATCCGCATCGATACGGTCAGTCCTCCGGAGCTAACCGCCGGTAACGAAGAATACGAGCGCATGTTCTCGAACCTTGTGGAAGTATGGCGGGCGGCGGCGGAGACGGCCGGCGCGGAGGGCGCGGTGCTCGTATGGGAGTTCGAGCCGGGATTCTGGCTGAACAAACCGGCAGAGGTGCTCGCCCTGTGCCGGGCCGTCGATTCGCGGCATTTCAAGGTGCTGTTCGATACGAGCCACGCTTATATGGGGGCAGTGGTCGGCGCCAGGCATCAGGAGGCTCCCGGGCCGCTGGAAGGCGGCGTCGAAGCTTATGCCAAGCTGCTTGCCCCATATATCGGGCACCTTCATCTTATCGATTCCGACGGCACGCTGCACTACGACGAGACGAGTACCCATGCCGAGTTCGGGGCCGGCTTCGTCGATTTTTCGGGACTGCTCAGGCAGAGCGGCGCCTTGCTGGCCGCTCTGGACTGGTGGTGCGTCGACTTCTGCTTCAATGCCGAAGCGGAGGCTTGGGGGCGCGAAGCCGTTCCCTTTGTCCGCCGGCTGATGGCGGAAGCGCGGGGAGGCGGCGGAGCGCGATGAAGATCGGCATCAACATGCTGTTATGGACCGATGCGCCGACCTTCGCCGAACACGAACGTCTGGTGCGCGCCCATCGCGACTGGGGGTTCGACGGGGTTGAATTTCCCGTGGCGCCGATGACGGGAGCCGATATCGCCGCATTTTCGTCGCTGTGCGATGGGGTGGGCCTCGGCCGAAGCGCCATTCTGGCGCTGGACGCGGGGCGGGCCGACCCGGCAAGCGCCGATCCGCGCCTGCGTTCGGCGGCGCTGGACGAGATCCGAAGCGCTGTCGACAAGACGGCGGCGCTCGGCGCGCAGGTGTTGTGCGGCCCGCTGTTCCAGGGGCTGGGCCGGTTCAGCGGCGCTGCCCCGACCTGCGCCGAGCTGGAGCGGACGGCCGAGGTGCTTCGTCAAGCGGGCGAGCATGCGTGGGCTTGCGGCATAAGTCTGGCGCTAGAGCCGCTCAACCGGTTCGAAATGTACATGGCCAACACGATGGAGCAAGCGGCGGCGATCGTTCGGCGCATCGGGCTTCCGAATGTCGGGCTGCTCGCCGACACACATCACGGCAATATCGAGGAGCGCGACGTGGCCGCCGCATGGCAGGAGGTCCGCGACCTGATCAGACACGTCCACATCTCCGAGAACGATCGAGGAACGCCGGGCCGCGGACACGCCGTGCCGCCGGAGCTCATCCCGCAGCTGGCCCGCTCCGGGTATGACGGCTGGCTGACCATCGAAGCCTTTGGCTTGTCCGTTCCGGGGCTTGTGTCCCGGCTGCACCTGTGGCGGGCGACGGAGGACGGCGAAGAGACGATTGCGCGGGAAGGGCTGCGGTATATTCGCGAGCGGCTGGGCGCCGCATCGGCGGAAGGAGGAGATTGCGATGCCGTTCGTCCGGACTGACGGAATGGAGCTGCATTACGAGGAAAGGGGCGAGGGCCCTCCGTTGCTGCTGCTGATGGGACTTGGCGCGGACGGCTCGGCGTGGGAGAAGCATGCGCGAATCTACGAGCGGCATTACCGCTGCCTGCTCGTGGACAATCGCGGCGCAGGACGCTCAGGCAAGCCGCCGGGCACGTATACGACGCTAAGGATGGCCGAGGACGCCGCGGCCTTGCTCGACGCCTTGGCGCTGGAAGGCGTGCATGTGAGCGGCATATCGATGGGCGGCGCGATCGCGCAGCATCTTGCCGCGCTCCGTCCGAAACGAATCGCCTCCTTGAGCCTGCACGGCTCGTGGGCGCGCTGCGACGATTATACGAAGGCCCTGTTCGGGACGATGGGCGACCTCTACGGCGCGGTTTCCCCCTCGGATTTCGCCAAACTGCTGAACGCCTGGATCTTCGTTCCTTCTTATGCGAACCGCCACCCGGAGGAGATGCGGGAGAGGGCGGCTGCGGCCGATACGCCGGATCGCATGCCGGTCCACGCTTTTCGGGCGCAGTGCGGGGCCTGCGCGGGGCACGACGCGCGGGACCTGTTGGCGGGCTTGCGCATGCCGACGCTCGTGACGGCCGGGGACAAGGATATCTTCGTTTCGCCGGCCTACGCGGAGGAATTGGCGGCGGCGATTCCCGCCGCCCGGTTGGAATGGTTCCCGGGAAGCGGACATACGCACCATTGGGACAGTCTGGACCGGTTCAACGCCTTGACGCTTTCTTTTATGCAGGAGCAAGATCGCCGGGGAGAGGGGCTGAAGCGATGAGCGGAATCCGATTCGGTTGCCAGACTTATACCTGGCAGCTGTCTTACGAGCGGTACCGGAACCGGCTGGATCATCTATTGGAGGTGATCGCGGCCAGCGGTTTCGCCGGCGTCGAAGCCGAAGTCTGCATGCTCGGCGACTATGTCGAGCATCCGCTGAAACTGAAGGACGCGCTTGATCGGCTCGGGCTTAATCTGGCCGCCTTGACGCTCGCGCTTCCCTGGAGGGGAGAGCGGGAGAGCGACGGGGAGCGGGCGGAGGCCGACAGGCTGATCGCGTATTTGGACCATTTTCCGGGGACGCTGCTCATTCTCGTTCAGTTGCCTTGGCCAGACCGCGAAGCGCTTCGCCGGCGCCAGGAGAATTTGCTCGGGATCGTCAATGCCGTCGCGGCGCGCGCTTCGGCGGCCGGGATCGGCTGCGCGTACCACCCGAACTCGCCCTCCGGCTCGGTGTTCCGGACCAAGACGGATTACGACGTGCTGTTCGCCGGATTGGATGGACGGGTGCTCGGATACGCGCCGGATTCCGGACATATCGCCAATGGCGGCATGGACCCTGCCGCGGTGTTCCGCGATCGCGCCGCGCTGATTCGCCACGTCCATTTCAAGGACTGGTCGGCCGCGCGCGGCTGGCATCCGATGGGAGAAGGCGAGATCGACCACCCCGGACTTGTGCGAGCGTTGCGGGATTCCGGTTACGAAGGATGGATCATGATCGAAGAGGAATCGGCTCAGGCGGAGAGCGAACCGGATCGCGTAACGCGCTGGAACGGCGAATATGCCCGCAGCGAACTCGCGCCTGTCGCTGCCGGCAACGAAGAGGGGAATGGGAAATGACCGCGGCGAATTTGAAGGGGTCGCTTTACGGCAAAAGCATTGTTATCGCGTGCGGAGAAGACGAATACCGCTCGGAGACGACGTTGGCGTCTCTGGGAGAGGAATTGCGCGCACGCTTCGGCGCTACGGTCGTGATGCTGTCCTGCCGGCCCGACCCCGGAGCGGCGGATCACCTGCCGGGACTGTCCGTGCTGGAGCAAGCCGACCTGTTGATCGTCTACCTGCGTTTCCGCAGGCTGCCCGAAGAGCAGTTCCGCCACATCCGCGCCTATCTCGAACGGGGGGGACCGGTTGTCGCTTTCCGCACGAGCACGCATGCGTTCGACTACCCGGAAGATCACCCGCTGGAGGCATGGAACCGCAAATTCGGCATCGACGTATTGGGGGCGCCGTGGATCCGCCATTTCGGCCATTCGTCCATTACGGATGTGAACGTCAACGCGGGCAACCGGGATCACCCCGTGCTACGGGGCGTGCCAATGCGTTTCATGGCTCGTTCATGGCTGTACGGCGTGTATCCGTATCCCGAAGCGGCCGGCGAAGCGCAGGTGTTGATGAACGGCTACGCGGTCCATCCCGAGCACGGAACCGCAGACGACAGCGCGCTAAGAATTCATCCCGTCGTATGGACCAGAACGCATTACGGCGGCGGAAAAACGCTGACGACGACGCTGGGCCATCCCGAAGATTTCGAGCTGGCGGCATTCCGGCGTTTGATCGGCAACGGCGTTCACTGGGCACTCGATGCCGAAGCGCCGGACGAATCGGACGAGAAGGAGTAAATCGCCATGTTAACGGCAGCAATTACGGGTCCGAGACGAATCGGACTCGTCGAGCAAGAAGAGCCAGTCCTTCCCGCGGAAGGCTGGGCGATCGTAAAGGTTCATGCGGCGCCGATGTGCGCGGAATACAAGGCTTTCGTCGACGGCAAGCCCTGCGTTGGCCTGGGGCATGAGGCGGCAGGAGAAGTGGTGCGGGTGTCCGCGGGCAGCCGGGTGGGCATCGGCGACCGGGTTGTCGTCATGCCCCAGTATCCTTGCGGGCATTGCGGGTTGTGCCTGGCCGGCGACTATATTCACTGCGAGCACGGCCTGGACTACGGCGCGCCGACGATGGCGCAATACGTGGCCAAGCCGGCGTGGCTGCTGCCGTCCATCCCTGACGACGTGTCCTATGTGAAGGCGTCGATGGCCTGCTGCGGGCTCGGCGCCTCGTTCGGCGCGATGGAGAAGCTCGGGGTCGACGCTTTCTCGACCGTGCTGATCACGGGGCTCGGTCCCGTGGGGCTTGGCGCGGTCGTCAACGCGAAGTTCCGCGGCGCCCGCGTCATCGCGGTCGAGACGAACGAGTACCGCAAGGCGCTCGCCAAGGAAATGGGCGCCGAGCATATCGTCGATCCGCACCACCCCGGCTCGGCCGAGCAGATCAAGGCGCTGACCGGCGGCAAGGGACCGGATTGCGGCATCGACGCTTCCGGCGCCGTGGCCGCGCACAGGCTTCAGATCGACGCGATCGCGCGGGGAGGACGAATCGCGTTCGTGGGCGAATGCGGGGAGGATACCACGATTCGGATCAGTCCGGATTTATTACGCAAAGGCATCTCCCTGATCGGTTCCTGGCACTATAATCTGAACGCTTTTCCGAAGCTGATGCACGTCATCCGGAGTTCTCCGTTGGTGGATCGGCTGATTACGCACGTTTTCCCGGCGAGCCGGATTCAAGAAGCGTTCGAGACTTCCGCGTCGCAGCATTGCGCGAAAATCGTGCTGGAGCCCTGGAAGTAAGCAAGAGGCCGCAGCGCACGGAACGCGCGAAGCGGATATACAGAAAGAACCGGGAATTCCATTCCGGTTCTTTGCTGTGTGCGGAAAACGACTCCGAATTTTATAAACGAACCAATACCGGAAAGTATCAATGGATGTAAGGGAGATCCAAAGCAAAACATATAGCAGGCCCTTGCACGACCTGTGATGGAACCGTTTTGTTGCATGTAATACCGCTCGGGGACAGGGAAACCATAGACCTCAAGGGAACCGAAACGGGGGCATAGAAGCCTGTGAGGTTATTTCTCTCGGGTGCTTGTTCTTTTTGTGGAAGTAGCAGGGAATATGTAACATTGGGACGAAAAAGGTTATTGTGACTATTGTACAGTCAGTCGTTATTCTTCGTAAGGGAGCCGCATTCATGGACATTAGACAATGGATGTCGATCTTTCTGTTCATTGCGACGGCGATGATGCTGTTCATCTCTTGGTTATCTTACCGGAAACGCCATTTGCCCGTTGCGAGAACGATGACTTTCACGATGCTGGCTGCGGCTTTCTATGCGTTCGGCTATGCGTTCGAGGTGATCAGCCGAAGCTTGAATGAATTCAAACTGTCGCTTCAAATCCAATATCTAGGCATTCCTTTCGTTTCTACGCTTTGGCTCTTCCTGGTCATTCAGTTTACGGAGACCGCCGCGCATTACCGGAAGCGTCTCGCGGCGGCGCTGTTCGTCATCCCCGTATCCGTTTTCGTGCTCCATTTGACCAACGATTGGCATCACCTCGTTTACGAGCGCTATATTTTGAACACGGAGACTCCGCTGCCTACGTATATCACGATCAAAGGTATTTGGTATACGGTTCATTCCGTTTACAACTATGGCGTGATGCTGTGCGGGATGCTGCTGTTTATCCCGATGTATTGGCGGTCCTTGCCGATCGTCCGCAAGCAAATTCTCATTCTCGCCTTGGGCGCGGCAGCTCCGATGGTTTTCAATATGTTCTTCTGGTTTGGCATACGCGTCGACTTGACGCCGTTCGGTTTCGCCGTATCGGGCATCTTCTACGTATGGGGAATTTTTCGGTTTAATCTGCTGAGGCTAACGCCGCTTGCGCATGCGAAAGTCTTCGATACGATCCGGGACGGGGTTGTCCTGCTCGACTATACGGAGCAAATCGTCAGTTACAATCGGGCTGCCACGGAGGTGCTCCCCGAGCTTGGTTGGACGCTTCATTATCCCGCTGATGCCGGTAAGGTGCTGATCGGCCGTCCGGGATTGCTGGCCTGCATTCGCGCTGCAGGTTCCGGGGACACGCGATTCCCGTTTCACCGCCATGACGAGAATCGGCTCTATTACTATAACTGCAGCCTGAGTTACATCTATGACTCGGACCAAACGCCCATCGGCAAAATGCTCATGTTCAACGATATTACGGAACTGATGGAGAATGAGCTGCGGCTGCGTGAAAACGCGCGTCAACTATCCGAGTTGAATGCGTTCAAGGACAAGCTGTTTACCGTCGTGGCCCATGATATCCGGGATCCGATTGCGCTCCTCGTCAGCTTGACCGAGCTCTTGGGCGAAGAGCTGGTCGCCGCGGACATTGAACATGCCGAACTGTTCCATGAATTGAAGGGACAAGTGAACGGCACGTTTCAACTCGTAGAGAATTTGCTGGACTGGTACCGCAGCCAAAAAGGCCAAGTTAAGTTCCGTCCACTAGGATGGAATTTACAACAGGTTGTCCGGCAGGCTTTGTCTCTTGCCCGCGCGAAGGCAGAAATCAAGCAAATCCGGGTGACGGAACGAATCGATGAGCACCTTTCGGTTAGCGCCGACAAACAGATGCTGGATCTGATCCTGCGGAATCTGCTCTCGAACGCGATCAAGTATACGGGAGTAGGCGGCTCGATTGAAATTAAGGCCGTTGCGGAAGGGAAGCGGGTCATCGTTTCCGTTCACGATAACGGCGCGGGAATCGATGCACAGACCTTGGAGCTGCTGCGGTTGGAGGAACCTTTCTTCAAGTCGCCGGTCGAGGGGGACGAGGAAGGGAATACGAGGTTCGGACTGGTTCTTACACGGGAATTCGTTCGGATCCACGGCGGAAGACTCTGGTTTGACAGCGTGCCGGGATTAGGGACGACCTTCTATTTCTCGTTGCCGGAATCCGTTGTTGGACGAGAGGCGTTCGGCGAAGTTGAAAGGGAGGACGCAAGTGAATGAAAGTCATTTTGATTGACGATGAACAGGCAATGCATTTAATTTTGCGTAAAATGCTTGAAAAGATACCCGAAGTTCAAGTGGCGGGCGCCTTCACGAATACGAAGTCCGCGGTTGCCTTCTTAAATGAGCATAAGGATGTCGGTCTGGCTTTCGTCGATATCTCTTTGGCGGGCGAGAACGGTTTGGAATTTGCGGCTAAGATGGAAGCATGGGGTTCTCCGGTACAACTCGTTTTCGTCACTTCGCATAAGGAATATGCTTTGGATGCGTATGAGTTGTACGTGTTGGATTATTTGGTGAAGCCGGTTGTCCAGGAACGGCTGCAACGGACGGTTCATCGCGCGCTGGCCAACGATCGGGCTTCCCGATTATTATCGCGGCCGGCTTCGGCGATCCAGGACGCAGGCAAGACGGTCGTCACCGCGTTCGGCGACGTCGTCGTGAGCAATGAAGCAGGCCGGATCAAGTGGATCTCGCGGAAATGCGCGGAGTTATTCGCTTATTTGCTGCTCTATCACGGCAGACGAATTCCCCGCTCAAGACTGATAGCCGATATTTTCATGGGGATGGAGAAAGGCCATGCAGAGAAGTATTTGAATACGACAGTTCATCAATTGCGCAAATCCTTGGAGCCGCTTGGCATGCGCGATGTCGTGCGTTCGGAAAACGATGGCTACGCACTCGAATTAACGAACCCCTCTATCGATTATGCGGAGTTCGAAAAGCAAGTGAAGCAGTTGCAGACCATTGAGGCCGGGGACGTGGAGCTGGCCCGGCAAATCGAACGTTCGTATATCGGCGATCTGTTCGGAGACAAGGCGTATGTGTGGGCCATTCATGAAACGGAACGTTACGCCGAAATGTACGTGTCGTTCGCCAAGAGGCTTGCCGAGGCACTGCTTGCCGTGCAAGATACGTCCGCCGCTTCGAAGCTTCTTATGAAGCTGAAACAGCGCAATCCGCTGGATGAATCGGTGACCCGCCTATGGATGTCGTTGCACGAAAGGATGGGAGACAAGAAAGGATTGACCATGATCTATACCGACTACGTTCGGCTTCTCAACCGCGAGCTTGGCATTCGTCCATCCGACGACTTGGTTCGCCATTACGATTCGTTGATTGGCCGATTCGCCAACAAAAAATAAATAGGGTCGACATCAAAAGCCGCGAGGGCCTGTTCCTAAGCGGTTTTTGTCGTTTTATGAACCGGATTTTTTATAATTCTTTTATTGGACAATCGTACGATTTTGAGTAGCGAGGATTTTGGATCCTTGGATCGAAAGGAGTAGAAATATGCGCAAATTCGTGCTTCGAGGTTTGATTTCACTATTGGCGATGTTTACTGTGCTTGGTCATTTCAACGGTGGCTTTTTTCGGCCCGAAAAGGCTTTGGGGGCGGCTCCGATTCCGGGGACCGGGAGTTGGACGAAGATGGGCGGAGCATCGCTCGGCACGCCGAGCTATGTGAATACCTTGCTTCCTGTCGATGGCTTGCTCTATGCGGGATCGGAGGATGGCTTATGGACGTATCGCGACAGTGATGACGCGTGGACGAAGATGGACGGCTTGACGGGCGATGTGTATACCTTGCTTCCTGTCGACGGCACGCTGTATGCGTTGGTACCGGACGGCGTATGGACGTACAAGGACGGCGCGTGGACGCAGATGAGCGGCTCGCCGAGCCATGCGGTTGACTTGCTTCCTGTCGACGGCACGCTATACGCGGGGACATCGGACGGCGTATGGATGTACAAGGACGGCGCGTGGACGCGGATGAGCGGCTCGCCGAGCCATGTGTATGACTTGCTTTCCGTCGACGGCACGCTGTATGTAGGGACAGCGGACGGTGTATGGACGTATCGTGACGGCGCATGGACGCAGACGAGCGGCATGCTGAGCGGGGTATCGAATTTGATTTTGCTTCCTGTCGACGGTACGCTTCATGCGCTGGTACAGGAATTTGGCGACGCCGACTGGTCGAGCAGCATATGGACGTACAGTGCAATCAGCAATGTCGACGGCACGTGGACGAAGATGGAAGGGGGAGACTCGCCGAGCCATGCGTATGCCTTGCTTAAAATCGGCGACACGCTGTATGCGGGGGCATCGGATGGCATTTGGGCATACAGGGGCGACGCATGGACACGGATAGAAGGTTCGCCGAGCGCGACGGTGTCCTTGATCCATGTCGGCGACGTGCCGTACGCGCTGGCATCGGACGGCATATGGACGTACAGCGACGTTGATAGCGACGGTGACTTCGAGTGGACGCTGATGGAAGGCTCGCCAAGCGAGGCATATGCCTTGTTTAGCGATGATGACACGTTGTATGCGGTGACAGAGGATGGCGTATATCGGTACGGCTCTGGAGATCCTGAGCCTGATATTGTAACCGCGATTTCGGGCGAACCCATTGAGGTCACGACAGAACCGGTCTCTATTACAGTTCCTCAGGGCGTAACGGATGTTAAAATCCAATCGACAACGACGGCAAATGGGCCCAATGAACAGGTTGCCACAGTACCTTTAATTCAGGTAAATGCAACAACCTCATTAGGGAATGTTAGCGTCTCTATTCCCGCAGGAACGACAATCACAGGTCCGGCAGGATGGGACGGCACGATTAGTCTGCCGCAAGTCTTAAGCAATAGCAGTGTCGCGGTTAGTAATGGAACTGTAAACGCAGCTATCGAAGTAGGTGCGGGGGATTCGAAATTAACGTTCAACAAAGCCGTGCGTCTGGTGCTTCCCGGACAAGCCGGGAAGTCGATTGGATTTGCGCGAAACGGCGTAGTTACGGAAATTACGCGTACACTCGATACGGACGATCAGGCAACGGCCGATGCGCAAATTCCTGCGGAAGGCGACGCCAAAATAATTGCAGGCAACGACATCGTCATTTGGACGAAGCACTTCACCACGTTTTTAAGTTATACGCCGATCTCCGCCGGCGAGAACACGGCTGACCTTATGCAATGGCAATTCGTAGGCGGCGAGGGTTTTTCGGAAGGTAAGGCCGAGTACCCCTGGATGGCGGTCGACAGCAGCGGCGCCCCGTATGTCGTCTATATTGATGGCGAACACGACAAAAGAGCGACCGTGATGAAATACGACGGAAGCAATTGGGTGACCGTAGGCAGTGCGGGCTTTTCGAATCCGGTTTACTACTATATCTCGATAGCGATCGACAGCAACGACGTCCCTTATGTGTTGTATGCGGATACCGCAAACTCCAAGGGAGCGACCGTGATGAAATACGACAAGGACGGTCAGGGGCAATATCGTTGGATGAACGTAGGCGCCGCGAACTTTTCGGGAGGTTCGCTTGCGGTTGATTATCCAGCGATTGCGATTGACAGTAGCGGCACCCCCTATGTCGTGTATGGCAGCTTTGTCAATGGCTATAAAACGTACGTGAAGAGATTCGATGGAACGAATTGGGTCCCCGTAGGCGGTATGGTTTCGACAGGGCGCGCTCCATACGCATCGATTGCGTTCGATAGCAGCGGCAGCGTTGACATTCCTTATGTTGCTTATAATGACGGCAAAAATTCGAATAAAGGGGCCGTGAAGAAATACGACGTCATCAGTGACAGTTGGGTGTCCGTAGGCAATGTGCCTTCGACAGATTATGTTCAATTTACATCGATCGCCATCGACAACAGCGGCACTCCATATGTTGCGTTTCAGGATGGCGCTAACTCTGAAAAAGCGACCGTGAAGAAACTCGCGGGAAGCAGTTGGGAGACTGTAGGCAGCGGAGAGGTTTCGGAAGGAGCGGCTTTTTATACATCGATCGCGCTAGACAGCAGCGGCACCCCTTATGTTGCGTATCAGGACAATGGAACTTATGACAGGGCAACTCATACCTATAGCGGGGGAACCTATAAAGCGATCGTGAAGAAACTCGCGGGAAGCAGTTGGGAGACTGTAGGCAGCGAGGACATCTCGGAAGGCGAGATGGATTCTCCATGGTTAGCGATTGACGTCAACGATACGCCTTATGTTGTGTATCAGGATATGGCAACCACTAAAGCGAGTGTGAAGAAGTATACGCCGATATCCAAGTATACGGTGAGCGCGTCCGCCGCCACGGATATCCCCGAAGTCGGAGCGGACAACGCGATTACGCTGACGGTGAAGAACTCGCTGGGCAACACGGACAAGTCGTTCAGCGGAGCGCTTGATGTGACGGTTTCCGGTTACGAGCAAGCGCCGAATAACTCTTATGGCAGCTTTAACGGAACGGCTTTGACAGCGGGGCCGAATACGATCGGCGTCACTTTTGCGAATGGCGTAGCCACGGCGAATCTGAGGTTGAACAAAGCCGCGGCGCAGACGATCCAGTTCAGCGCGGCAGGCGTGGCAACGCCGGCGACGAACGCATTGAGCATCACGCCGATAGCGGGTGCCGCGGCTTCCATGGCGCTGACCACGGATATTGCTGCTCCGGCGAGCAATGGAGGCGTGTTCGCGCAGCAACCGGGTGTGACGCTTCTTGATGCGTACGGGAATAAGAGTACGGGCGACAACAGCACGGTCGTGACGGTATCCAGGAAGGACACAGGCGCGTGGACGCTGACAGGAACCGTAACCGCGACGGCGAGCGCGGGTATCGTCACCTTCGCGGGTCTTGGCGCAACGAATGCGGCCGGGGTGACGGGAGCGCAGCTCGCCTTCGATGCGACAGGAGGGTTGGCGCAGATTGCAAGCCGGTCCGTGACACTCCCTTGGCCCGGAACCGTTGCGCCAAACGTGGAGTCCGTTGCGGTTGGAGACGGCCGCGTGGTGTTGACTTGGCATGCAGTGTATGGGTCAGTCAGCTACGCCGTGTACCAGCGGACAGCTTCCGACGCTTATGGAGCAGCGATAGCTACGGTGACCGGACTTACGTATGATGTCGCTGGATTAACGAATGGGACAACGTACTTTTTTATGGTGAAAGCTACGAACCCGGGAGGGGACAGCGCATCCAATGAAGTGAGCGCAACGCCGCGAACCGTTCCTTCGGCTCCCAAGGATGTGACCGCAGCGGCAGGCAATGGACGAGCCATCGTCAGCTTCACCGCTCCGGCGAATGGAGGCAGCGTTATTACTTCCTACGAGGTAACGGTTATGCCGGGGAATATGACGGTAACAGGGACGGGAAGTCCGATCACGATAACGGGGCTAACCAACGGAGTGACCTATTCGTTCACGGTGAAAGCTGTCAATAGCGCGGGCAGCGGCACGGCTTCCAACGCCTCAAA
>Ga0065721_10007352_pt1 | contig 16444 bp, 15 predicted proteins | sample Mesricmetagenome_FD_59108 | JGI IMG/M metagenome (GOLD analysis project Ga0065721, IMG submission 59108) | Mesophilic microbial community from rice straw/compost enrichment Sample: eDNA_1 v2 (version 2) | ecosystem: Engineered > Solid waste > Grass > Composting > Bioreactor | place: USA: Davis... | reverse complement strand
GTTTGATTTGCCCGATCGCCGGTCGACGGACCCCCGCCTCCATCATCGGGCCCACCTAAAAGACGTCTGGATACTTCCTTGATTACCCTCAAGGCTGGCCGCGAACGTGCACGCGGCGATGCTCGGGATCACGTCGCAGCAGCCCATGCCGGCAAGGGCATGGGCCCGTTGATGCGCATCACCCGCTTTTCATTCCGCCATCCATATCAGGCTTGTCTGGCTATTGGTGCGACCGTCGTGGCTTCGGTGCTGCAACTCACCATTCCGCGGCTCCTTGGCCAGGCCATCGATCAGGCACAGAACGTGCTGAGCGTGTCCGGAGAGCAGGCTCAGCAGGTGTTGGTCTGGACAGCCTTCGCCCTTCTGGCAATTTCCGTGGCCCGCGGATTTTTCACCTTGGTGCAGAACTATTTCTCTGAAAGCGTCGGCCATTATGTGGGCTACGAGCTGCGCCTGGCCTTCTATGACAAAGTACAGCGGCTCTCCTATTCCTATCATGACGGAGTGCATTCGGGTGACCTCATCACCCTGGGCCTGCTCGATCTGGATGGCCTGCGCATGTTTTTCGCAACCGGCCTGGTGCGTACCATTCTGCTCGCGGTGCTGATCGGGGTCGGCGCATGGATGCTGATTTCGACCGACCTGGTGCTGGGGCTGCTCGCCCTGAGCTTTGTCCCCTTCGTTGCCTGGCGCTCCTCGGTGGCCCAACTCACCCTGCGTGCCACCTGGATGGTATTGCAGCAGAAGCTATCGGTGCTGACCCGCGTGATGGAGGAAAATCTTGGCGGCATTCGTGTCGTCCGCGCTTTCTCCGGTCAGAAGCACGAGCTGGAAAAATTCGATGCAGCCTCCCGCGACGCTCTCGATCTGGCCCATCAGCGCGTACAGGTCCGCGTCAAGAACACCTCGATGATGACCTTCTCCTTCTTCGCCGCCATGGGCCTGGTGCTCTGGATCGGCGGCAACAAGGTCATTGCCGGTGAGATGAGCGTGGGCACGCTGGCGAGCTTCCTTACTTTCATGACCATCCTGCAGATGCCTGTCCGCCAGCTCGGACTCATGGTCAATTCCTATGCCCGCGCCTCAACCTGCGGCGACCGCTTCTATGCCTTCCTCGATGCCCCGGAAGATATCGCCGATCGCCCCGGCGCCACTCCACTCAAGGTGACGGACGGGGTGCTGCGGTTCGACGACGTACACTTCACCTATCCGGGCGCCACTGTACCTGCCCTCAACGGCATCAGCTTCGAAGCCCGTCCCGGCCAGACTATCGGCATTGTCGGGGCGCCGGGCAGCGGCAAGTCTACCCTGGCCAACCTCATTCCGCGCTTTTACGACGTCAGTCAGGGTTGCATCACCATCGACGGCCAGGACGTGCGCGATGTCACGCTCCAGAGCCTGCGCCGTTCGGTGGCCGTGGTGCAGCAGGATACGTTCCTCTTCACCACCACCATTGAAAACAACATCGCCTACGGCGACCCATGGGCCAAGGAGCGCAAGATCGAGCGCGCGGCCGAAAGTGCACAGCTGCACAATTACATCATGGGTCTTCCCGGCGAATACGGCACAGTCGTTGGCGAACGCGGCGTCTCTCTTTCGGGCGGTCAACGCCAGCGCCTCTCGATAGCGCGCTCCCTGGTGCTCAAGCCTGCGGTGATGGTGTTTGATGATTCCACCGCCGCCATCGATGCCGGAACCGAGCACCGTATCCGCTCGGCCATCCGCCGATACGCCAGTGACCGGGTGACCATGATCATTGCTCACCGCCTCTCCTCGCTCATGCATGCCGATCTCATACTGTTTCTGGAGGATGGGCGGATCGTCGAGCGCGGCAGTCACGAGGAGCTTCTGGCGCTTGGTGGCCGCTATCGCGCGCTTTATGACCTTCAGACCCGACCGGTCGAAGACCTGGAGGCTGCCCAATGAGCGTGGTTGAGGACGACGAAAGCGACGTCGCAGCGTTCCCCGGTCAGCGTCCGCCCAGGGCAAGCGTAGGGAGCCACCGGATCGAGGAAGAGGTCTTCGGAAAGGCCTATGACCCTCAGACCGTGCGCCGCATATGGGCCTTCGTCCGGCCCTACCGGATGAAGATCTATCTCTCGGTCGTGGCTGTCCTCGTCTTCACTGCAACGCAGCTTGGCATACCGCTCATCATTGGTAATGCCATCGACAATTCGCTCGTGGCGGGCGGCGAGCCGGGCAATCTGCTCTGGTCGCTGGGCGCATTCGCCATCGCAGTCGTGCTGAACTTTGGCGCTTCCTGGCTACAGGAGTCCGAGGTTGGGCAGGTTGCCGAGAACGTGCTCTTTGACATGCGGCGGGCCATGTTCGCCCAGCTCCAGCGCGTATCCCTCAGCTTCATGGACAAGACCGAAGTGGGCCGATTGATGAGCCGCCTGCAGGGCGACGTCAATTCCATGCAGGAATTCCTCGAAACTTCGGTGGTCTCGGTTGGCGACCTCGTCCTGCTCTTTGGCATCATCGTGGTGCTGCTCAGTCTCGATCCATGGCTGGGTCTGCTCACCCTCGTCACCATGCCCACCCTCTTCATCATCCGCATCTTCTGGCTGCCACCGGCCAAGCGCGCCTTCTGGGCAGCGCACGAAACCAATTCCCTGACAGCAGGAGCGATGGCGGAAGGCATCAACGGTGTGCGTACGGTGCAGAACCTCGATCGCCAGAAGGTGAATTTCGACCTCTACGACGACAAGGCCTATCACAACCTGCGTACCCAGTTGACCGGTTCCAAATATGCCCAGGTCATGGTCCCCATCGTGGACAGCCTCACCGGCATTTCCATGGCCACGGTCATCGTTGTTGGGGGCGTCATGGTGCTCAACGGCGCCCTTCAGGTTGGCGTGATCGTGGCCTTCCTGTTCTACATCCAGCGCTTCTTTGACCCGATCCGCTCGCTGACCATGCAGTATTCCATCATGCAGCGCGCCATGACTTCGGGGCGTCGCATCACCGAAGTGCTCGATTTGCCCACGGTCATCGAAGACAAGACAGACGCGGTTGTTCTCAACGGCGACATGGATGGTTCGGTGGAATTCCGCAATGTTGTCTTCGGCTACGATCCGGCCCGTCCGGTGCTCAAAGATGTATCGTTCCGGGTGAACCCCGGGGAAACGGTCGCCCTCGTTGGCCCGACCGGCTCAGGCAAAACCAGCGCCATGGCGCTCGTCCACCGCTTCTACGAAGTCCAGAAAGGGGCTGTTCTGGTCGGCGGCCATGATGTCCGCGACGTTACGCAGGAGAGTCTGGGCGAACAGGTGGCCATGGTGCTGCAGGAGCCCTTCCTCTTCACCGGGACCATCCTTGAGAACATCCGCTACAACAAGGTCTCGGCGACACGGGAGGACGTTATCGCCGCCGCAACGGCAGTGGGCGCGCATGAATTCATTTCGCGCATGGCCAATGGCTATGACACGATGCTCGAGCAGCGTGGCTCCAACCTGTCCCTGGGTCAGCGTCAGCTGATCAGCTTCGCCCGTGCGCTTGTGGCCGACGCGAAAATCCTTGTGCTCGATGAGGCGACTGCCAATATCGACTCCTACACCGAACGGCAGATTCAGAAGGCGCTGGAAATCCTGCTCCAGGGCCGCACCGGCATGGTCATCGCCCATCGCCTCGCAACCATCAGGGGCGCCGATCGTATCATCGTGCTGCAGAACGGCGAGAAGATCGAGGAGGGCAACCACGACCAGCTCATGGAGCTGGGCGGGCTCTATTCTCGTCTCTACAACATGAACTATGCCAGCTTCGACGACATTCCGGATGAGTTGGTAGCGCAGGCCAACGCCAGGGCGGCGAGCACTTAGTGGCGAGAGCCACTGTCCCGCGTTTCATGCGCCCACCCTTTTGGGTCATCTCCAGTTCAGCTTGGCATGGTAAGACAGCGCCACAGGAGATTTCGCCATGCGTCTGGTCCTACTTGCTCTGTTCAGCCTCCTTACCGCGCCCGCCCTGGCTGCGGCCCTGACATTCACCGGCACGCTCAATGGGCGGGAGATCGTGGTGGAGTTGACCCAGCCCGGTGACGGTGCCGTGGCTGGGCGCTACGCCTACCTCGATACCGGCGGCGACATTCCTCTCGTGCCGGTTTCGCACAATGGTGGCACTTGGGTGCTCAACGAGGAGGCCGTCTGCGGCGATGCCGACTGCACCCTGGGCGATGCCGGCCAGGTCATCGAGGCGCCGGTCGCCGCCGTATGGCAGCTTGACTACGATGCCAGGGACCTGCACGCCACCGGCACCCGGACTATCCAGGGCGGCAAGTCAAAGGCCCAGCCGCTGGAACTGACGCTCATCGCCTGGCGCACCCTGGGTCCGAGCGAAGAGGCAACAGCCCATGGCCTGCATAACCGGTCCGCTCAACTCTCATATATGGACGAATGGCCGCTCGACTGGACCAGCGCCCCCTATGAAATGCTGCTGATGGATGTACCGCTCGAGACCCGGAGCGACCAGCGCATGAGCGGCCACACCTTCACCTATATAGTCGATCCAAGGACCAAATTTGCCTTCCCGCGCGCCGTGGCTTTTGCTGATGGTTCGGCTGTCGGTCCCCTCAACAAGCTGCTTGCCGATCGCCATGCGCGCATGAATCTCGGCGCTTTCGATTGCCTCGCCCTGCAATATGCCAGCTATGGGGTGGATAGTCAGTGGAGCATCCGCGGGGGCTTTCTCGGGGACTATGACAACGAGAATGTGGAGTTGCAGTATCTTTCGCCCCGCCTCGTGAGCTGGACGCAGTCCGGCAGCCTCTGGTGCACTGGCGCGCATCCCTACAACCACTTTGACAGCTACACCTACGACGTTGCCACCGGCGAACGCCTGGAGGCGGGGGATTTCCTCACCGACTGGGTCCCGCGCGAATGGGGGGCAGAGCCCGATGCGATCGCCGATACCGACCTCGCTCTCGAAAACCCCGACGCCTATCTGTGGGGCCCCGGTGTTGAACTCATTGCCTTTGTTCGCGAGCGTATCCCTGGTGATGTCTTCACCGGCGAGGCGGAACTGGACGAGAATTGCTACAATGAAAAAGCCATTGCCGAACATCTCGACATCCGATTGGCCGATGGTCCCTCGATCGTCTTCACCGTCAATGGCTATCCGCACGTCTATTCGGTGTGCACCACGGACTTGTTCACCCTGCCGCTCGATGAGGTAAAGCCCCTACTCAGGCCGGAAGCGCTGGCCTACTTCCCGGGTAATTAGTGATTGCCGCCGCCGAGCCGTGTCGAAGCTGGAACGTTGAACAGGATCTCCTATTGGCCCGCAGGCGCCGCCTCGAGTTCCGGATAGATCAGCGCTGAGCACTGTCGATTGTTGGCGTCGAGCTTGGCCTGATCCTCGGCGCTGACAAGGCCGGTGAAAACCGGCTCCCACAGGTTCTCCCGCTTCACCCCTTCAAGGCCGCACAGGCAATAGATGGCACAGAGTGCAGCTGTCGTGCCGGTCGCCTCGCAGCTCGCCTGGCAGGAGTTGAGGAAGTCCATGTCCCGGCTCGCTTCCTGCGTCCCGAGTGCCATGGATAGAGGAACGACGGCAGCGAGCAGCAGTGGCTGGTGCACAAGATAGATCACCAGGCTCCACCGCCCCATCCAGTTGAGCGCGCGGGCCAGCCGGTTGCGGGGCTGTATTGCGGCCAGACGCGTTTCCAGCTTCGTGCCACCAATGAGTCGCATGGCCACCACGCCCACCAGCACCACACCGAACCATGGAAATAGCGGCACGAGGTCGTTGGCGGGTGGCGGCACGACCCAGAAGCCGATCCAGGAGAATGCCTTCTCGTTGTAGAGCGGATCGCTGAAGAGGAATGGCAGGCCAATCACCAGTGCGGCGACCAGCGCGGTGAACCAGATTGGCGTGAACAGAAAGGGCAGCCCCAGGAGGCTGCAAAGCGCAATGGCATGCAGCACTCCGAAATACACAAAGCTCTCGGGGAAGGTGAACCAGGTGCCCAGCGTGATGAGCAGTGCGCCACCTGCTACCAGCAACCAGCGGCGCCAGAAACCGGTCCAGCGCATGCCGTTTCCGTGTCCGAGCACGAGCCCGACGCCCACCAGCACCATGAAGGCAGAGAGGATGCTGCGCGCAAAGGCAACCCATGCCGGGTCATAGCCGACATCAGCGTCAAGAAAGCCATAGAACCAGAGGTCCCAGCACAGGTGATAGATCACCATGGCAACGATGGCGATGCCGCGGGCCATGTCGATGATAGTGAGGCGTGGCCGTTTCTGCACCTCTCCGTGCGAGGAAAAGGTGGGCCCCAGGCCGGTCGAGGGCCCCTTTGCCATCACGCGGATTCCATCAAATGACGGCGAACCACCGCGAGAAANGCATCTCCATAGCGGTCGAGCTTGCCCTGGCCCACGCCGGGCAGGTTCAGCATGTCATGCGGATGGGTTGGNTGCGCCATTGCCATCGCTTTCAGGGTTGCATCATGGAAGATGACATANGGCGGCACGCCCTGTTCNTTGGCCAGACTCAGCCGCTCCTGGCGCAACGCTTCGAANAGAGGCCTTGCATGCTCGGGGACTTCCACGGCACGGGCGAGGGACCGCCGTACCNCCAGCGACTTTTTGGGCCGGTCCTTGCGCAGCGTGACGGTGCGCTGCCGCTTGAAAACGCCGTGTGCACCGGCACCCANCGTCAGCGCGCCATGGTTGGCATGATCGACAACGATCAGCCCCATGGCCGTCAATTGCCTGATCACCGATTGCCAGGTCCGGGCATCCAGGTCCTGGCCCTGCCCGAAGACCTTCTGATGCTGGTGGCCGAACCGCGTGATCTTCTCGGTTTCCTTGCCCAGTAGCACGTCGATGACATGGGCGGCACCAAAGCGCATTCCGGTGCGATAGATGGCGGCCATGACCTTGATGGCGGCTTCCGTCCCGTCCCAGCTCTCCACTGGCGAGCGACAGGTGTCGCAATTGCCGCAACCGCCCGCATGAGCCTCGCCGAAATGGTTGAGAATGGCCTGGCGACGGCAGGAGGCCGTCTCGCATACGCCCAGCAGGGCATTAAGCTTGCCGTGCTCGAGGCGTTTGATTTCNTCGGGCGCATTGCCCTCGTCGATCATGCGGCGGCGCTGCACCACATCGGCCATGCCGTAGCTCATCCAGGCATCGGCGGGCTGTCCATCGCGACCGGCGCGACCGGTTTCCTGGTAATAGGCCTCGATGGATGCCGGCAGGTCCATATGCGCCACATAGCGCACATCCGGCTTGTCGATCCCCATGCCGAAGGCCACCGTGGCTACCAGGCAAAGGCCTTCCTCCTTGAGAAAGGCATCCTGATTGGCCGCGCGCTGTTCACTGGTCATACCCGCGTGATAGGGCAGGGCGCGAATGCCCTTGCCGCTGAGCCAGTCCGCCAGGTCTTCGACCTTGGCCCGGCTCAGGCAATAGACGATGCCGCTCTCGCCCTTGTGCCCGGAAAGGAATTCCAGCAGCTGCTCGCGAGGCTTATCCCGCTCCACGATGGAATAGGAGATGTTGGGCCGGTCAAAGCTGGTCGTGAACACACGGGCCTGGTCCAGCCCCAGCCGCTCGATGATGTCTTCCCGCGTCGTCGGGTCGGCAGTGGCCGTCAGCGCGATGCGGGGCACGCCGGGAAACAGTTCCACGAGGTGGATGAGTTCGCGATATTCCGGGCGGAAGTCATGGCCCCACTGGCTCACGCAATGGGCCTCATCAATGGCGAACAGTGCAATCCGGGTATCCGCCAGCATATTGGCAAAGCCCGGCGTCGCCACTCTCTCGGGCGCCACATAGAGCAGGTCCAGTTCCCCCCGCCGCAATTGCCGGCGAACCTCGGCGCTTTCTTCGGCTGTCAGCGAGGAGTTGAGCGCCGCAGCGGCAACGCCAGCCTGCCTGAGTGCCTCCACCTGGTCGCGCATCAGCGCGATCAGCGGCGAGATCACCACACCCACACCGTCCCGGCAGATCGCAGGGATCTGGTAGCACATGCTCTTGCCGGCGCCCGTCGGGAACAGCACCACCGCATCGCCACCGTTCGCCACATGGTCGATGACGTCCGCCTGCTGCCCGCGAAAAGCTCTGTGCCCGAAAATGTCGCGCAGAACTGCGAGCGGCGTGGGCCGCTCGTTGCGATGGGGGGAGAACAGGTCCAGCGACTCAATGGCTTCCACAGCCCTGTTGAATCACGCGCCTGCCCCGGAGGCAACTCACGCCTGTCAGCCGCCGATGATCTCTCCACCATTGGGATGCAGCACCTGTCCGGTGANGTAGGANCTGTCNTCGCAGGCNAGGAANAGGAAGCATGGCGCGACCTCATTGGGCTGTCCGGGCCGCTTGAGGGGCTGGCTGGCGCCGAACTCGGCCACCTTGTCGGCAGGAAAAGTCGCCGGGATCAGTGGCGTCCAGATCGGGCCCGGCGCGACGCCGTTGACGCGGATTTTCTTTTCCGCCAACTGCCCCGATAGCGATCGGGTGAAGGCCACTATGGCGCCCTTGGTCGCCGAATAGTCCACCAGCGTCGGTGAACCGCGATAGGCGGTGATGGAGGTCGTGTTGACGATCGCCGCACCCTCGCGCAGATGCGGCAGTGCAGCCTGGGTCATATAGACATAGCCGAAGAAATTGGTCTCGAAAGTCTCGCGCAGCTGGTCGGGCGAGATGTCCTCAAGACCCTCCTGCGGGTGCTGCTCGGCGGCGTTGTTGACCAGAACGTCCAGCTTGCCGAAATTCTCGATAACCTGACCGATCACGGTTTCGCAGAAGCTCTTGTCCGCTACGTCGCCGCGCAACAGCAGCGCCTCTTTGCCCTCCCGCTTGATGGCATCGGCGGTAATAGCCGCATCTTCCGTTTCCTCAAGATAGACCAGTGCCACCTGCGCCCCCTCGCGGGCAAACAATACCGCAGTGGCCCGACCAATGCCGCTGTCGCCGCCCGTCACGATGGCTACCTTGTCGGCAAGTCGGCCGCTGCCCGGATAGCGTGGCATGTAGTCGGGCTTGGGATGCATTTCGGTCTCGCGACCGGGCTGATGGTCCTGGGTCTGGGGCGGATTGATCTGATCGGACATGAATGACTTCCAGTATTAAAGACTACGGCGACCACTGGGGCCGCCGGCTTGTGATGTCAGTGATGGGCGTGGTGCTCGGCGTTGCGCCTGCGCGTTGCCGCAGCCTTCTTGGCCGAGGCTGAGCGCTCGGCGGCAGATCGGTTCGCCGAAGCCTCGCCGCCCTTCTTGCCGCCCTTGTGAGCGGCGGGATGTCCCGTGTCCTTGCCACGGGCGGAGCCTGATTTCTTGCCGCCGCCGTCATCCTTGTTGACCGCGGCCCAGGCGCGGCGCTCCGCTTCCTCGTGGCTGACGCCCTTATTCTCGTAGCCTTCCTCGATATGCTCGGCTTTGCGCTTCTGCTTTTCGGTATAAGCGCCCTTGTCACCCTGCGGCATGGCAGCTCTCCTTGTGAGGGGTGAGACCGGTGCAGATGGGACAAGGGCTCGGCTGCCGTTTCGTTGGCCGGACCGGGAAACCGGAAAAACCAGTCCGTTCCCTATGCCATCGCGTCCGGTTGACATGCACCGGTCTCGTGCGGGCCCAACGACAACCTCGTCATCCGGTTGCGATTGTCGCGATCACAATCGATCATGTCAGGTCATTGGCCTGCTGAGAAAGCGCGAGCCGCGCCTTCCAAATCGCCAGGCCGCTTCCACCCCCTTGGTAATGCCGATGCGCGGCCCGGTCACCACGTCCTGCGCGGCTTGGGCCGGCAGAAGCAAGAAGGGCGGCCCGTCCAGTGCGATGCCATTGAGAGCCATATCCACGCCCAATGCCTGCGCCAGCTTGCCGGGTCCCGAGCAGAGGTTTTTCTCTGGCATTGTGCCCCGTCGCGCCATCATGGCGTCAAGCCCGGCCTTGGGCTCCAGCGCCCTTATCAGCACGGCGCTGCCCGGTTGGCACACGAAGTTGAGGCAGAAGTGGATGCCGTAGATCTTGTAGACATAGGCATGCCCCGCCGGGCCGAACATGACCCTGTTCCGCGGCGTTGGTCCGATGAAACTATGCGAGGCCGGATCGGTCTGGTCATAGGCCTCGACTTCGACGATTTCCCCTCCGACCCCGTCAACCAGCAGGGTGGCGCCGATGAGGTCGGGCGCGACGTCCAGTACCGGCCGGTCGAAGAATTTTTTATTCAGCATGATCGCCATTTGGCCTGAATCGGATTGCAAGGGAAACGGCTTGAGGGAGGAATTGATGCCACGATTGATCATCATACTGGCCGCCTGCGTCGCTGCGCTGGCTTGGGTGGTGGTGCCGGCCTACGCTGCCACCATCTGCACGCTCGTAGCCGACCCCGTGAACCGCACGGTCCTTTTGGCCGAGGGCGATTGCGAGACCCGCGTCACCCCTGCGTCCACTTTCAAGCTTCCGCTCGCGGTCATGGCTTTCGATGCCGGCATCATCATGTCGCCGCGTGAACCGGTCTATCCTTTCAAGCAGGGGTATTCGGATTGGATCGCATCCTGGCGGCAGGATACCGACCCCACAATGTGGATGCACAATTCCAACGTCTGGTATTCCCAGCGCTTGACCGAACAGCTGGGCATGGAAAAGCTCGTGGCCTATGCCCGGGCATTCGGGCTTGGCAATGCTGATTTCTCCGGCGATCCCGGACGCGACAATGGGCTCGTCCGTTCATGGATTTCATCGTCTCTCAAAATATCGCCGCTCGAGCAGGCTGGGTTTGTCGCGGCTCTGGTTCAGCGGCAGCTGCCGGTGTCACCCCGGGCCATGGAAGGTGCCTTGAGCCTGCTTGAAAGCCCAGGCCAGGCAGCAGGCTGGTCCATTTGGGGCAAGACTGGCTCGGCCTATCCGCGCAATGCCGACTATAGTTTCAACTATGCGCGCGGCTGGGGCTGGTACGTCGGCTGGGCCGAGAAGGACGGTGAGCGCGTCGTCTTCGTCCGCCTCAATCAGGATGAGCGGCGGCACGAAGTCACCGGTGGACTGCGCGCTCGGGAGGAGTTCGTTGATCAGTGGCCGATGATCGCCGAACGGGCCGGTCTCTGAAACCGGTGCCGATCAGCGAACGATCCCTTCGTTATTGTCCGCTTTCTGGTGTGCAGTGTGCACGCTATCTGTTTGGTCAACCACACCATTGAGGAGGTCGAGATGATCGACACATCCGTACAGACCAACGTCCGCTCCCAGCCCGTCCTGCCGCTCACGACCAAGCTGGGTCCGGTCCACATTGCCGTCACCGACCGCAACAAGGCCCTCGCTATCTGGCAGGACGTTGTCGGGCTCGACCTTCTCGACCAGCAGGGCAATAGCTTGCATATGGGTGCCGGAGGCAAGACTCTGATAGTGCTGGAAACGGGCGCGACGCGCCCGGTCGTGCCGCGCACCATCGGGCTCTATCACGTCGCCATTCACGTGCCGCGTCGCGTGGATCTTGCTCAGATGGCCGTGCGCGCACTGCAGCGCAATGTGCGCATCTCGCCCACCGACCATCTCGTCTCGGAGGCGATTTACCTTTGGGATTTCGATGGCAACGGCATCGAAATCACCTTCGAGACGCCCCATCGCGGCACTTTGGGGGATCCCGACAAGGGCGAAACCTATGCTGTTACCGCCGATGGCAAACCGCATTCGGGCCGCGAACCCATCGATCTCGACGGGCTTCTGGGCGAGCTGGGTCCCTCGCCGGTGCTTGCCGCGCGCATGCCCTCTGGCACGCGCATCGGCCACGTCCATGTGCATGTCAACGACCTGCACATAGCCATGGATTTCTATCGCGACGTCGTCGGTTTTGCCGGGTTCCTGCTGATCGAGTCCTTCGGCATGGGCGATGTCGGGCTCGACTACATGCCTCACACCCTGGCGTTCAACATCTGGTCGGGTCCCAATGCCACCCTGCCGCCAGATGGTTCTGCGGGTCTGCGCTGGTTCACGATAGCGTTGCCCGACGCTGACACGCGCGCAGCTTTGGTTGCCCGGCTCGAACAGGCGGGCGCACCCGTCATCGTATCCGGGAACGACATCGAAACCCGCGATCCTTCAGGCAACCGCATAAAAATCGTGGTCGATGCCTGACTAACATGTTAGTCCTTCCCCGCTCAGCATGGGGAAGGACTGACATGCGCGCCATACGCTGCAACTCGCCGGGTGAACTGTCCGTGGTCGAGATCGATCCGCCGGACCTGAAACCTGGCTGGGTGCGTGTTGGCATCAGCCATATCGGTATTTGCGGCACCGACTACCATATTTACGAAGGCAAGCACCCCTTCCTGCAATATCCGCGCATTATGGGGCATGAATTGTCGGGCAGGGTGCTCGACGCCAATGGCGTCCCCGGCTTCGCTGCGGGCGATCCTGTGGTCATCAACCCCTATCTCCCCTGCCATGCCTGCCCTGCCTGCCGCGAGGGGAAGACCAATTGCTGTGAAACCCTCACCGTGCTCGGCGTTCACGGTGACGGTGGCATGGCCGAGGAGATCGTTCTGCCGGCCGAAAATCTCTATCGCGCTGAAGGCATCAGCCTGCGCGACGCGGCCATGGTCGAGTTCCTTGCCATCGGCGCCCATGCCGTGCGTCGCACCGAGCTCAAGCCCGGCTGGCGCGTCCTGGTTGTCGGTGGCGGGCCGATTGGCCTTGGCGTGGCCTTCTTTGCCCGCATTGCCGGCGCTGAGGTGACCATTCTCGACGCCGCGCCCGACAAGCTCGATGCCGCCCGTCAGTTCGGCTTTGGCGCCGTCGCCCTTGAGGAACGGGAAGGGGCTGCATTCAAGGCCGCAATGGGCACCGGTTTTGACGCCGTTTTCGATGCGACCGGATCGATTGCAGCCATGAATGGCGCGATCGGCTATTGCCGCAATGGCGGGGTACTGACGCTGGTCGGCGTGGTCAAGGGCACATTGGCCTGGGACGATCCCGAGATTCACCGCCGGGAACTCACAATTCGCGCGTCCCGAAATGCCACGCGCGAGGATTTCGAGAACGTTATGGCGTCGATCCGTGCCGGGCTGGTGCCGACCGACCAACTGGCCACCCACGCCACCGCACTGGACGATGTGCCGGTCAATCTGCCCCGCTGGGCGCAGCAGCGACAGGGGCTGATCAAGGCGATCATTTCGGTATAATCTTCCGCCATGAACAACGCACAGGACGTCCTGGATTTCTGGTTCGTCGAGCATGGCCAGGATGACTGGTTCGGCGGCCAGGCCGATTTCGATGCCCGCTTGGCCACCCGCTTCGGTGAACTGCATGAGCGCGTCAGCAAGGGTGAGGCCTGGCACTGGCGCGAGACCGCCGGCGGCCGGCTGGCAGAGGTCATCGTGCTCGACCAGTTTTCCCGTCAGCTCCACCGCGGCTCGGCCCGTGCCTTTGCGCAAGATGGCATGGCGCTGGTGCTGGCCCAGGAGGCCATCTTCGACGGAGCCGACCACCAGGTTGATATGGCCCGGCGCATGTTCTTCTACATGCCCTTCATGCATTCGGAGTCACTGCTGATCCAGGACGAGGGCGTGCGCCTGTTCGAGACACTGGGCAATCAGGATCTGCTCAAGTTCATGCTCGACCACCGCGACACCATTGCCCGCTTTGGCCGCTTTCCTTTCCGCAATCGGGCACTTGGGCGCCCCAGCACGCCTGCGGAGCTGGCCTATATGGATGAGCGTAACGGCCGCATGTTCTAGGCCGCGCAACCGATCCTGACCTATTCCGTTGCTCTCCGCAAAGGAGACACGCAATGGAAACAACCGGACCAGCCCTCTGGCTTATCCTGCTGACCGTCGGGGTCGCCGCGCTCGCCGCCGCCATGATCTACGGTACCATGCGCAACCGCCAGCGCACCCTGGCCGAGAGGGTTACCACCGAAGTCGAGACCAAGCGAGAATATCAGCGCGAAGAGCACGACAGGGACTGACCGAAAGGGGCGCCACCGCGCCCCTTTGTCATTCAGGCCACGAGGCCCTTGGTCAGTTCCAGGGCCTGCTGCTCGAACAGCCGGCGGTAGATGCCGCCATCGAGCCTGATCAGAGTCTGGTGATCCCCTTCCTCCACGATCCGGCCCTTGTCGAACACCAGCAGTCGGTCCAGCGACCGAACGGTGGAAAGGCGGTGTGCGATGACCAGCGTAGTCCGCCCCTGCATCAGTCGCTCCATGGCCTCCTGGATCAATGCCTCGCTCTCGCTGTCCAGGCTGGACGTGGCTTCGTCCAGGATCAGGATCGGCGCATCGGCAAGAAAGGCGCGAGCAATGGCCACGCGTTGACGCTCACCGCCAGACAGCTTCACGCCCCGTTCGCCGACCATCGTTTCATACTGCTTCGGCAGGCTCATGATGAAATCATGCGCATTGGCTTGCCGCGCCGCTTGCACGATGTCCGCTCGACTGGCGCCGGGCCTGCCATAGGCGATGTTTTCCGCCAGCGTGCGGTGAAACAGGATGGGCTCCTGCTGCACGATGGCGATCTGGCTGCGCAGCGAAGCCTGCTGCACCTGGGCAATGTTCTGTCCGTCGATGCGGATGGCGCCATCGCTGACATCATAGAGCCGCTGGATCAGCTTGACGAAGGTCGTCTTGCCCGAGCCCGAATGGCCAACAAGGCCAACTCGTTCCCCGGGCCGGATCGCCACCGAGAAATCCTTGTAGAGCGGGGTAGGATGCGCGCCATACTGGAACGTGACGCGGTCGAACTCGATGCCGCCCGCGCCAATTGCGATGGGTTTTGCGCCCTTCTGGTCTTCAATTCCCAATTTCTGGGCATAGAGATTGACCAGTTCCTCCATGTCATTGACCGACCGCTGCAGGTTGCGGATGTGCTGGCCCACGTCGCGAAGGTGACCCGAAAGCAGGAAGAACATGGTCAGTACGAAGGCAATGTCGCCGGGCGTGGCCTGATCCACTGACCACAGCCAGATGGCGAGGCCCAGAATGGCTGTCTGCATGATGACCATCATCAGGCCCTGCACGCCGCCATTGAGCGTGCCGCGCTTCCAGGTGCGACGCGTGCGGCTGTCCCACTTGCGGACGACGCCCTTGAGACGATCTTCCTCGCGTGCCTCGGCGCCAAAAGCCTTCACAACGGAATTGCAGCTCACCGCATCGGCCAGCGCTCCGCCCATCCGGGTATCCCAGGCATTGGCCAGTGTCGCTGCCGGTGCAACGAAGCCGGTCGAGAGCGCCACCGTAACGGCGATGTAGATGATCGAGCCGACCCCTACCAGCAGGCCCATGGCCGGCCAGAAAGAGCCCAGGATAACTGTGGCGCCGATCAGCATGATGGTGGAAGGCAGCAGGGCAACGAGCAGCGTGTCGTTCATCAGGTCCAGCGCCCACATGCCGCGCGTGATCTTGCGCACGGTCGAACCCGCAAAGCTGTTGGCATGCCAGTCCGTCGAGAAGCGTTGCACCCGGTGAAAGGCGCTCGCGGCAATCTCGCCCATCATTCGCAGCGTCAGCGCGATGATGTTGAAGAACACGAATTGCCGCAGCACCACCGACGAGAGATAGAGCACCGACATTGTGGCAAAGGCGGTTATGGCTGCTGCAATGGCGTCGGCCTGGCTGCCGCCAGCGGCTACGGCATCGACCAGCCGGCCTGCGAAAAGCGGGCTGAGGGCTTCGGCCAACGTCGCCAGCAGTACCAGCACGGCAATGGTGGTGACGCGCCATGGCTGGCGCCGCCAGTGGCTGAAGGTGAAGCCCAGCACATTGCGAAAGGCGTCGGCTCGAAAATCGAGTTTCTTGCGACTCATTGGTTTGTCCGGTGCCGTTCTCCGGTCACCGGTTCCTCGAAACGGTATAATGAAGANGCAGCAGCANNCGACGGGACGGGCCGCGATGGCCGGGCTGCGCGGGAATGGGGAAGGTCGCGGCGGTTTTGCCGACCTGGGGCGCGGTGGGCGTGGACCTAGGGTCGAACGCCCCCGGCGAGGGACGAATAGAACGATAGCTTCATGCAACGCCCCCCTGTTTTGAGTTGTGCGGCGAACGGTTCTTAGCCAATCCGTTCGCCCTTGCCAACCTCCATGAAGCGACAGATTTGGGACATGGTCGCCGCCCGCCCCTGGAAATACCGGAATTCGCCAGCCTCAAAGGCGGGGTCTGTCCATTTTGTGGCTGAGCCCGTAGGCGCAAAAGCAAAAAGACCATTCGCGCCGCGCGCGAATGGCCTCTTGGGGCTAAGACCTGCCGGCCATCGGCAGATGTGCCCGGGTCTATTCAGGCTTGCGAGCGCCTGGTGCNACCATGCCGCGGGTAACGATCTGCGCATAGGTCATGGCCACGGCAAAGACTGCGAAAATGGCGATTACGGCGGTGATGAGCAAAGTGGTGCCGGTAGGCATGGGAAGTCTCCAGATCAAAACCTGAAGGCATTTCACATTCGGGCCGCGTCGCCGGTTTGATCAAGGTCAAGCGTTTTTGCAATTTTCGACGGGTGGCGCCCCGGCGGCGGGAGG